>OIZX01000230.1_pt1 | contig 43140 bp, 38 predicted proteins | sample 1588621 | NCBI WGS metagenome assembly OIZX01 (sample SAMN03283276) | human gut metagenome | biome: human-associated habitat; material: feces | host: Homo sapiens | place: Peru | collected 2012 | reverse complement strand
CTACGCATTTCACCGCTACACTAGGAATTCCACTTACCTCTCCTGCACTCTAGTCAAACAGTTTCCAATGCAGTTCCGGGGTTGAGCCCCGGGCTTTCACATCAGACTTGCCCGACCGTCTACGCTCCCTTTACACCCAGTAAATCCGGATAACGCTTGCTCCATACGTATTACCGCGGCTGCTGGCACGTATTTAGCCGGAGCTTCTTAGTCAGGTACCGTCATTATCTTCCCTGCTGATAGAGCTTTACATACCGAAATACTTCTTCACTCACGCGGCGTCGCTGCATCAGGGTTTCCCCCATTGTGCAATATTCCCCACTGCTGCCTCCCGTAGGAGTTTGGGCCGTGTCTCAGTCCCAATGTGGCCGATCACTCTCTCAAGTCGGCTACTGATCGTTGCCTTGGTGGGCCGTTACCTCACCAACTAGCTAATCAGACGCGAGTCCATCTTACACCGATAAATCTTTTCACACCAGGTCATGCAACCCTGTGCGCTTATGCGGTATTAGCAGTCATTTCTAACTGTTATCCCCCTGTGTAAGGCAGGTTACTCACGCGTTACTCACCCGTCCGCCACTAAGTCACAATTTCGTCACCCCGAAGGGATCGTGAAAAAGTGCTTCGTTCGACTTGCATGTGTTAAGCACGCCGCCAGCGTTCATCCTGAGCCAGGATCAAACTCTCGTTAAAAGTTTAATTCTTGGATCAAAATGACGTTAGCCATTCTATCCATTTTTAAGAACTTTCGTTCTTTTACTGTTGTTAGGAATTATCTATTTCTAGATAGTTCGCTGAAATTTATTAAAGAAATTTCAGGGATGGTTTATTGTTCAGTTATCAATGTTCGTTTGTTGTTGTCTTAGCGACAGCTTGTTAATAATAACACAGCCATTTGTGTTTGTCAACAACTTTTTTTATTTATTTTTGAACTTTTTTTCAAGTTCTTTTTTATTTTGTTGCTCTCTTGCGACAGCTCAGTTAGTATACTCTACTGCAACAATAATGTCAACACTTTTTTTCATCTTTTTATTATTTTTTCGACACGCCTGTATAATGATGTTTTTCTGTTTCTTCTATACAATATGTAGTGTTTATATATTAATAGTTAAAATAATACTCCTTAATCCATTAAACAAAAAAGCTCCCAACAAATAGTTGAATTCAATACAAAAGTCAATTCTATCCATTTAACAGATAATTGATTTAATGCGAAAATTCATTCTATTTGTTGAGAGCCATTTTATTTTATAATACCTTTGTTACCAGCCAGGTAATAAGATTGTTGTTATATACAAATCCTAAGAAGCTGTTTTTATTTATTGCTGCAAATATCTCCTTTGCCCAAGGCTTACTGCTGCAGGCTGTTAAAACAAGGCAGGCAGCCCATAATACAACAAGACCATAAACTACTCCTATTGCAAAGCCTCCAATTTTATTAACTTCTTTAATAAGAGGTAATTTTGCTACAAAGTTAAGCATTGAAATGATAACTTTTACAATTATATACACTATAATTGTAACCACCAGATAAACACCTGCGTTAAAGGCTGTATCTGTTATTTCCTTTGCTACCAGGCCTTCGTAGTTGTCTATTATTTCATTCTGTTCTATTTTATCTACTATCTGCTTAGGCAAATCCAGCTTGTCAAGACTTTCTTCATTTACAACATTATTTTCTTTAACAGATTTTTCAACTGTGCTATACATATTGTCATATATAGGTGTTGTTTCCTTTATAAGTCTGCCTATTGGAACCGTCAGTATTGTAGCTAATATAATAGTAACTATCATTGCCACCATTGACAGCACAATTCTTACCATTCCTCTTGCGTATCCATAAAATCCAGCTATTACTAAGAAAGCAATAACTCCAAATAATAAACCATATTCCATTTGATTTTCTCCTTTTGCTATTTAAGCTTTATTTTGTCAATCGATTCATTTGATATAAGTAAATATGTATATCCACCATTCAAACCAATTATATCCTTTATTCCTCCTTCTATTGTACCTTCATATTTAATTCTTCCCTTCACTGTTTTAACCATAAAGGTATCATTGTTGTATATAAGCAGATTATCACCATCTAATTTTATATTATTATAATCTAAGCCAACTGCTCCATCATATATAATATCTCCATCTAAATCGTATATACATATAGTCGGCTCATCATCAATGTTCTCCCCCTCATAAACCAAACCTATGTATTCTTCATTATATACTATGCTTTTAACCTGTCGCTCCAGCTTGTATTCCTTTACAATGCTAGGCTTTTGCTTAATTGTATAAATTGTAAGCATATCATCCCCAAAGGCTACAGCAATATCATTAGTAATGAATGCTACCTTTGGCACAATAGTTGTCTTGTACTGATTGAAGCCTCCCACTACTCTGTCAACTTCATTTTTTCCAACCTCCGAATAATTGTAAAAGACAACTCTGGTCTGTGTTACTCCTCCACTCACAAAGAGATAAGAAACCACAAGCTTTGTTCCATCCTGCGATAAATCCATAGATATAGGGCAGCCATCCCCCGACAATACAGTCTGTCCCATTGCCAGAAGATTTCCAGATTTGTCAATAAGCTCTATATGGTTTAAATCTCCGTCTTCCGTTATAGCAGCAACAACGCCTTGATTTGCTACATGTACGCTTAATATAGGATAGGAGGTTTTGACCTTACCCTGAAGTCCTGTTCTGTCAAAAATATAAATATCATTTGAGCGCTGCTGAGCTATTGCCACATAATCCTTACATATATCGATTATTGGCTGCTTCATTTCAAACCCCTGATTCCAGACAACATCGCCACCATTCATACAGGCAAGCCCGTCATCACTATATTTTAAATAGTAATCTCCATATTCATATAGCTTAAACTGAGTTGTATCGCCTGTCTGCAAATTCTGTGTTTTTTCATAACCACTAAAGGATCTGTTATCCACATACAAATATACGGCTGTTCCAACTACCACTATAGCAAATGCAATTATAAGATTTCTTTTTAATTTATCGAATTTATGCCTTTTCAGCTTATCCGAATACTCCTTATCAGACCTGTCCACATCGGCCTCTGGTTCTTTCTTTTTCTTGAATAATTCTAGTATATTTTTCATTAGATGCTCCAACACAACTTTTCATTATATAATGCCTGATATGATGCCTGCACATTTTTGCATTACCTTATCTTTTAGTATACAACATTACTCCCAATTAAGGAAGTAACAATTTTTTTCCTTCTTCTACATAATTTATATTGGTAATATTATTAAGACTTATTATATCATTCATTTTGTCCGGGTTATTATATAATTTTACAGCTATTGAATATAGAGTATCTCCTTTTTCTACTATATAATATGTTCTTTCGTTTGGCTCAACGCTGGCAGTTACTTCCTGCTTTGTGGTTGTTTCATCTGTTTCTGTCTGATTATTAACAGAAGGGGTGCCTGTTGTCACCTGCCCTATAACTATTACATTTCCGTCAGAAGTCCCATTTGTACTATTATTTGCTTCAGTATCCTGTGTAGTTGTTTCTAATTCTGTCGGCTCATTAATTATCCCATTAACAGGAATATTGTCCTGATTGTCAGATCCGCCAGAAACTATATCTACAATTTTTGATTTTATATTTTTCATAGCTGATTCGTTTGAAACTACTGCAACCGTTCCAAACAAGGCAAACACAAGCAATACCGATGCAATATTCCTGCTGAGCTTTCTTGCCATATTATCATATCCTGTGGTATTTTTCTTAGAATTTTCCTCAATGCCATATTTAGGTATATCAAAGCTTTTTCGTATTAAATTTTCTCCATTTTTCCCCCTGTCACTTTTACTACCGTTATTTTGCTTACCTGTAATTTCCTTTTTGTTGTCTTTTTTATTACATTCCGTTATAAATCGTGATTGAACATTAGCGCCATACACATAATCGTCCATATCAATATTTTTTTCAAAATATATATGATACCCTGGAAGCTTAAGCAGACTATTGCTTCCATATACATAAAAATTTTCCTCCTCCTCAGTTCTGTCCAGCTTTAAATAAATTTTGTCATTGCCGGCAAAATTATCTAAATGAAGCTTGGTTATATATGGCATATCGTTGTTTATTTGATAATTAAGAGAAGTAAACCATCCCACTATTTTTGTATTTCTAAAATATCGATGAATATTATCATTTATATTTGTCCAGATTTCATCAGAAAAAATAACTGTATTTTCTACTATATCCTCTACATCCACAGCACCACTTACAAACACATAGGTATATCCGTATGCCTTTTTTACTGTTCCAAGCAGCACTCCATACCTAATATCATTTTGGTTTGCAGGCACTTTTTTCAGATAATTCATTACATTGTCTTCTACATATATTTGATAATCCGAATTTCCTTCCCCTATCTGTCTAATATTTTTAGGCAATTTTATATTGTCATCCTTTAATAAATTTTCGTCCTCATTTTTATATATTATTTCAATCATTATACTACCTCCTATTAACATTAAGCAAAAATATTATAGCACCCAACAAGTACAAGCTTTGTCACTTTTTGGGTGCTATTTATAAAACTTATTGACATTTTACAACATAGTATTTGAGATACTCTTTGAAATATTTATGGCATCTCCAACAGTTTTTGCATCCTGCTGGCTCATAATTGCAAGCAATCCGTCAATTTTATCCAATGTAAGATTTTCTGCACCTAAATATGCTGCATAATTTGTAGATATATCGAGATTAATTTCCTTTAATTTATCTTCATTATCCTTTAGATACTTAGACAACTCACTAATTTTTTGCCTCTTCTCCTGTATACTAACCATATCGTGCTTATATATTTCGTTGCCTATTTCTACACTGGTGTTTTTGTCAAATTCATTTAATGCCTCATTTTTTCTTGAAACAACATCTTCAATATTTTCCTGTATACTTCCAATTTCCTTATCATACTTTTCAAGGTTGTACTGCTGTTCGTCCTTATCTCTTCTAATATCTCTCTTTATAGCTGCAATTTTTTTGTTATTGCTTTCAATAAGTGCCTGTTTTCCACGGACATACATAAAATATTCCTTGTAATCGTCCTTTGCAAATCTATATACAAAGGCATAAACCAATATAAACAGGGCTGCATAAATTAGAACTACAAGAGTTTTTAAAAGCCAAAAGGTCTGACCCATTAAATTACAAAACAACGCCGGAATAGCAATAACACCAACAACCCAGAATATCATAAAGATAATAAACTCTGATATTCTTCTAGGAAAGAATAGCGAGTAAAAAAGCTTATTGTCCCACACCTTTGACAAACCATTCTGAGCCATATAGGTACGATATTCCTCTTTTATGTTTTTATTTTCGGATACTAAATCCTTTGTTTCCTCGGATATACGCTTCTTGACTTCCTTATCCTTTTTCTTATCTCTTTCGTTTTTAACCTTTTTAAGCTTGTCTTGAAATTTACTAATTTCATTGTCAAAATTTATGACTATCTGCTCTCTTCGTTTTTTAATGGTAAATTGAATGTTGTCATTCATCAGCTTTTCTTCAGCCTCTGCCTCTTTTTGAAGCTTTTGATATTCTATATTTGTCTGTTCAATACCACCTTGTATATTCATCTGATTTTGTACAATATCTCTTAGCTCTTTTAAATCCTCTATATCCCCACCGAGTATATTTTGTGCTTTCATATAGTCCTCCTATATATCTTCCTCTATAACTTGTATCTCCATAAAATCAAACTCTATACTATCAATAAAATTGTCCTGCCTAAATCTGGTCTTATCGTGTCGCTTAAATTCTTCTATATTACTGTCAAGCCATATTGGTCTGCTTAGGTCAAATTCAATACAAGCTTTTTCTAGTGCATTAAAAACCTTTTTAGTTCTGTTGCAGTCACTATCATCGCATACAACCATATCCTTAATCAAATGATTGCTTTTCCATAGCTTTGCCCAAATCCTGAACATAATAATCTCCTTAAAATTTTATGCTGTCTTTCTGACTAAATTTTAACAAAAAAAGAGTTTGCATGCAAACTCTTTTTCGTATATATATTGTTTTCAAGAAAATTATAATCTCTTTAATAATTCTTCTCTTTCTTTTTCATAGCCTGGCTTGCCAAGAAGAGCAAACATATTTCTCTTGTAGCTTTCTACACCTGGCTGGTCAAATGGATTAACACCATTTAAGTATCCAGATACACCACAGGCAAATTCATAGAAATAGAATAATTCACCAAGATAGAATTCGTTCTGCTCTGGAATGTTTACCATAAGGTTTGGAACATTTCCGTCTGTATGAGCAAGAATTGTACCATTCATTGCACTCTTGTTAATGAAATCAACACTCTTGCCTGCAAGATAGTTAAGACCGTCAAGGTCAACTGGCTCTTCCTCAAGAACAACTTCACATCTGGACTTTTCAATATTCATTACTGTTTCAAACATAATTCTTGAACCGTCCTGAATGAACTGTCCCATTGAATGAAGGTCTGTTGTAAGGTCAACAGCAGCAGGGAAAATACCCTTCTGATCTTTTCCTTCACTTTCGCCAAAGAGCTGTTTCCACCACTCTGATACATAGTGCATGCTTGGCTCGTAGTTAGCTACTATTTCTACTGATTTTCCTTTTCTCATAAGGATATTTCTAACTGCTGCATATTTTAATGCGTCATTTTCTTCAAATGGCTTTTCTAATGCAGCCTTTCTTCCCGATGCAGCACCTTCCATAAGCTTATCAATATCTGCACCACTTACTGCTATTGGAAGTAAACCTACTGCTGTAAGAACTGAGAAACGGCCTCCAACATCATCAGGCACTACAAAGCTTTCGTAGCCTTCTTCGTTTGCAAGGTTCTTTAAAGCTCCCTTAGCCTTGTCTGTTGTAGCGTAAATTCTCTTTGCAGCTTCTTCCTTGCCGTATTTCTTTTCAAGAATTTTCTTAAATACTCTAAATGCGATTGCTGGCTCTGTAGTTGTACCAGATTTTGAAATCATATTGATTGAGAAATCTCTATCGCCAACTACTTCTACTAAATGCTGTATGTATGTGCTGCTAATACTGTTTCCAACATAATAAATCTCTGGTGTCTTTCTAACTGATTTATCTACATTGTTGTAAAAGCTATGTCTTAAAAACTCAATGGCTGCTCTGGCACCTAAGTAAGAACCACCAATACCAATAACAAGTAACACATCTGAATCTTCCTGAATCTTCTTAGCTGCCTGCTTGATTCTGGCAAACTCATCCTTATCATAATCTACTGGTAAATCAATCCATCCAAGAAAGTCATTGCCTGCACCAGTCTTAGATACTAAAGTTTCCTTTGCATCTAAAACAAGCTTTTCCATATACTTCATTTCGTTTGCATTAATAAATGAAGCTGCTTTTGAATAATCAAATGTCACTTTTGCCATTTCATTTCACTCCTGTTTTACTTTATTTTAATTTACACCTTTGGCAAGATGTATTATTCATCATATTTCGATGAAATCCTTAACTATTATATCATCAAAACCAGCATTTACAAGTATTTTAAGTGTAGTTTGTGTTTTTTTTAACATTTTATATCAAATATTCCTGCAAAACCTGATTTATTATTTCTTCAGCTATGGTCTTGTCCTCATTTTTATTAACTACCTCTCTTATATTTACCTTACTTTTTAAAGGCTCTCCCATTTGTGTCATGGCTATTGCCTCTGCCGCCTCAAGCTTTTCTGTTTTTTCAATTATCTGCTCCCCCTTTAGTCCTTCCTTTGTTCTTAACTCCTCTAGCTGGTTTGTCTGCTCTCTTATTGTCACGGCCGGTTTTCGCTCTCTTTCCCTATACCTGTGTGCAACACTATTATCCAAATAATCAACCATTAATATCGTAAAGCTATCTACTGCATTTTTTACATCAGCAGCTCTGTCTATTAAAATACAGCTTACCAAGCCAATCATTTGAATATAAACTAATTCCTCTGGTATAAGGTATTTATCAGCATTTGTTTCCACAATGCTTGTAAATATCAAGCACGACATTACACAAAAAGTGGATAATACTGCAAAAAAAGTACTTGTCCTGTGGAAAAAGCCAATAGTTTTTCTTTGCATTAAATCCTCTTCAATTTCTGCCCCGACAAAGGCATATGTGTTTTCTACAGGCTTTGAAAGTTCTAAACAATATGTGTATTTTTTTGATATTTTTTTAAAGAGCTGTCCTTCCCTCTTTACAGCCATTTTCTTTAAATTATTTTTATATCCGCTGCATAATATTAAATGGAAAATTTTTAAAAGAACTGCTAACGCAATTAAAGTAATAGATATTTTTTCAAACATTATAATACCCCCTAAGTAATAATTCCTATGTCTTATGGCAGCTCCTTTTCGCTTCATCAACTTTAGGGGCAGCCTTACTTTTCCCATATAAAAAAGCTACCTTGATAATATATTATCAGGATAGCTTTTTCAACTTATTTTCATTGACATAAATGGCTAATTTACGACCTTTATATTTCCTTAACCATTTCACAAAGCAGCTTTACACAATGCTGTGCTGCCTTTGCCTCAAAGGTTGGATAATCCTCTGTAGCACTATCATCTGCCTTATCAGATATTGCTCTGATAATAAGAAATGGAATGTTATTAAGGTATGCTGCCTGTGCAATGGCTGCTCCCTCCATTTCAGTACAATAACCCTGAAAATTATCTACTATCCATTTCTTTTTGCCCTTGTCCGATATAAACTGGTCACCACTGACTACTCTGCCTACAAAGGCGTTAATGTCAGTTATATCCTCTTTAATACACCTCTCGGCAATCTGAATAAGTCTTTCGTCTGCTTCAAAAATTGATTTTTCCATTTGAGGTATTACTCCAACAGCATATCCAAAGCCTGTTGCATCCATATCATGCTGAAGTGCATCCTTTGACAATACAATATCTCCAATATTGATTTCATTGTGAAGGGAGCCAGCTACACCAGTATTAATAATATAATTAACCTTGTACTCATCTGCTAAAATCTGTGCACATATACTTGCATTAACTTTTCCTATACCAGAACGAACTACTACTACTGGCCTGCCGTTTAAGCTGCCACTTACAAAGGTCATTCCTGCTTTATTTTTTATTTCAGTATCCTGCAGCATTTCCTTAAGCTTTGATACTTCAACTTCCATTGCGCCTATTATGCCTATCATATTTTTTCCCTTTCCATTGTAAAGAAATTTTGCAAAATTATTATTGTGGGTAGATTAAATTTTCTTCACCTATATCTGTTAAAACTTCATCTAAAAATTTATTTGCCACATATCTTGCCATTGGCAAATTCATATCTAAATAGTTTCCACAATCCTTTGCACTAGCACCCGGAACATCATCGTCAAAGGTGCTTATAAACTGAAACATTTCTGTAATTAGTGGTACTATATCCTTTGACTGGTAATCTCCTGCCAAGAGAAGATAAAAGCCTGTTCTACAGCCCATTGGTCCAAAATAAACTATTTTTTCTCCATATTCCTTGTGATTTCTTAAAAATGTAGCTGCCAGATGCTCTATTGTATGAATTTCAGCAGTATTCATAACCGGCTCAAAATTTGGTCTAGTCATTCTAATATCAAAAGTAGTAACTACCCCACCAGCCACCTTATCCTTTCTTGATACATATATTCCTCTAAGGAGTTTCAAGTGGTCTATAGTAAAGCTTGCTATTTTTTCCATTATGCCTGCTCCTTTGCTGCCTTTAAAGCCTTTGCAAGCTGATCCGGGCAAGAGGTTCCTCTGCCTCTGCAATCTATGCCTTCAAGTCTTTCAATGGCTTCATCAACATCCATACCTCTTACTAATGCTGAAACACCCTGTGTGTTCCCACTACAGCCACCAACGAATTCTACACTTTTTACCTTTCCATCCTCTAATTCTATATCTATCTGTCTTGAGCAAACGCCCTTTGGAATATATATCATAATATATTTCCTCCTTTTTTTAGTATAATTTTGAATTAAATTTTATTTTGAGAATATGAATAAATTCAACGCAGACATGCTCTCGCTCGATTCCAATGTAGCGGTACATAAGGTTGAGGCGGGAGTAACCTCCCCCCTCAACCTAAGTACCGACATTTCCATACGGTCTGCTTTTGAATTTTTTCATATTCTCATTATCCTTTAATTCCTATTATTCTTATAAATAGGATAATTATATTATGAATTATTCTTGGCAGACACACCTCGCTCGATTCCAATGTAGCGGTACTCTAGTCTGCTTTTGAAATTGTCGTTTTCTTCATATTATCACATAACCCACTGTATTTCTACTATTTATAATCTATACCTAACTAAAAAATTTGTCTATAGCAACTGCTACTCCATCCTCATCATTTGAGGCTGTAATGTAGTTTGCTACTGCCTTTACTTCATCGCAGGCGTTTTCCATTGCCACGCCCATTCCCGCATAATCTATCATTGTAACATCATTTCTTCCATCACCACAGGCTACTAACTCCTCTTTTGTAAGGGACAGGGATTTTAGTAATACCTCCAGGGACTGTGCCTTATCAATTCCCATAGGAACTATTTCTATAAAGTAAGGCTCTGAACGGAATATGTTCAGCCTGCCCTTAAATTTTTCTGCCATTTCTACAACCTTGTGCTCTAGTATTGCAGGGTCGCCAACAATAAGAAACTTGTCCGGATTAGAAGGAGCTTCCTTTTTCATATCCTCAACCTTTATAGCTGGTAATTTGTTTATTCTTGCCTCAATTTTTACATATTCGTCCTCTGTATCTGTTGTAATAATATTTCCATTCCTATAGGTCAATATTACTAGGTGGTTTTCACTAGAAAAATCACAAATGTCATTAATAAGGCTATTATCAATAGCTTTGCTATAAATAACCTTTTTTGTCCGGACATCTATGATTTTTCCACCATTAAACGCAAGTATATATCCATTATTATTCATTAAATCAATTTTATCTGCTATTGGATAAATGCCCTCTGTAGGTCTGCCGGATACTAAAAGTACCGGTATTTTTCTTTTATATAAGCTGTCAATAGCTTTTTTTACTCTATCTGTAACCTCTTTTTGAGAGGTTGTTAATGTTCCGTCAATATCCAACGCTAATATCTTATACATTACGAAAATTCCTTTCTTTTTGCAATGCTAACCATTATACTATAAGAAAATAATTATGACAATTAATAATGTCTAATACTTTTTTACATAATGTCTAATACCTTTTTACAATTATAAAACATTTTTGATAATGTCTAATACCTCTTTACAACCCTTAATTACTTTTAAACTTTATTAATACTTATTTTATAGTATTATTTACTTGACTTTTTTGTAAATTAAACTTACTATACCTTTGTTTTTTAAAGTTGTGAAAATATATGAAGGAGTAATATGAACTCATTTTTGCGTGCCTTAGGCTTTAACAGATATAAAAATAAAACTCAATTCCGCGATATTATTGCGAGGGCTTCCCTGTTTCCAGATTTTATGAATTACATAGATGATGAGGAAACAGGAAAGATTTATGAATTTGTCCATTTATATAATGAAAGTTTTGGAATAAAATTTTATGGAACCGAGGAGGATGATGACTACATTATTGATAGCTACATTCCTTTCGTTGACAGCAATGACTTTTTTATTCCTATTGATTTGTGCATAGAAAAAAGATACAACGGATTTTCCTTTATTGCCTCCTGCGAGGATTTAAGAGTTGGTGTATCAATTATTTTTCACTTAGTTAATCCTATGGACTACATTAATATTTTGTATGAGGAAAAAACTATTTCTAAGTATTTAGTTGCCTTTTCTGCATTGTCAATTAATGGTACTGTTTTATTACCTGTTTCTAAAGCCCCTGGTGATGCAAAACGAAAAAAGGAGAATATGTATCGCAGGGCTAAGCTTATTGCAGCTGCCAGAAAGGGCGATGAGTCAGCAATGGAAAGCCTGACCTTTGAGGATATGGATACTATTGCCAAGTTATCTAAGAGAATTAAAAATGAAGATGTATTTACTATTGTGGAATCGTCATTTATGCCATATGGTTTAGAAAGTGATTTATATACTATTGTGGCTGATATTATAGATTTTAAGCTAACAAAAAATACCCTTACTAATGTGGAAATATATATATTAAAGCTCAGCTATAACGGAATAATTATTACGACTGCAATTAATAAGGCAGATATTGTAGGTGAGCCACTTGTAGGCAGAAGATTTAAGGGAACTATCTGGCTTCAGGGCAAAATCAAGGTGGAATTATAAAAGGCTTTATTAAGCCTTTTATTTTTACCTATAACAGCGAAGCCTCTATACCTAAGCCTTCACAAAGTTTTTTTAATTCATCAAAGCTTGTGGTCATTAAAACTATAGATTTTAAATTAGGAAATTGTTTAAGCTCTGCTTCAGACAGCTTGTCTATATCAAAACTGTCCTTTTCATAGTTTGGTCTGTTATCGTCACCACCTACATAATGATTTTTAGGCTTGGTATCTGCATCATCCCAATCCTCTGTAATATACAAATGAACACTGGTAAATTTGCACTGATCAAGAATGTTGATCTTTTTAATATATTCAACATGGTTTCTTTTTTGTCGTATATATTCATGTTGCGTCAGAATATTTGGAACATACTTTTCACTATCATCTAAAATTATTAATTTCCTTGCTTCTTGGCTGTTTGGATATACCATGCAAAGATTTTCATCGTACTCTCATTAAGATTCTCGTAAACACTCAACGAGGTTAGGAGTAACTCACCTCATTCCAGAAAATTTTCCCTCTTTCGCTTATCTCTTCATATGTTACTTATACGCAATTCTTCTAATCAGTGCAATTAAATACAAATTGGTTTAGAAATTGATTTTTTTCACATGGTTTTCCAAACAAATATCCCTGCAGATAATCAACATGTATTTCTTTCATTTTTTGATACCACTCTTCTTTTTCTATGCCTTCTATGCAAATTTTGATATCTACACTATGTACCATTTCGACAATCTTTTTAAGCAGTTCAAAATCTCTTGCATTACTCATAGCCTTTGCTGTAAAATTATTATCCAGTTTCACATAATTAGGTTTCATATTTACAATACAATGAAGATTCGAGAAGCCTGTACCAAAATCATCCAGGACAAACTGTATGTTTTTCTCTTCAAATTTTTTCCGAAGCTTATAAAAATACGGTGTCATATCCGTATAACCACTTTCTGTCAGCTCCGCACATAAACACTCCGGTGGAAGATCATACTGTTTTATAGATGAAAGTATATCTTTCCAGATATCACTTTTCACCATTTGAATATATGATATATTTACATTAATTTTAAATTCCGGTATATACTGCCGCATCTCATGGCACATAGATACAGCTTTATCTAATACATATCTTCCGGCCGGAATAATCAGCCCGGTTTCCTCCAGCAGAGGAATAAATTCTACAGGTGAAACAGGTTCTTTTTTCTTATCCTGATACATGGAAAATCTCATAAGAGCTTCTGCACCGATCATATGACCGGAATCACAGTCCATGATCGGCTGATAATATACATCAAATCCTTCAAATCCGTTTGCCACCGCATTACGGAGTGCACTCTTTATTTTTTCTTTTCGTAAAAATAACTCATAGTCTTCTTTTTCAAAAAAATAAACACCGTTTCCGCCCATGGATTTTGCCTGTTTCAATGAAAAAACCGCTATTTTCCGATACTCGTCATAATATTTCAAGAGCATTTTTGCATAAATAATTCCGGTAGAAATTGTAAAAACCACTTTGTATTTTTCAGAAATAATAAATTCTTCTATTTTTTTACATATTTTCTTTTGCAAAAGCATAACATCATCTTTTGTATGACTTTCCAGATCGATGATCATATACTCATCTGCAACAATATGATACAATTTCTGGTTGTCGGAAAGACATGAATTAATGCAGTCCGCAACACTTTTTAACACATAATTTCCATACTCTAAACCTAATGTACCATTGATGGCGTTAAATCCATCAATTCCTATATGTATTAAATATTCTGATGAACTATCTTTTACATGGGAAGAAATATAGGAACGCAATTCCCTTTCGCCTAAAAGTCCACTGACATTATCTGCCCTCGGTGCATTTCCTATTTCATTCACACAACCTATCAGATAATGAGGTTTTCCTTCTTTATCATCAATTACTTTTCCACGGCAATTGATCCATACTGGCATTCCGTTTTTATCAAGCCATCTGTAATACAGATTATGATCCTTTTCTTTTCCTTCTATTATTTGTTGTAAATCCTCCGCAATCATAGTACGGTCTTCTTTATATACAAAAAGCTGAAAACTGTTGACTGCATCATCAAAGGAATTACCTGACATCATAAAACGATCCACTGCTATCTGTGAAATTCTAAATGTGTTTTTCTGTAAATCCATAATGTAAAGATAATCATCCATGCTTGATGTAAATAATTCTATTAAATCTTCTACAGCTATTTCATTAACCAATTTACATATGTCTGTATCCATAATGTAAGTGCCTTTCTCTATAAAATTAATGATTCGTATATATTTATGACATCCTTTAATATCTATATCATTTTATTTAGCAACTTTAAATTTCTGGATCATTTCACGCAGGTTTTCTGCTTCGCTGCTCATCTCCTGGCTGGCTGCTGCACATTCCTCAGATGTTGCAGAATTGGTCTGTACAACATCATTAATCTGTTCAATTCCCTCATTAATCTGCTGAATTTCTGTCGTCTGTGTCTCTAACGTTTCTGCAATATTTGTAACTTCTTTTGTAATTATTTTTGAACTCTCAGCGACCTCTTCCAATTGTGTTGCAGTCTGCCCTGCAATCACCATACCCTTTTCCACAGCTTTCACAGAGGTTTCAATCAATGTTGCTGATTCCTTTGCCGCCTGAGCACTCTGATCGGCTAATAAATTTACCTGATTTGCTACAACTGCAAATCCTTTTCCAGCCTCTCCCGCCCTGGCTGCTTCAATAGAAGCATTCAATGCAAGCAGATTTGTCTGAGAAGCAATATCATTGATGGTTGCAATAATCTTGTCAATCTCTTTTGATGCCTCATTGATTTCATGCATAGAATCAACCATTTCATGCATCTTACCATTGCTTTCCGAAATGGCATTTCCAAGTTCATCTACTCTTCCACTAATTTCTTTTGCGGATTGTGAATTTTTTCCTACCTGTTCAGAAACGCCAGCAACTGTTGCTGTCAGTTCTTCTACAACAGCCGCCTGATTTGTTGCTCCATCTGCAAGATCATTGGAGCTTGATGCCACTTGGTCTGCTGCACTTGAAACTTCATTCGAAACAGTTTGGATTCCTTTAATCGTTTCTGCCATGCTTTTCTCAAATAGCATAAAGGAGTTTAAGATCCCGACAAAATCCCCTTTCCACTCTACTTCTGGTTGAACATCAAAATTTCCTTCTGCAAACAGTTTCATTACACGATCAATATCATCTACATAACTTCCCAAAATACGAATTGATTTACGCATACTGTGTGCCAGGCTTCCGATTTCATCCTCTGAACGATATTCCAAAGTACTGTGTAAATTTCCATCTGTCAATTCCTTTGCAACTGCTTCAACTGCGCGTAATGGCTCCAGGATTGTTTCAAGTACTTTTTTACTTGTTTTCTTCGTCAGAGTCCATGCCAAAGCCAAACAAACAATAATGCACACAATTCCTGCGGTAGCAAAAATAAAAGTAGTTTTGGCCGACTGATTGCTCACCTCATCTGTCATCTCGCCTAATTTTATTGCAATTTCCACAACTTTATTTAATGCCGGAGTACAATCATTAAGAATTGAGTCTATCGCTTCCTCCTTATCACCACTTTTAATTTGTTCCATGATGGAATAACCAATATTCCCCCAGTCTGAAAGAGCAGTTGCGTATTCTTTATAGTTTGCATCAGGAACCACTCCCGTTTTCTTTAATATTTTCAGTTCAGAATCAACTTCTGTAAGCAGTCTTTCTACTGTTTGCTCATAACTGTCATAATCAGACGCATCATTATTTAATGCCATTTCTCTGATATTTCTCGCTGCCGCATTAACATTTATTCTACAAATTTTTACCGCCTGTTCCGCAGCAGTAACATTTTCTACATAATGCACCATATTAGCAAATAACACACCTATGACCATTATAGAAAACAGCCCTGAAATCAACATCATAATAATGACTTTTCTGTAGCCATAGTTTATCCTTTCCTGCAGATACATATTTTCCAATTTCTTTTTCATCGTATTTTTTTGTGACAACATAGATTGTTATTTCCTTTCTCTTTATTTTCGCACTTCTGTATATCAAAATATTTTTCAAAAGTCAATAAATTTCAGTCATCATTTTTATTTTCTATTTTTCACATAAATTTCTCATACCCCACCCAGAAAAATTCAACACTTTTACCATATTTTTCGTGTTTATACTGCTGATTATTGTTGCTTCGCTATCTGATAATCCCTCATCTCTTTTTTTATTTTCTTATATTCGCTGTAAGCTGCCTTTTTCTCTGAAAGCAATCTTGCAAATTCTTCATTCAGATCCTCTACCTTTTCATCATTAACAATGTTCATCATCAGTGTTGCCAGAGAATACTCCATTTCATCCGGCTCCTCATAACCAAGGCTGATTGTAAGACTTCCCTGTTTCGCTGACAAATTTGTCACTAAAATTGCAATTCTGCATTAAAAAAGCGGCAATGAAACTATCTTCATTACCGTTTCAACTGTTCCCAGGGGGAATCGAACCCTCAACTAGTGCTTAGGAGGCGCTTGTTATATCCATTTAACTATGAGAACAAATATGTGATAAGCTTTTGTGTTATACTATAACTATCATCACAAAAGCACCACTTCGTTAGTCATTTTAACAAATAAAGTCTTAATTGTAAATACTCATATTTTGTGATATACTGCACATAGTGTTTAAAGTAATAATGATATTATGACAAATGAAAAATATAATATTTTATTTGCCCGATTATAAAAGAATTAGATTCAGGAGATTTTCATGGATACAAAACCAAACAAAAATTATGGAACTACTTTTTTTGCATTAGCATTTATTGTAGCTATCTTTTTTGAGCTTTATTTTATTATGACAAATCCATATAATTACTTTATGCTTATAGGCATTGGTATTATTATGATTATTTTAGGATATTTGACCTTTGATAGTATTTCAAAGGCAAAAGAGGCTGCCGCAAAGCAGTTAAATGAGCAAAACGAAATGATGTTAAAGGCGAGCAAGGCTATTTATCTTGCCACCAAAAGAAACACACAAGAGGCTCAAAAGCAGCACGCTCAGAATATCAAGGCTATTGAGTATATGATGAACAATATGATTTCTAATGAAAAGGATATGGTTAATGCCATGATTACCAAAAACGAAGAAATCGCTGCAAAACAAATTACTGCAAAGCCAGAGGGAAATGATATGTCCTCACTTATTGAACAGCTTTCTGCATCAAATGCCAAACTTGCAAAAGAGGTTCAGTCAGCTATCACTGTTAATGAGCTTGTTAAAGCCAATGCTGATTTAGTTAAAAATGTCCGTGAGGTTTTAGGCAACAGCCAGTCAGCCTTAGATAATAGTAATCTTACAAGCTATGTTAATTCGGCTGTTAATTCAAGTGCTGTTGTGAATGGAGCTACAAATACTAATACAAACGCAAACATAAATGCAAACACAACTGCTAATACTCCTGTGGTTAATATTCCTGTTGCAGATACTCCTATAGCAGAAGCTCCCTCAACAAATAACACAACAGTTGATTCTCCTGTAGTTAATGCCACAATGGTTAATACAACTGTAGTTGACACCCCAGTTGTTGATACTCCTATTGTTGAAGCACCTAGTGCTGAATTATATCCAGCTTCGTCTGCAGCTTCAACTGATGATATGGAGCAGGAGGATGATGAGTTCGACTTTGAATCCTTTGAGATTCCAGAGGATGCTGATGATGTACAAATAACTGACGGTGATACTGCATCCTCAAAGGAAATTATTGATGATGTAAATGTGTCAGCTCTTGATGATATGGTGGAAACAGAGGGAAATACAATCGCACCTGAGGTTTCAAGTGAATTAGATAAAGAAATGAGTTCAACACCACCTGATTCAGCTATGGCTGGATTAGATGACAACCCAAATAGACAATTAACAGAAGAGGAGATAGTTGCGCTCTTTGCCAACTTATAACGCTATGAATTATATTGTATTAGACTTAGAATGGAATCAATCTCCCAAAGGAAAAGATGGGGAGCTTTCGCAAATCCCTTTTGAAATTATAGAGATTGGTGCAATAAAGTTAGACGAAAGCGGAAATATTATAGATTCTTTCAACAAGCTTATAAAGCCAGTAGTATATAAAGAGCTTCACCATATTATTAAGGACATTACAGGATTTACAATGAAGGAGTTAAACAAAGGAGAAAGCTTTCCTACTGTTGCCCAGGCTTTTATAAACTGGTGTGGTGATGAATATAAGTTTTGTACCTGGGGTTCTCTTGATATAACAGAGCTGTTCAGAAATATGCGTTATCATCATATACCATTGCCCAAGCCACCTATATTCTATTTTGACTTACAGCGTATTTTTAATATACAATTTGAAAATGGAGATAGAAATACCCGCTCTTTAGAGTATGCAGTAGACTATTTGCACATTAAAACTGATGAGCACTTTCATAGAGCTTATTATGATGCTTTATACACAGCGTATGTATTTCAAAAGCTTAATATAGACCTTATAAATAAGAATTACTCTATTGACTATTATCAGGTGCCTACTACACGAAGCGAGGAAATATCTGTTGTTTATGATACTCATTCACAATTTGTTTCCCGTTCCTTTGACAGTAAAAACGATGCAATGAGTGATAAAAATGTTACTTCCACAATTTGCTATAAGTGTGGAAAAAAAGCAAAGAAAAAAATCAGATGGTTCTCTGATAATGCTAAAACCTATTATTCACTAAGCTACTGTGCAGAGCATGGATTTCTTGCCGGCAAAATCAGGATTAGACGATTTTCCGGAGAACATTATTTTGTAATAAAAACATTAATGCAGACTAATGAAGAAGGTGTAAACAAAATCAAAAACCGTCAATTAGAAATAAGAGCAAAAAGACGCAAAAAAAGACATACATAGGATTAAGATAAATATCTAAATCCTATCTGAATTTAATCTTTCTTCTTTTTCTCCTTTTAAATCTCTGTTTAGACTCTTTAAACACCCTTCTACGCTCTCTTTTTCTCTTTCGCTTATCCTTTGTTTTTATAAAATAAACAATATATACAATAATTCCTATAAGCACTAATATTCCCAATATAAACAGCCATATGTTAATTGGAATGTTAGCTATTTTGGAGCTTTCATTATCCTGCTCAGTTTTTACAGGAGATACATTTCCTGTTTCCTCCTGCTTTTGTTCAATACTAAGCTTTGTACTGCCCATATATTTATTTCCAAAATAATACTTTACCTGGGCAACCTCGCCCTTAGAAGTATCATCTAAATATTCTACTTCATATTTTAAGTCGCTCATTGATGCACCCTCTGGCACCATTACATAGTCGCCTTTGCCTACATTCAATAAGCCTCCCTGATTAACAAACACATCCTTCATTTTTACGAAGAAATCCTTTGTATCCTGATTAAATCTTGTTTCATTTTCGGCTATATTAACCTTGTCGAAATGGTTAAAGCCATACTCAAACAGATTTTTTGTATCATTAAATACTTCCTCATCTGTAGAGTTCATAAACACACATATAAGGGTTTTTCCATCCTTTTTTGCAACAGTTACAAGAGTTCTGCCTGCCTCGTCTGTATAGCCTGTCTTTCCTGCTATTGCATAAGGATAATAATTTGTGCTGGTGGAAACTAACATTTGATGTCGGTTTACCTGTGTACGCTCAACATTACATTTATTAGTTGTTGGCAAAACATAGCTCTCTGTTCCAGAAATCTCAGTAAAAATTGGATTATTAATGGCAGCCTTTGTAATCATTGCCATATCATACGCAGTTGTATAGTGGTTTTCGTCCTGCAAGCCACTTGCATTAACAAAGCTTGTATCAGTAGCTCCAAGCTCCTTAGCTCTCTTTGTCATAAGCTTTGCAAACTCTTCCTCAGAGCCGGATATATGATAGGCAAGACCAACTGCTGCATCATTGCAGGAACGAAGCAACAACGCATATAAGCTGTCCTTTACGGTCATTTCTTCACCACTTACAAGCCCTAGCTTTGCTGCATCAAAAGGGAGGGAGCTTAATGCTTTGCCACTATATGTAACTATGTCCTCCATATTACAATTTTCTATAGTAAGCAGTCCCGTCATAACCTTTGTAATACTGGCAGGATACAGCTTTTTGTGACTATTTTTCTCATATAAAACAGCTCCTGTATCTGCCTCCATTAAAATAGCGCTTGACCCAGACACCTCTGGTGCAGCAGGATATTCTGCTGCAAAAGAAGTGTCCGGATTAAGTGCTAATGTATTAATAATAAAAATAATTACAAGGAAAAAACTCAATTTTTTCTTCATTTTAGTTACCCATCTGTCTTTTAATTACCTTTAGTCTGGTAAATTCTTCTCTTTCCTTTTCCTCTAACGCATTAGAAATGCTCTTTACTCTTTCGGTAAAGGTAGGAATTGTTATATTCTGCAAAGCATTGGCTCTCTTTTGTGTTTTCTTAACATTTGTAGCCAGCCTGTATGCAGAATTTTCTATTGCTGCAAGCTCTATTGACAACTCCTTAACCTTTTCAAAGGCAACCCTTGCCTTATCCAGATTAAGAGAAGATCCATAGAAGGAATAAGTAGGACTAATACTATTTTTATCATAATCAATATGTGGAATTTCCACACCCATAATACTTCTTGATTTAATAGCAATAGACTCCTCTGTTGGAACAGACGAAGCAGACTCCATAACATAGTTGATACCCAGCTCAATATTGGCTGCCTCTAATGCCTTGTAGGCAGTTCCATAAGTAACTAATATTTCCTTTTGAATACTGTCTGCCTTATCTATTAGTTCCATAAGCTCACGAATAAGAATATTTCTCTTCTTATCCATAAGCTCATAGCCCTGCTTTGCAAGAGCAAGGGAATTTTTAGCTAATATAAGGTTACCCTTAGTAGGAAAGGTATTTGGATCCATTAATTATCACCTTCTATATTTACATCAATGTCTGCAGTAGCCTCATAGTATTTATCAAGAATTTTTGTATCAATTCTATCTAACTCTTCCTTTGGTAAAATATGAAGAAGCTTCCAGCCTAAATTTAAGGTTGTAATAATATCTCTGTCCTCATAGTCCTTCTGACCAACAAAGTGATTTTCAAACTCTTTACCAAACTTTAAGTATAACTTATCAGTATCAGAAAGCTCATCCTCACCAATAACGGAAGCTAAGGCTCTAGCCTCTCCAACCTTTGCATATGCAGAGAATAACTGGTTGGCAACTGCCTGATGGTCATCTCTTGTATAGCCTTCGCCGATACCATCCTTCATAAGTCTTGATAATGAAGGAAGTACATTAATTGGTGGATAAATTGACTGACCATGCAAGCCTCTGTCTAATACTATCTGTCCTTCTGTAATATATCCAGTAAGGTCGGGAATTGGATGAGTAATATCATCATTTGGCATTGAAAGAATAGGAATCTGTGTAACAGAGCCTTTAGAATTTCTAACAATTCCAGCTCTTTCATATATTGTAGCAAATTCACTATAAAGGTAGCCAGGGTAACCCTTTCTTGAAGGAATTTCACCCTTTGATGATGAAACTTCACGCATTGCCTCAGCAAAGGAGGTCATATCTGTAAGTATAACCAACACCTGCTTGCCTAAATCAAAGGCTAAATATTCAGCAACAGTAAGCGCAACCTTTGGTGTAATAAGTCTTTCAACAACCGGGTCATTTGCAAGATTTAAAAACATTACAACATGGTCCATAACCTGACTTTCCTCAAAGGTCTTTTTGAAGAATTCAGCTACATCATACTTAACACCCATAGCTGCAAATACAACTACTAATTCCTCATCTGAGCCTTCGCCTAAGGAAGCCTGCTTAACTATCTGCGCAGCAAGCTTATCATGTGGCAGACCATTTCCAGAGAAAATTGGAAGCTTCTGACCACGAATAAGTGTTGTAAGTCCGTCAATAGCTGAGATACCTGTTCTAATATAGTTTCTTGGATATTCTCTTGTTACAGGGTTTAATGGCTTTCCGTTTACATCTCTCTTAATATCCGAAACAATAGGTCCCATATTATCTATTGGCTGACCTATACCGTTAAAAGTTCTGCCAAGCAAATCTTCTGATAATGCAATCTCAAGAGGATGTCCTGTAAGCTTTGTATGGGTATTTTTAAGCGACATATTTTCTGTACCTTCAAATACCTGAATAATTGCCTTTTCCTCATAGATTTCGATTATTCTTCCGATTTTTCTTTCCTTGCCGTTTATACCGTCTACTGTAAGCTCAACGATTTCGTCAAACTTAGCATTTTTTACGCCCTCTAATGCAATTAGAGGTCCATTTATTTCGCTTAATCCTAAATATGATATTGCCATAAAACTACCTCCTACGCATTTTTCTCTATTACATTGTTGTAGAATTCATCTACCAGCTTTGTATAATCATCAAACATTTCCAGCTTATCATTTGGAATGTCATACTTAACAGCTATAACCTTTTCAAATATGTTCTCAGCCTTAAGTACTGAAACCGGCATTCCCATATTTACTAAAACCTTACACTTTTCGTATAAGTAAAGGATAAGCTCCATCATTTTAAGCTGCTTTATAAGAGGTACACAGGTATCGTCCTTATGGAAAGCATTCTGCTGTAAAAATCCAAGTCGGATAACTCTTGCGATTTCAAGTGTAAGCTTCTGGTCATCTGGTAATACATCTGAACCGATAAGCTTAACGATTTCAATAAGCGAGCTTTCCTGATTAAGAATTGCTAATATCTGATTTCTGCAGGATACAAAATCTGGTCCTACATTTTCATTGTACCAGGCTGCCAAATCTCCTAAATATTCACTATAGCTTGTAAGCCAATGAATAGCTGGGAAGTGTCTTGCATAGGCAAGGGATTTATCAAGTCCCCAGAAACACCTTACAAATCTCTTTGTATTTTGTGTAACTGGCTCTGAGAAATCACCACCCTGTGGAGAAACAGCACCGATAATTGATACTGAACCATCTGTACCATTAAGGTTTCTAAAATATCCAGCTCTTTCATAGAAAGCAGAAAGCTTACTTGCCAAATATGCTGGGAAGCCTTCCTCGGCTGGCATTTCCTCAAGACGACCAGAAAGCTCTCTTAAAGCCTCTGCCCAACGGGAGGTTGAATCAGCCATAATTGCAACATGGTAGCCCATATCTCTGTAGTATTCAGCAAGTGTAATACCTGTATAAATACTAGCCTCTCTGGCTGCAACCGGCATATTTGAAGTATTGGCAATAAGAACAGTTCTATCCATAAGTGGATTTCCACTCTTAGGGTCAACAAGCTTTGAGAAGTCCTCCAAAACCTGAGTCATCTCATTTCCTCTTTCACCACAGCCAATATATACAATAATATCTGCATCTGACCATTTAGCTATCTGGTGCTGTGTCATTGTTTTACCTGTACCGAAGCCACCAGGTACACAGGCTGTACCACCCTTTGCAATAGGGAATAAAGTATCAAGAATTCTTTGTCCTGTTACTAATGGCTTTGTTGAAGCAAATCTCTTTGCTGTTGGTCTAGGCACTCTGATAGGCCACTTCTGTGTAAGTGTAAGAGGTCTTTCAGTACCATCACTTAATTTTATAGTAGCTATTGTGTCATTAATTGTATACTGACCATCCTTAACTACACTGGTGATAACACCTTCTGTTTTAGGTGGCACCATTGACTTATGGACGATAGACTTAGTTTCAACAACCTCGGCTATTATTGTGCCAGGAAGTACATAGTCGCCTTCCTTTACAGTAACCTTTACATCCCAGAGCTTTTCTGTATTTAATGAATTAACACTAATACCTCTGCTAATGTAAATGCCTGAGTTGTTAGCTATTTCTGAAAGTGGTCTTTCAATACCATCAAAAATATTATTAATGATACCAGGTGCTAAGGTTACGAAAATAGCACTATCTGTACCATATACAAGGTCGCCCGGCTTTAAACCGCTGGTTTCCTCATATACCTGTATAGTAGTCATTTCAGAGGTTAAGGAAATAACCTCACCAACTAATTTTTCTTCACTAACATAAACCATTTCACCCATATTAAAGTCTGTAATACCTTTAATATAAATAACCGGACCGTTAATACCGTAAATTTTACCTGTTTTTTCCATTTTTATCTGCCTCCCCCAATAGTGTATTTTTCTTTTAATTCTTCAAATTTTGTTTCGTAAGAATCATCAATAAGAATATTTCTTGAAGGAATTTGTCCAATAACTCCACCAGAAAAGGACTTGTCACTAATTCTGATTTTCATTGTTGGATATTCGTGAATATCTTCTATAATATCCTGATCCTGTGGGTCAAGAATTACTATAAGTTCATCATTGCCTGCAACCTTTTTCATTCTTTCGATTTTGGCAGCAACGCCCTCCTTATATTCACTGGTTTTTATATAATCTGTAAGCAACTGTCTTACTTCTTCAAACAGCTTTTCCTTAAGCTCAACCTGCTTGTGGTTGATTTTTCTTCTAAGGTGCATCTGCATAGAAGTATATTCCTGACTTGCTTTTCTCTTTATTCCCTCCTCTGCAATAGAGGTATTTAATTTTGCCTTCTTTATAGACTCTTCCTTACGCTCAGTAAAGTAATCGTCCATTTTTTTCTTATATTGAGTAACCATCTCGTCACATTCCTTTTGAACGTTTTCAAGGGTTACACTAGAAAAATGCTTAAGCTTCTCTTCTGTTGTCAAAGCCTTCACCTACTTTCTAAAGTTTAACTCCAATAGCTTCATTAATATATGAAGTAATAAAGTCTGCTCGTTTCATACTTCCGTGTCTGTCAGGTATTTCTAATATAAGAGGCTCTTTATATGCCATCTTTACCTTACCTATAACTTCTGGAAACTTATGTGACAGCAACTCAGTAACAAAAAGAATACCAACGCTTTTATCCTTCAAAACATTAGCAAGAGCGTCTTCTAATTCTTCCTTTTCGTGAACAACTATAGACTCAACTCCTGATAATCTCATACCAGTTGCAGTATCAATGTTATCACTAATTAAATATGCTTTCATCTTATAGCTTACCTAAAATCATGAATGAAATGATAAGTCCGTAAAGGGCTACACCTTCTGCCAAACCAACGAAGATAAGTGACTTACCTAAGATGCTTGAATCTTCACTGATTGCACCAAGTGCTGCGCTGGCTGCACTTGCTACGGCAATACCACCACCTACACAAGAAAGACCTGTTGATAATGCTGCTGCAATATATCCAAGACCTGTTGCAGAGGAAGCAGCCTGTGCTGTTTCTTCAGCAGCCTGTGCTGTTGTTGCAAAGCCAAATACTGTACCAACAATAAGTATTCCAAAGAATAACATAACATTAATTGCTAATGCCTTCTTGTATCTTCCCTTATTCTTTTCTCCTGCTGCATATACTCCAAAAGGAATAACATAAGTTAAAATAAGTGCAATAATTAATGTAATTTTAATAGCCATTTTTTTGTCCTCCAAAATCTACTTTTTTTCTCGTCCATAAGCCTTGAACTCTCGTCCATCGCCCTTATAGAACCTACTAAACATTTCATAGTATTCAAGACGAAGTACCTGAATACCAACTATAAGTCCTTCAAGACCGCAAACAAATAAGTTTCCGATGATGATTACTATTATATTGCCTGAACCTCCATTTTCAGCTCCTGCAAGCATCATTACAACCTCCATCATTGCCGCATGCGAAACTGCAAAAGCGCCAACTCTGACAAAGGATAAGGTGTTTGAAAAATAACTTAACAAAAGTTCAAATAATTCAAAGAAAGTCTGAACTGCAAACATTCCTTTTCCGCCCTCAATAAGCTCCTTCTTTTTGTTAAGCTTGTTGATAATAGGCTCTTTAAATGCAATTAGTATAAGTGGAATACCAAACATTACTAAAAGCACTATTGCCCCAGGAAGTTTATTTCCCGTCATAAACAACACTATACATAAAACTACTGCCCCGTAGAAAATAAAGCCCATTAATCCGTTTGTGTCGAATATAAGTCTGCCCTTTTCTCCAGCCTTTATAGCATTAATCATATTAAGTATCATCGCTACAAGAATAAGTCCCATACCAAAGGCGATTGCTACTATAAATACAGTGTTAAGTGTTCCAATAAATGGTAAATTGGTCATTGCTGACATTGGTCTTAACCAAATCGGCTTTATAATATCTTCAAATCCGAATATTGAGCCAAACATAAAACCGAATATTGTTGAGAAAAATCCTGCACTTGCAATAATCGCAGCAAGATTCATTTTCTTTATTTTGTAAAGAAGCAAACCACCTATAAGCAGCAACAATCCATGTCCTACATCGCCGAACATTGCGCCAAATATAAAGGAATAAGTAAGTGCTACAAATATTGTTGGGTCAATTTCGTTGTAAGAAGGTATACCATACATTCTTATATACATTTCAAATGGTTTGAACAGCTTTGGATTTTTAAGCTTTGTAGGTGGCTCTGAGTCAACACCCTTATGCTGTTCGTCCACAATACAAATTGTATCCGGCTCATTATCAGCAATAAGCTTTTCAAAGGCCTTTGAGTCCTCCTTTGACATCCAGCCACAAAGAATATAGTAGGAAATACCCGATTCTTTTGTACACGCTGCATATTTTCTAATCTCATGTGCAAAGGAACGCTCTCTTGCAGTAGCAACTGCTGCCTTCAAATCCTCTACATTTGCTTCAAGCTCAATTTTGAACTTCTTTTTAAGCTCTGAAAGCTCATTTTGTGTTTGTTCAATTTCTGCCCTAACCTTGTCACATTCCTCCTTTGGAGTACCAGTAACCTCATTAGGCATATAGGTTCTTTCAAAATGTAATGAAGCGTATGCTGCATCAACGCTGTCCTTTTCTATCTGTGGGACAAAATACACACCCCACACATATTTGTCATCCTCCATAGATTTTACAAATACTGATTCAACGCTGTCATATACATATTCATCGAACTTTTTATAATGCTCCTTTGGTATTCTGCCAAATCTGTATTTAAGGTACTTAAACTTTAAAATATCATCAATATCGTACTCAATATCTACGAATGGCATTACCTTATTTAACAGCTCATTAAGGCTTAAAAGCTTTTTATCGTATTCCTCTTCTAATTTTTTCTGAGCAACATATTTGTCGTATAAATCACTAATACATTTCTCAAAATCGTTTTTTTCTTCCGTTTGCTTATCAGTAAGTTCACTACCAGTCAAGGCTAAAAGCTCTTCTCCTCTGCTTAAAACCTCTTTGTATGGGTTCGCTTCTGTAAACGGATGTAGTGTGTTCGAGCTTTTTAATTCACTGGGTGCATATTCCAAATGAATTTCAAACTTTGACAAATATTTGCTAACCATTCTGTCAAGGTCTGATTTTGGCCCTGTAACACTAACAAAATTCAATTTTGTTATCAATCTTTTTCACCTCGGTTTACATTATTTCTGCAATAATTACATCTGACTTATATCCATATCTAATTGATTCTGCAATCTTTATCAGTCTTTGAATTTCTTCATTTTTTTCTGACATATATGTATTTACGCAGGCAATGGAATATGGATTTAAGTTAAATGACTTGTTGTTAAGCTTGTGCATTACCTGTCTGTATGCCTTCTCTAAATCATTTATGCCAAGGGAGGCTTCCTTTAGATATGTGCCCAGCTTTGTTTTTTCAATGATGGTCATAAACTCATTCATATCCTGTGACTCAACAAGTGCTTTAATCTGGTCAGATTTTATTCTGTAGTTTACAGGAATAATAATGTCATATATTTTGGCATTACTTAGCTTGTAATACTGTTTAGCCCTGTATATCCACAATACATTTAATAAATCAATATCTGTTCCTACAAACTCTGATATGGTTTTTTGTTCCTTACTATTAAATACCTTTTTCTTTTTCCAAAGGTATTTAAATGCAAATATGTCTAATGCCATTTCATAATCAAACATCGTATGATCTGCATATTCACTTACACTCTTTAGAGGTTCATAATACAAGGTTCCTTTAAGTGCCTCTATAATCTGTTCAACTGTAGTGGCATCATAAACTGCTTGAATATCAATATCGGAATACTCTGTAAATATTACCTCTGCTTTGTCAAAATAAGACTGGCTGTCTTCGTAATTTAATCCTCTGATAGCTCTTTTGATCATAGCCACTTCATATTTCATAAAGTAAAGCTTTAGAAAATTTCTTTGTCCCATATTGGCAAATTTGTAAATCTTAGAGAAATCTCTATATATGCTATATGTAAGAATTTTCTCCATTTCACCCCTGTGTATAAACTCTGGGTCCACCTCTTCAAAAACATCTTCATATGTTTTATGTTTTTTTAGTTGGTCTACAAACTCGCTGACTGAAGTTGCTTCTGTGAGCCTTTGATATTCAGACTTTTTTAAAAGCTTACCTCGCATAGCGCGTACCTTTGTAGTCAGACCACCATACTGTAATACTTTTAACATAAGCTACTCCTTAATAATCTGTTCAAATATTTCTTTGGCCCACTGTTCATGTTTACTATTATATGAAGCTTCAATACCTGCAACCTCATCTAATATGGCATTACGCATATCGGCTAATTCTTTCTGATGAATACTTGATAAGTTATCTTCTAGCTCTTTAAGTTCTTTTTGTGTCTGCTCATCAAGCTGCTCATCAAACCTTTTAATTTTTTCTTCAATGTTTCTTGCATATTCCGTCTTTTCTTTTTCAGTGTCCTGCTGTACACCCACCGCAGATGCTTCTATTCTGGAAAGACTTTCAATGACCTGATCAATCTTGTTATCTTCCATTAGCTTACCTCCTTTGAAAGATATTTGTGATATATTTCACAAGCGAATTATACTACCAATGATAAAAAAATAAAACCCTCCAAATGAATATTTTCAGTTTTTATACATTTTTTAATCATTATATGAGGTAAACTCGAAAATTGTATGGAAATTTTACAAATATAAGCCTTTTCTATGAATTTTAAATAGGAATCTGCAATTAAATTTGAAATATTTTTCCTTATATGATACCATTCTAGGGATATATTATATGTTTACACACAGAAAGGTTAATTTTATGCGACTTAGAAATGTAAAAGGTTCAAGAGAAACTATTGCTGCCAGCCAATTTACAATAGATACGCCAGAAATTTATAAAGGAAAATGGTCAGAGGTTTTCGGAAATGAAAATCCTATTTATATAGAGGTCGGTATGGGAAAGGGTAAATTTATTACCACTCTTGCTGCTATGAATCCAACTATCAACTATATTGGTATTGAAAAATATTCCAGTGTTCTAGTCCGTGCCATTGAGAAAAGAGCTGAGCTGGATATAAATAATCTGTTCTTTATTAGAATGGACGCTGAAAACATCTGTGAGATATTTGATGAGAATGAAATTTCCCGTATTTATCTTAATTTCTCAGACCCATGGCCAAAGGACAGGCACGCAAAGCGCCGTCTTACTTCAAAGGAATTTTTTGCCCGCTATGACAAAATATTAAAGCCTGACGGAATTGTAGAGTTTAAAACTGATAACAATATGCTTTTTGACTTTTCCCTTGAGCAAATCCCTATGGCAAACTGGGAAATCACTAAATACACCCGCGACCTCCATCACAGTGATATGAATGAGGGTAATGTAATGACTGAATACGAAGAAAAGTTTTCATCAATGGGAAATAATATTAATAAGCTTATTGCAAGACGATAGTTTCAAAAGCTTATTACATAATGATAGAAAAAAATATTGTGAAACAATAGATTAAAAGACTATTACAATAAGATAGACTAAAAAATTATTGTAAAGAATTTAGAAGTAACTTATAAAATCGCTGTGGCTTACTCTGGTATAAAATACTTACCAAGTCTGGCTACAGCGATTTTTATTTTATTATTGTTTTATGCAGCCTACAGGCTACCCGTTGATTTTTTACAAGCTTACTCGCCCTCTTCGTCTACTACCTCCACCTGATACTCAGTTTCATCTACAATAATTCCCTGCCTGCTAAGTATTCCGGTTTCTTTATCCTCCTCAAAAACAATATTCTTTTTCTTAATACGCAATTTTAAACTTCTGTCAATAAGGAAGGAAATAACTGCTACAACCGGTACTCCTAAGAACATACCAACTACACCAGCCAGCCAGCCACCTACGGTTATGGCAAAAATAATCCATATCGGACGAAGTCCTGTGCTTTCTCCCAAAATCTTTGGTCCTAAGTACAAGCCGTCGAACTGCTGTAATATAAATATAAGAATACCAAAAATAACTGCAAATTTTATATCTACTATAATGAGCAATACAACTCCTGGTATAGCACCAATAAATGGTCCAAAGTATGGAATCATATTTGTAATTCCTACAATAACACTAATAACTAATGCGTATGGAATGTTAAGGACAGTCATTGCAATCCAGCACAAAACTCCAATAATAAGTGAATCTATCATCTTTCCAATAATAAAATCACCAAATATCTTATTACATTCACCAGCAGTAGTAACTATTCTGTCACCCTTATCTGTTCCGAAAAGAACATACACCAGCTTCTTTGCATTGTTAATCAAATGTGGCTTGTCTATAAGCATATACATAGATACTATTACAGCAATGAAGAAATCAATAACTCCGGTTATAACTGATACCGAGGTGCTAAACACAGCAGGCACTATCTGTGGAAGCTGCTTTGTAATAAACTCTGAAACAACACTTGGTATCTTTTCTATAAAATCATATATTGCCTTAAAATCCCAGCTTGGATTTTTTTCTTCGATAAGTCTAATCTGTGCAATCAGCCTGTTATAACCAGTCTGTGCACTTTCTATAAATGTACTTATCTGTGTAAGTGTGTCTGCAATCTGTGGAATAATATAAAATATTATCGTAGCAATCATACCAAAGACTATGATATACGATAATAAAATCGATATAACCTTTCTAACCGTTCTATTTTTAATTCTAAACAGCTTCCTTAAAATACTCTGATTTATAAACTTTGCAAGTGGATTAATAATGTAGGCAATAAAAAATCCCAATAGAAATGGTGTTAAAACACCTATTAATGTAGATACAAATTTCTGAGTATCACTCCAGCTAACAATAATCTTTATCCCTATAGCAGCCAGCAATATAACTACCAGTGCATATACAGAAATCGTAAAATATTTGTCATTTTTTTTGAATTTGTGTTTCATAATAGTCTCCCAAAATTTTCTTTGTTCTAGTATAACAATCTTTTGCAAGTTTTTAAAGAGTTTTGGACAAATTATAAATATATTTAATAATTTTTATTTTATTTACATATTTTATGGGACCGGATTAAGTTTTAGTTGATAGATTTTAATTGAGGATTGATTAGTGAGTTGATTTAGGTGACTGATTTGATGGGTTGATTTAGAGGGTTGATTTAGAGGGTTGATTTGTGAGCTGCCTTAATGAATGATTTATTTGCTGATTTAATGGTTGGTTTTCTCTTTATTTTAAGGTTTATAAACAAACTTTAATGTTTTTTTAATTTTTTTTAAAAAAAATCAAAAAAACACTTGCTTTTTTTTGTACAATCTTATATAATGACTCTTGCGTTAAGGCAAAAGAAATTTTAAGCGCGATTAGCTCAGTTGGTAGAGCACCTGACTCTTAATCAGGGTGTCCAGGGTTCGAACCCCTGATCGCGCACTTGAAAGGTATCCGGTCTTTATTCAGGAAAGCTCGGGTGCTTTTTTTTGTGATTTTTTGCAATTTACATTTTTATATTTTTATTATCTATATAAATCTTATACTAGTGGTTACAAAACTAAAGGTGATAAAATTATTTACTCCTTAGGTAATTCTTATAACACACACCTTATCCTTGACGGAAATCAGGAATATAATTGTTCTCTCCACACAGAATATGCACTTATATTAACCAAGAATTCAACCGATAGCACTAAGGAAACTTATTCAATCTATAACTACGACGGAAAGGTTTGCGATATTGGTTCAAGATTTGACAAGCTGTGTGATAATGTAAACTTATACTGTTTAGATGACAAATACTATAATTATGAGGGAAAATTAATATATGAGAAAAAGGGGAATAACTAATTAAAACTTAATTTGGTGTAAAAAGACCCTACAAGGAATGTTTCTTGTAGGATCTTTTGGGGTGTTGGGGGTGGGAAATGTAGCATTTAAAGATAGCAAGATTTCTCACCATACACTCAACAAGGTAGTCTTTGACTACTTTCTAACAAAAAACTTATACAATACAGTTACAAGTAATACCAAGGCATCTACTATTACAAATGCTCTAACTACAACATTCCATTTTGTAGCCTTTGCAACAACTAATAATATTGCTAAAATATAAACCATCATATCACTTATTTTTTCTACTTTCTTGTTCATCTTTTTATTCCTCCAGATATACTAATATGTCCACAATGTCAGTGATTTTATCTCTTTTCTCTAATACTTAATTGCGGTTATCAATACCAAAATTACTATTATAGCTTTCATAGATAGCTATGCTATCTATTTTTTTGCATATATTATATTGGTACAATTTAAGGTACTTTATCAATGTGTTAATTTTTCATAATATCAAAAATCAAGCCAACCAAAAGACCTTTTTTATAGTTCTTTACTACTATACAAAATACACTACTCTCAAACTAAGTACTTGGTATATTATTATTTATATTAGTTTTACTACCATATGAAATTACACTACTCTCAAACCTCAAATCAAAATTTATGATTTGGTATCGAGTATAATGTCCACTACAACATCGTAATTCATATAGCTTACTTACTTATTTATATATTATCACATATCAAACGATATTTCACAACCATCTTTATCAATTATTTTTACTTGAGTATAATTTGACATTTTTTCTGGTTGTCTATTTTCAATTAAAAATATATTTACTTTATTATACTCAGCAAATTCATATATTTTTTCTATTTCATATTCATTAAAAAATGTATGCAACCCGACAAATATAAAACTTTTTATATTCATTAATTCATGATTTATGCGAATATATTCAATAAGTTTTTCTGTTTGGTCGTCATATTTTTCAAGAATTTTTACATCTAACATTTTCAAAATATCTGTAACTTCTATTTTATCTCTATAGGTTAGTTCAACATCTATATTATCCACTATATGCAAAAAATATTTCTCTATATTTTGACATATTTCGTTATTTTCAACTAAAAGTTCAGATAAGTTTATTTCCTCTCTTATTTTTTCATATAACCTAGTTAAGATTTTCTTTGTATTTATTTCCATCTCCATAGGATTTATTACCCAATCTACCATATCCCATGGTTTTATTATTTTATTATTCTCTGAAAATATAAAAATCTCCTCTTTGTCTACTATGCTTCGCCTCATTTCGTCTATTATTTTTCTGAAAAACATTGCATTTTCAACAATTAAAATACCTCTGTCATTTTCTTCTAATTCATATATAAAATTGTAATCTATATGTGCTATTCTCATAATATTATCAACCTTTTATCATTATCCACTACATTAGACTTAAATTCGCCTGTTATAGTTTCCATTTTTTGAAATTGCTTCTCTGTTAATGTTAACACCTGCACAAGTCCTTCAGGTGGTTTATTTTTTCTCACATTGTATACCACTGCATCAGAAATAGTCTGATTCAGAGCCAGTTTAGTATAAACCGACTCCTGAATCATTATAAATCCATTTTTTATTAAATATTTTCTAAATTGTATGTAATCTTTTTTATTTGCCGATGTTAAAGTTGGCAAATCGAAAAAAACTAAAATTCTCATATACCTATAACTCATCCTTGTAAAACCTTATAAGTGAAACATCTTTTTCATTAATTGCATCAAATACACTTCTACAATATATTTTTATCGCATTATTAACATAATTTTTCTTGCCATCTATTATTACCTCCTGATTAAGTAAATCTACCATAAATATTTTTTCTTCATGCTCAAACCTATCTGGTTCCAATCTTACAACTCTCTTGTCAACTAAAATTCTAAATGGTTCCATCAAATCTGAACCTAGATTAAACTGATTAAACATATTATCATGAAATAATGCTAATTGGGTTATATAACCATTTGAAACAATTTCACGATTAAATGCAGATAAAATTAATCCATAACCATAATTCAATGCAGCATTTATTGGATCTTCTGATGTTCTTGTAAATTTAACTCCAAATAGTGCATTAAAATAAACTTTTGCTGCATGACCTTCCCTGTTTGTAACATCACCAATTTCTATTTGTTCTACATACTCATCTAGTAATTTATATTCCTCTTTTCCTAGCTTTTTTAAATAATCCCTTTGTTTTCTTATTTTTTCCGTAACAATTTCTGTCCATACATCTGTTTTAACCTCTTTTGACCAAGCAACCTGTTTTCTGACCTTCGCACTTGTGTCATGACTTCCATAATAAGGTATTAATTCTGAGGATGGATTTCTTTTTTCATCACAAAAAATTACTTTTATTTTTCTTTTTGTCAATTCACTTAGTAGTGAGGCAGTAATAGATACTGCCGTTGATTCAATAATCAAAGTATAAATTTCGCTAAGATGAATCTTCGTTATTTCTTCCTGCCTCACTATAAGATAATCCATTTTGTAATCAAGCTTTGCACTTCTAGAAATTACTACAATACGCCAGCTCATACTCTTAATAGGTCTATTATATTTTCATATAGACCTGTTGGTGATTGATTTATAAGCTTGGCCGATTTACAAGAAGTAATATTTTTATTTACTTGCATAGTTCCCACTCTTCCACCACATTCAATTAAACTCATATTAGCTTCTCTGGAATTGCATTGAAGCAAAATAATAATTTGCATCAAAACGAAACTTTGCTCTTCAAGTTTTAAATCAACAAATTTATCTTTCGCTATCATAAGTTTTTTAACTGGATTTGCAGGTCTTTTTGTATATATTCCATTATTAAGCTTTTCTAAAAACTTTTCATATATTACTTTATTTTGTTCCTTTGTTATTCCCCTATATTCATCAATTTTTAATAGTTCTTTCTTATCTTTTCGTTTAGCATTATCATCCGCATACTTTTCAAGCTTTTTAATATACGCTGCATCTTCATTACTTACGCATAATTGTACAGCACCCTGCAAAATCAACTGTTTTCCTGTACTGCCATTTAAGTGCATTGGAAATCCATTAATTACTAACAATGAACTTTTCTTTATAACTGGCATTACTATCCTAGGCTCTTTTAAATCATATCGGTTAATACAATATTCAATCAGCTTTTGATTATCTTTTTCAAATACCTCTTTTAGATATAGTGGAACCGATTCTATTGTTCTTATAAAATTCCCCTTTTTGTCTTTTGATTCTACAAGCATAAAATGTGATGGACTTATTGAATTATATCCACCATACTTTATTGTATCTCTTCCTTTTTTTGCTGGTACTAACTTTTCAGCCTTTTCCTCATTATTTGGAGCTTTCACAGGCAGTTGGTCAAACAATAACCCTTTGTTGCAATAAGCATATCTTGTATACAAAATATCATTTTTACTTAATACTTCATTTACTGTCTTTAGCGTACCATCCTTTCCCCTTTTCCAAACAACATTTTCACCCTCCATTAAGTCAAAATCAAACATTCTATTAAGGCTATACTTATATTTATTTTCATCTCGCTTGCCACTTCTATCTTTAAACCATTTATATGGATTATCTGTAAATTTTGTAAAATATACATTTCCTACAACAATATTTAAATAAGCATCCTTAGCGTGATGATAATCATTTATTGACCTTACTTTTACATCATGAATATAATCTCTTTCTCCTGTCTTGCTATCCTTATGATTTTTAAAGTCTGCTGTCACTCCCGCCTTAACATACACAACCTTGGTATCGCCATAAATCCTATTTAGCAAGGTCGCTACCACTTTAGTCGACTGTCTGGTTTCTACCAACTGTCTGCTAATAAATCCTGCAAGTTCATCATCAGAAAAAGGCTCTTTTCTCGTCAATCTATTAAATTTCTTTTCAGATATTAAACCTTTATCCTTCAAATATTTCCAATGACCATACATTTTGGACTGAATTTCTGGACTTAACATTCCATCTGACTTTTTTGCATTTTCTATTCTGGCTACAAGCACTAGATTATCTAAACTATCATCCTTTACTTTTGACTGTGGGTATATATGATCTCTATCCCATATAGTAGCATTATCAAGCTGTGAAATATCTATTTTTTTACCTGTATACATACATTTACCCATTTGTGTAAAATACAAAAACAGCTTTATACTTTTTAGTTCTGTATCTTTGATTTTATTAAGCTCGTCCACCCAATCTGTTTTACACTCCTTATCTATTTCCTTATAACATTCTAACAATTTGTCTTTTCTAGAGATTGTCCTCTTTTTTTCTTCTTCGCCTCTTGCCATCTCCACAAAAATTCTCGCTGGAGCTTTTCCCATTACCTGCTTTATTTCTTCAACAATTTGTATGGTCTGCCACACAGCTCTCTTAATTGCTGGAGATGCAACAACATCCTTTACAATATTGTCATAGGTTACCTCTTCTACCTTATAACCCATATTTTCATCATCAATACATTCTGCAAATGTATAATCATTAGAAGCAACTATTTGCATAAAATTTCTATTGGTATTTCTAAGCTCATTTATTATAGTTGTTATTTCACCTGTATCTTTATTAGTTCCTTCTAATCCCGTTAACAGTTTCTCTGAAAGTCTTCCCCAGCCTTGAATTTTAAGTCTGCATACCTGCTTTAATTGCTCTGGTGTAATTTCACTTTCGTAGTGTTTCTTTATAACTCTTTTAAGCATTTTCTGGTCATCACCATAGATTGTAATCCATTTAACAATATCTTCGGCTACTTGCTTAAAGCTATATGTATCTAATTTATCACCAAATATTTTCTTCAGTTCAATATATGAGCTTAGGGAAGTTGTAAGTATCACATCTACACCTGATATATCTTCCTTTGTTACATCATATCCCATAGACTTTATATACTCTGCTATTCTTTTTTTAGATACTCTTTTTTCCTTCTTAAATAATTCATTATATATACCTTTTCTTAATTTAATATCAATATCATCTAAAGGAACACCTTTTACCTTTATATTATTAATTTCATTAAGGACCATATATTCTGTATAAAGCAATGAATATTTTGGAAGAACATCCTCCTTTGAAAGATATGTACACTTATTTGTCATACGCTTGATAAATTTTTCTGCTGACAAATCTACATCCACAACATCATTAAAATTCCATGGTGTAATCCTTTCGCCTTCTTTTCCCTCATTTCTAATCATCCAGCAATTATCACCCCTAGCTGTATTAATTGGTCCTACATAATAAGGTATTCTATATTCAAATAATTTTACAATCTTTTCTGCATTAGTTAAATTGCAGCTTTCATCTACCTCATTTAAAAATGGTAAATATTCTTTTGCATTTTCCAGTATACACTCCAATTCTATTTTATTGACCTGATATGGAATAACTCCATTATCCTTGGAAACCTGCTTTTGTAGAAATGTCTTGCTCTCTATATCATTTTTAATAGATGTAACTGCTGCTTCATCAACATCATTATCTACATTCATTTTATCAAGCAATTTCTTAACTGCTTTATAAAAATCCTCTTGACTACACTTCTTATTCTCCACTTTTACTTTTCCATTCTTCATATACTTGCCAATATATGCACAATAGTTGTCTTTTTCATTTGATACAAAAAAATCATTGTAATCCTCTTGTGTACAATACTTCTTTACAAGCTCTTTTAATTTTTTTAAATCGTTGTGATGTTTTTCATATTTTCCAACCTTTGCTATACTTATATATGATTTCCCATTATATTCTCCACCTTCAAGTATGTCAGAAAGTATTGTCCAATTATAAACTGCTTGTAAAATATCTATTATGCCTGCTTTTTCCTGTATTTCGTCCTCTAAAGCAACTCTGGTTTCATCGTAGTTTCCACTTCCAAAGCATATTTTATTATGTTCTATTTCTTCAAAGGCTTCTGAATTAAAAATTACACTTACCTTGCAATTTAATCCGATAATTAATTTAATAATCTCTGAAAATTGCCTATACACTTCATCCTTTTTCTCCACTCCACATATTTTAAGCAGATTTTCACTCTTTTTCGTCCTTGAAAGTGACTTATTTTTAAGAATTTTTTCAAACTCACCCTCATCTATTTCCTCCATACTAAAACCAAACTCTTCCTCCATACAAACTTTAAACGCACTAAAAGTTGTGTCAAAAGATGTAATATTAGCTATATTGCTGTCAAACAAAAAATGTCCACGATTTTTCATCATATGATGAATTGCTAAATATACAAGTCTGACATCGTATTCTTTTTCCCCCATAATTAATGCTTTTCTTAAATGATAAATAGTCTTAAACTCATCATTATAATCTTTATCTTTATATTTTATGTCGTTAAAAATGGAATTTGTCTGATTTTCTTTTTTATCTTCTGGAACAAATGAGCTGTCCTTCAATCTTATAAAAAATTTATCATCAACCTTTGATATTTCCTCACCAAATATCTCTTGCAAAAGTTCAATTCTCTGTTTCTGTCTTTGTAATCTTCTTCTATTTGTTCTGGCAACTCTTCTTTCTGCTGCTGTCTTTGCTTCTTCAAATAATCTTATCCCCCACATTGATTTTCCCTTTTTTCTTAAAATATTATACTGCAAATCTGTAACAGCCCAACCTACTGAATTTGTTCCTATATCCAATCCGATATAATAATCATTTTGTACTTCTTTCATATTTTTCCTCCTTGTTTTGTTACATTAATGATTAAGATTTTGTTACAATTATTTTACTTGTAAACAAGCACGAGAAAATAGATTTTTTATTTTTTTGTTGACATTTTCAAAAAAAGTATTTATAGTATATATATCTCAAATGAATTACTACCATATGAGATTACACTACAAGTTCAAATAAAAATTTATTCAAATCCTTTCGCTGCATTGTGCAGGAAGTTTTAAACGAAGACTTATTTTTAAGTCTTTTTTTATTTTACTTGTTTCTACATTTTTTGAGTAAATTACACCTTTAATTATTGGCTTTAACCCAAATAAAAAATTATTAATTAAAATCTAAATTAACGCTTATTCTTGTTTAAAAGTATACCAACTTTCGCCATTTTATTCAATGATTGTTATTTTTTTCTCAAGCATTTTTCACCTTCTTTTTCTCTTCTTTGTTTTTTGCTTCTAAATTAAATTATACCACTTACCTATATCCCATATACCGTACTTTCAAATCGAACTCTTGTTTGCATTTACTACTTAATTTTTATCTATTTTTTTTGCTTATACACATATATTTTATCTGCATTTTTCATATTATCTCTATATCTTTCCTAATATTTTCCCCCTTTTTCCATATACTACTCATACCACACCATTCCCATCCGCCAGCCTCACCATTTTTGCATTTTTATTCAAAGTCCTTATCTACACACTATTAATTTACACTTTATTTTACCTACACCTATTTACTAATTACTTAAAAAATTTGGAGGTCATTATGAAAATTGTATTTTTTAGTTCCAAACCCTACGATGAAATTTGGTTTACTCCACTTTGCGATGACTACGGATACACACCTATATACCTAACCTCAAAGCTCACTCCAGATACTGCTGCCCTATCTCAAAAGGGCGACCTAGTGTGTGCCTTTGTTAATGATGATTTAAGCGAGGAAACAGTTGCAGAGCTTGCAAAGTACAATATACAAGGAATTCTTATGCGTTGTGCCGGCTTTAATAATGTAGACATAAGAGCCTGTCAAAAATATAATATTCCTGTTCTTAGAGTACCTGGATATTCCCCACAGGCTGTTGCTGAATTTGCAATGGGGCTATATTTGTGTGTAAATCGAAGAATACACAAGGCATATGCCAGAACACGAGATTTCAATATGAATATTAACGGACTGATGGGAAGGGATATTCATGGCTGCACTGCTGGTATTATTGGTACTGGAAAAATCGGACAGGCGATGATAAAAATATGCAAGGGCTTTGATATGAATGTGATTGCCTATGACCCTTATCCTAATAATAGCTTGGATATAAAATATGTTGACTTAGATTATCTATTTAGAACATCTGATTTTATTTCCTTACATTGTCCGCTTACCAATGAAACAAAATATATAATTGACGAGGCTGCTCTTAGTAAAATGCGAAAGGGTATATTTATAGTGAACACCTCCAGAGGACAATTAATTAAAACTGATGCACTTTTAGAAGCATTACTTACTCCTGGCAGAATTGGTGGGGTTGGGCTTGATGTATATGAGGAAGAGTCTGACTTATATTATGAGGACAAGTCCAGTGAAATCATAGAAGATGAAAAGCTTGCCCGATTAATAACATTCCCCAATGTGATTTTGACATCACATCAGGGATATTTTACAAGGGAGGCTATGCAGGCTATTGCTATTGAAACCTTAGAAAATGCCTATGCCCTATTTAATTCATTACCCCTTACTAATCAGATTACTGTCCCATAAAAATTTGTGCTATTGGTGAATCACTTGATAATATAAGTGTTTTATTATCACCTGTTAAAGAATTTTTGGCTGCATCTAAGCTTCTTACAAAGCTGTAAAATTCACTTTTTGATGTATCTGAGTATGCGTCCGATAAGGTTTTCATATACTGTGCTTCACCTTCTGCAACAATCTGCTCTGCCTTAGCCTCTGCCTCAGAAATCATAATTGACACATCCTTGTCAGTTGTATTTTTAATAATTTGTGATTGGGAATCACCCTCTGCTGTATATTGAGCTGCCATCTGGTTTCTTTCCGAAATCATTCGCTCATATACAGCCTCTTTGTTGTCGCTTGGTAAGTCCAGGTGCTTTGTTTCCACATCAACCAGCTTAATTCCGTACTGTTCCATTGATGCACCGATTTTATTTAAAAGAGTTTCGCTAAGAAGTCCATCTCTTGCACTGATTACCTCAGCCTGTGTCATACTACCAATTACCTCTTTTAGTGCATTAAATACAGACGCATTAATTCTTCCCTCTGCACTTGTAACTGAGCCGCTAAGTGTCTGTGCAAATAAAAGTGGGTCCTCTATTCTCCATAAAACATAGGTGTCTGCAACCATTGTTTTTTTGTCCTTGGTAATTACATCACTTGCAGCAAGATCATAAAGTAATATTTCCTTTGGTAATGTATCAACCTCTTCTACAAATGGAATTTTAAAGCTGATTCCTGCCTCTGTAATAACTCTGTCTACCTTTCCAAATACCCTTACAAGCTTATATTCGTCCTGATATGTCACAACCAGCGATGAGAATATACATATTACAGCTAAAACTATTAATACAACTATTGAAATCTTTCCTGCTTTTTTTGCTTTACTCATATTAATTTTCTCCTTCTGTAGTTGTTGACTGATTATTGCCAATGTTTATATTTGAGAAGTTGCTAAGTGGTAATATCTTTTGTACCGAACCGTTTCCACTATCTATAATAATCTCAAGTGAAGGCAATACTTCTTCCATTGTTTCATAGAACATTCTCTGCTTTGTTATTTCAGGGAATTTAATGTACTCCTTGTACATCTGGTTAAATCTTGCTACTTGGCCTGTAGCCTCGTTTATTCTCTCCTGCTTCTTTGCTTCTGCATTCTGTAAAATCTGGTCTACACTTGCCTCTGCTGCTGGTATTTTCTCATTTTTATATTTATTTGCATTATTTATTGCAGTTTCCTTACCCTGCTTTGCTGTTTCAACAGCCTTAAATGCCTCGATTACAGCCTGTGTAGGTGGCTCTGCGTCCTGCATTGTAATATTTACAAGATAAATTCCCAAATCATTTTGATTTAATCTATCATTAATCATCTGCTTGATTTCTGATTGAATTTCGCTCTTTCCGGTAGTAAGAACACTATCAACATCTGTTTGTCCTATTACAGTTCTTATACAGCTTTGTGCTATATTTTTCAATATTTCAACAGGGTCCTGTGATGCGTATAATGCCAAAATAGGGTCTGATACCTGATACTCAACAAAGAAATCAACATTTACAAAGTTGTAGTCTGATGTAATCATTAATGATTCATCCTCAACTGTTTCGTTTGTATCAATATCATAGCCTATCGAAAAGCCTTTAATAGTAGTGTCAACCTTTTCAACTGTTTGTATAAATGGAATTTTAAAATGTAATCCCGATTCAGACACAGTTTTTGCATTACCAAAGGTTAATAGCACTGCCTGCTCCTGTTCCTTTACCTGATATGTGCAGTTAAAAACTACCAGTATAACTGCTATTATTCCTACTACAGCTAAAACGATTTTCTTAAGCTGCGATGGCTTCAAATCGTTAATGTCAAATTTAGGTGCTTTTTGCATCATTATTCCTCCTATATTCTTCATATAAGTATATTATGTATGTTTTCCTTCACTACTTATATTATTTAAATGTGTTTACCTGCAATATTCTATCATATCCTAAGAGTATATGTATTAAAAATGTATAATATTTGTATTAAATTTGTAGTTTTATGACTTAAATTATATCACAAAAGGCAGTCACCCCAGCCATAAAAATCGGCTAAAGCAACTGCCTTTATTATTTATATATTTCTTATTTCCTGTTGTAATTGATTAAGCAGCCTTTAAGAATAATATCTCTTTCATCATCTGTAAGCTCACCCATCTTTAATGTGAACTCTTTAAGCTCGCCATTTTTTACAACATAAGCTGGAATATCTGTAAGCTTATCTTTTACTGCATTTATAATCTGTGGTACAAAAATGTAATCTCCCTTTGTAAATGGAAGCTCATC
>OIZX01000228.1_pt1 | contig 43308 bp, 48 predicted proteins | sample 1588621 | NCBI WGS metagenome assembly OIZX01 (sample SAMN03283276) | human gut metagenome | biome: human-associated habitat; material: feces | host: Homo sapiens | place: Peru | collected 2012 | reverse complement strand
AATAAAAATTAACAAAAGAAAGGATGTTTTCTATGCCACAATGGCTCAACGATTCGGTTTTCTATGAAATTTACCCGCAAAGCTTTTATGACACCAACGGTGACGGTATCGGTGATATTAACGGTATCATCGAAAAACTCGACTATGTAAAAGGGCTCGGCTGTAACGCAATCTGGCTCAACCCCGTTTACGATTCACCGTTTATGGACGCAGGTTATGATGTTCGTGACTACAAAAAGGTTGCTCCCCGCTACGGCACAAACGATGACCTCGTAAGACTTTTTGACGAGGCTCACAAAAAGGGTATTAAGATTCTTCTTGACCTCGTTCCGGGTCACACATCAGACCAGCACGAATGGTTTTTAGAGGCCAAGAAAGCCGCAAAGAGCGAATATTCAAACCGTTACATCTTTACAAAGAGCGTATGGGACGCACCGCCGCAGTACCGTATGATGTGCGGACTTTGCGAGCGTGACGGCAACTATATGGTAAACTACTTTAGCTCACAGCCGGCTCTTAACTACGGTTTCCACGAAATCACACATCCCGAATGGCAGTTGCCGTGTAACCATCCCGACTGTCTTGCAACAGCAGAGGCTATGAAGGATGTTATGCGTTTCTGGCTTGACAAGGGTGCTGACGGTTTCAGAGTTGACATGGCTGACTCACTTGTTAAGAACGATGACGATAAAATTGCAACGGCAAAAATCTGGCGTGGGGTGCGTGATATGCTCGACACGGAATATCCGAATGCCGCAATGGTTGCAGAGTGGTGCAATCCCGAAAGAGCAATCAACAACGCAGGTTTCCACATGGACTTCTATCTTGACCACTACGGCAACGGCTACAGCAGACTTTTCCGCTACGGTGAATTTGGCGATCAGGCTGTTTTCAATCCTAACGGCAAGGGTGATATCAAAGCATTTGCAGACGAGTATCTTCCTAACTACGAAAAGACAAAGGACAACGGCTACATCAGCTTTATGACAAACAACCACGATATGCCGAGAGTTACGGCATATCTTGACAAAGAGGCTATCAAGCTTGTGAATGCATTCATTTTCACAATGCCGGGTGTTCCGTTCCTCTACTACGGTGATGAAATCGGCATGAGATATCAAAAAGGCATCGTAAGCAAGGAGGGCGGTTATTCAAGAACAGGCTCCCGTACTCCTATGCAGTGGAACAGCGGTAAGAACCTCGGCTTCTCAACAAGTGACGAGCCGTATCTTGCAGTTGATAAGAGTGCCGACGCTCCGACTGTTGAGAATCAGAAGGACGATCCCGACAGCATCTACAAGGTTGTAACAGACATCATTGCACTTCGTCACAAGTACGATGACCTTAAAGGCAACGGTGAGCTTGAATTTATGTATGAAGAAGGCAAAATTCCGTTTGCATACAAGAGAGGCGACCTCGTTATGTACTTCAACCCCCTCGGTGAAAGTGCAGTAATGAACGCAAAATATACAGGCAAAACAGTATATGCCCTCGGCAACGCTGAATTTGCAGACGGCAAGGTAACAATGTCACCGCAAAGCTTCGCCCTCGTAGAAATTGACGGCTGATGCTGATTAAATATAATTTTATAGTTTAAGCATAAAAACACCCTTTCGGAATTTACCGAAAGGGTGTTTTTAGTTGAATTTTATTATAATTGACTTCCGCATTTAACACAAAAACTGCTGTCGGGTTCATTTTCTTCGCCGCAGTTTGGACAGGTTATTCTCATTTGTGAAACCTGCGTTGTTGATTTTAGATTATATCCGCAGGTTTTGCAAAATATATCATTCTGACCTATCGGATTTTTGCAATTTGGGCAATTCAGACTGACGCTTTCTCCGACATTATTATATGAAACTGGCATATTCGGAAAAACCATAACATTATTTTTGGGCTTTATGCACACCATAACAATGCCTGCAATAACCATTACCACCGCAAGAGCCATAAATATGTAACACGGTATTGAATTTGTCGCATTTGTTCTTGCCTGATAGTCCTGCATAAACCCCTCAGCCCAATGGGTTCTTGTGGACTGCACATCATAAAGCTGAACAGCCGATACAATAAACATTATAATTCCTGCAATAATCAAAATCGCACCGATTACCCTAAGAGCCGAATTCCTTTTTGTCTTTTCCATATGTATCACCTTATTCTGCTGTTACTTTGTAAACTTTATAATCTTGTTTTTCAGACACGCCTTGTGTAAATATTCCGTGTCCAATCGATCCAAAACTATTATACTGAGTTGTAACAACATTTCCAGACAAATCCAAAATTTCTGTTTTTACATAATTGGAATCACTATTAGAATAATAATCAATCTTAAATAAGCCTTTTTGATCGACAGGTGTACATCTTATTTCATACTCTGTTTCAATAGGTTTTGAAAAAACAATTTTTCCTTTGCTGTCTATCAATTCACATTCACCATTATCGTTTCTTGTAATGCAATAACCGTTAATAAAGCCGGCTTTGTCATAATCTACAACTTTAGCCGTATCAGTTATTAAATTACCGTTAGTATCTGAAATTGAATTTTCATATGTGATAAATGTTTTGTCACCATACTGTGCGACTGTCCTTCCAGATGATAACTTTTCTTCTGTTGTTTCAAGATTATCATTTACTATGTTACCGTTTTTATCAATCAGAACTGCCTTTTTATTTTTATCTCTTGCTACTGTGTATTGGTTTATGTTATTCTCAAAGTCAAGTTGTTCAATACTATCAAAACTAATGCCACTAAAATCACAGATTTCCTTATACTTAAAGTCTGCAACAACATTGTTATTAAAATCAATAAGTCCATAATAATTATCTTTTAAAGCGATAAACCTATCAGGAGAGGCAATATTAAGTTTGTCATATTCAACAGGAATTATTTCATCAAGATTTAGATTAAATGCACCATATTTAAAACCGGAATTACCTCCGGCACATTCTTTGCTGACAATAATCGCCCCCTCATACAAATATGCTGAATAATATTGTGAATCAATATACTTTAATTCCTTTGTTTTCATATTATACAGAGCATATTTATTTTCCGAATCAGTTACATTAAAGGAAACTATAACATAGTCCTTATATACTCCCCTTACTTCCACACTTTTATCGTACCCTTCATCAAGTGAAACATTAGAAATGTTGGCAATCATATTGCCTTCTAGATCATATATTGCATAATATTTACAATAATCAGAAGAACCTTCATCAGAATAAGTTACACACACCTCTAAGCGTCCACCTTGCACACTTGCATTATATATTCTGAATTTATTATCATCAATCGAATATCCACTTGATGTTGCCGCATCATCGAGTGAAATTTCTTCAAATTTATAGGTTTGATTTTTTTGCGGAATCGGTGCAACATAGTTTGTGTTTTCATAGTTCGGCTCTGTTGCAGGCTGTGTTGTTGCAACCTCTGTTGTCACGGTTTGTTGTGACGAATCCGCATTATTCCCCAACTGTGAAGAGTTTGACTGATTTCCGCCGTCATTGCAGGCACACAAAACCGAAGTCAGCATAACTGCACTTAAAACACCTGAAATGATTTTTTTCACAAAGTATTCCTCCTCAAAAATATTTTTCGTTCTCAAATAAGCTGAAACTATTTTCTAAAAGTAAACTTTTAGTTTAAAAAGTTTTTGTTTAGCTAATAATTGTATTATACAGTTTTTGTTTACAAAACGCAAGTACCTTAGAATATTTTTATCAAAAACTTTTTTGAGGTGAATATAATGTTTGATTTCGGGTTAAGAATTCGAGAGTTACGAGAATCAAGACATATGTCGCAGGAAAGCTTGGGCAGGAGAATCGGCAGAAGCAAGCCTGTTATAAGCAATTATGAAAACAACATCAAATATCCTCCGCTTGAAGTTTTGATTTCAATTGCAAATGTGTTCAATGTTTCGCTTGATTACCTTGTTGGCATAGAAAAGAAAGACGCACTCTACATTAACAATCTGAACGAAACGCAGACAAATATAATGAAACTGCTCTACGAAGAATTTACCGATTGCAATCTTAAAGGGAAAGAGCTTTCATCACGCCAACAAAAAATATTAAGCCTGCTCTTAATTGAGTTTTTGAAATGAAAACCAAATCAACATTTTGACATATAAAAACACCCTTTCGATAGACTCCGAAAGGGTGTAATTTTTTGAAATTGAACAAAACAATTGTAACATTGTGCGAACGGTTGCAATGCTACGCTCGGGCATAAATGTTTTTTAACATTACAAACTATCTACACGAATTGGGTGCAGCGACACGCTGCCGGCGGCTCGCCGTGCGGTTTATTTAATCGGGAACTCGGGTTCTGCGTAGTTGCCCAAAAAGCTGAATTCGGGCATCTCTTCGCTAAGCTGACTTACAAGTTCAATAACATTTTCACTTCTGACATTGCCCGAAAAGTCGAGGTAGAACAGATATTCAAACTGTCTGCCCTGACGGGGACGGGATTCGATTTTTGTGAGGTTAAGACCGAGCGAATTGAATCTGCACAAAAGGCTGTACAGCGATCCAGTAACATGAGGAAGCGAGAAACAAAGACTGATTCTGTTCGCATCTTTGGGAATGTACAGCTTTTTGGAGATGACAATAAATCTTGTTGTGTTCTCGTCATTGTCCTGAAGATGATTGTCAAGAACCTTCAAGCCGTATTCCTCACACGCTTTGTATGAACAGATTGCCGCAACATTGAGGCGCTTTTCCTTTGCAACATCACGGGCGGCAATTGCCGTGTTGGAGAATGGAACAGAATCAAAGCCGTGGTCGGCAATATACTGCGCACATTGTGAAAGTGACTGCGGATGCGACCACACGATTTCAATGTCCTCAAAAGCAGATTGTTTAAGACCTGCAAGGCAGTAGTCAATCGGCAAATCAAGTGCCTTTACAATGTAAAAACGGTGCTTGAGAATAAGGTCATAAACTGCCGAAACAGAGCCTGCGCTTGAGTTTTCAACAGGAAGAACACCGAATGCAACCTCGCCGTTGTCAACGGCAGAAAATACATCTGCAAAGCTTTTGTAATTGACAGCCTCGCCGTTCGGGAAAAGTCTTAAAGTTGCCTCATGACCGTTAGCACCCTTGATTCCCTGATACGCAACCTTGATTCCGCTTGACGGAATATCAGTGCTTGCATTGTTGATAACGCTTTTAAGCTCTTTGCCGCTGCCGACAATGTTGTGCTGGAGCGCCCTTGAAAGCTCCATAATGTTTGAGTAGAGAAGTCTTGCAGATGCGCCGTATTCGCCTCCCTTTTCTTCAACGGCATCAAGAATTTCATTCTCTCTGTCCTCGTTAAGAACGGGAATGTTGTTTGCCTGCTTGTAGATGCCGACATCCCTTGCACAATCCATTCTCTGCTTAAAAAGCTCAATAAGCTGATTGTCTATTTTGTCAATATCTTTTCTGATTTCTTTTAAATCTCTCATAAAGACCTCACATAAGGTTAATAATTGCAACAGCCGTAACAGCCTCAATAACGGGGACTGCTCTCGGCACAATACACGGATCGTGTCTGCCGTGAATAACAAGCTCTGCATTTTCTTTTGTCTGAAGATTTACAGTCCTTTGCGGTTGTGAAATTGACGGTGTAGGCTTTACAGCGGCACGGAAAATAATTGGCATTCCGTTTGTAATTCCGCCCAAAATACCGCCGCAGTTGTTTGTTGTTGTAACGACCTTGCCGTCTTTGTATTCAAACGGATCGTTCGACTGCGAACCTCTCATTGTTGAAAGCTCAAAGCCTTTGCCGAACTCAATGCCCTTAATTGCAGGAACACCGAAAACAGCCTTGGCAATAACGCCCTCAACACCTTCAAACATCGGCTCACCGTAGCCTGCGTCAATGCCTGTTACGCAACATTCAATTGTTCCGCCGATGCTGTCCTGTGCCATTCTGGCATCCTCAACCGCATCTCTCATAGGCTGTTCGGCTGATTCGTCAATGAGCGAAAATGAGGAGTTATTCAGCTTTTCGATAAGTGCATCGTCAATTTCGGTAGGACAGAAAGGCTTGTCCGAAACATCGCCTATACTGCTGATGTGAGCGGCAATTTTAATGCCCTTTGATTCAAGAATCTGACGGCAGACAGCACCTGCAAAAACAATCGGTGCAGTAAGTCTGCCCGAAAAATGACCGCCGCCTCTGATATCGTTTGACGCATTATATTTTACAAAGGCTGTGTAGTCGCTGTGACCCGGACGGGGGCAATCAAGAAGGTTGCCGTAGTCACCGCTTTTTGTGTTGGTGTTTTCAATAACGGCACAAAGCGGAGCGCCTGTCAGCTTGTTGCCGAGCATACCCGAAAGAACTTTCGGGAGGTCTTTTTCCTTTCGGGGAGTTGCTGTTTTATCCTTGCCCGGAGCACGGCGTGCCATTTGAGCGAGAACCCTGTCAAAGTCAACCTCAAATCCTGCCGGAAGTCCGTCAATTACAACTCCGATTCCGTTGCCGTGGCTTTCGCCGAAAACGGAAATTTTTATCTTATCACCGTAGGTCGAGGACATTCGCCTTACCTCCAATATTATTATAATCTATGTAAAAATCAGGGTAACTTTTGTTGATTGAAAGCGCATAGCTTGACTCAATTTCACCGTTGAGTCTTACTGCGCAGACACCTGCCGACATTACAATTCTGTGGTCATTAAAGCCCTCGCAGAATCCGCCCTTGAGGGTGTCAATTCCCTCTATGACAAGTCCGTCAGGCAACTCAGTAACCTTACCGCCGAGATCGTTTATCAGCTTAGCGGTTGCCGTAAGACGGTCACATTCCTTTATGCGAAGTCTTTCGGCATTGTAAATCCTGGTTGTTCCCTTTGCAAATGCGGCACAAACCGTCAGCACGGGTACAAGGTCGGGAATCTGCGAAGCATCAATGTCAATTGCATTAAGCTCTCCCTTTTCAACGGTTACGGAAGTATCCGTCTGCGTTACCTTTGCACCAAACCGTGCAAGCAACTCGGCAATCTTCCTGTCACCCTGTGCAGAATTTTTGTTGACGCCGTTCACAGTCACCTTTCCGCCGAGTGCGCCTGCAACCATAAAGAAAGCCGCCTGCGACCAGTCGCCGTCTGTTGTGTAATCATGCGGAATGTATGACTGACCGCCCCTGATGTGCCAGCCGTTGTCGGTTGTTTCAATTTCAACACCAAATTGTGCCATAGTGTGGATTGTCATATTTATGTAGCCGACGCTCTCAATCGGAGATGTCAGCACAATGTCGCTGTCACCCTCAACAAGCGGAAGAGCAAGCAGAAGTCCCGTAATGAACTGCGAACTTACATTACCTGGGATTTCAAAAGTTCCGCTTTCAAGCCGACCGCTGATTTTGAGCGGCAGACCGCCCTCGGTTTTACACTTTACTCCTGCTTTTGGCAGAGCCTCCGTAAAAATTCCGATAGGTCTTTCGGGAAGCTTTCCGTGACCGACAAAGGTGGCATTAATACCGCCGGCTGCGGCTACGGGTATGAAAAATCGCAAAGCACTGCCGCTTTCGCCGCAGTCAAGCGTTACATTATCTGTTTTAAAAATATTTGTACCGTCAACACTCAGCACACCGTCCTTTATTGAGGCGGTGCATCCCATATCCTCAATCACGCCGATTGTCGCCTTGATGTCATTTGACAGAGCAACGGGTGCAATTGTGCATTTGCCCCTTGTGAGGGCGGCGCAGATTATTGCACGGTGAACATCGCTCTTTGACGGGGGAATATTTACCGTGCCGTTTGGTACAAACGGAAGATACCGTACATACGGCTTACTGCTTTTGTCGGTGGACAAAGCCATACTTCCACAGCCTTTCATTAAAATATGTTTACCGTGTTACGGTGTGATGAAGTCGAGCAAATCGGAAATTGCAACCTTCTTGGTAAAGCTTGTGCCGATTTTCTCAAGCAAAACAACATTGATTGACGAGCCCGAAGTTTTCTTGTCTGTCTGAGCCGCCTCGGCAATTTTTTCAAGGCTTGCGTCATCGGTAGTCGGCAAGCCGTAGGTTGCACAAACTTCTTCAATCTTGTATGCAGTTCCTGCCTCGGTAAGTCCGTGCTTTTCGCTTGCCTTTGTCATCATTACCATACCGACGGCAACTGCCATACCGTGTGTGATGCCTGTATAGTTGTAGATTTTTTCGATTGCGTGACCGAGTGTGTGACCGAAGTTTAAAAGCATTCTTTCCCCTGCTTCCTTTTCGTCACGGTTTACTACATCACGCTTAATTTTTACACAGGTTTCAATTACATCGTCAATGTGTTCAAGAGCGTCACCGTTTGCAAGCATTTCAAAAAATTCGCTGTCCTTGATACAGCCGTACTTGATAATCTCAGCCATACCGTCTGTGATGAACTGGTCGGGAAGAGTTGAAAGAGTGTCGGGATCAATCAAAACAGCCTTTGGCTGATAGAATGCACCGACAAGATTCTTGCCCTGTGCAATGTCAACGCCTGTTTTTCCTCCTACGGATGAGTCAACCTGTGCAAGCAGAGATGTCGGAATCTGAACAAAGTCGATTCCTCTCAGATATGTTGCGGCGGCAAAGCCCGCCATATCGCCCGTAACACCGCCGCCGAGTGCAACGATAAGGTCTTTTCTTGTCATCTTAAAATCTGCAAGTGTGTCATAGATATCTGCGATTGTGCTAAGATTCTTTGACTGCTCGCCCGCCTGAAAAACATGGGCGGTAGTCTGATAACCCTGCTGTGAAAGAGAGTTGAGAACTCTCCATTTGTACAGCGGAGCAACATTTGTATCTGTTACAATAGTGATTTTTTCTGCATTTGAAAGCTTTTTGATAATCTCGCCGCAATTATCAAGGATACCTCTTTCAATCATAATGTCATAGGGACTTCCCGTGGAAACATGAATAGTTTTCATAAAAGTTCTCCTTCCTCTTTATTCTCCGAGTGCCTGTTTGACCTCTCTGCCCTTTTCAAGAAGTGCCTTGAGAGCGTCGGCATCTTCGGCACTTATTGCATCTTTAATTTTTGTAATATTATCTATAAGTATATCAAGTTCGGAAATGAGCGGATCTTTGTTTTCAAGGAAAAGCTCACTCCAAAGCGTTGAATTTATGTTTGCAACTCTCGAAACATCTCGGTAACTTCCTGCCGAAAAGCCTTTGTGGTTCGGACAGCACGGACTTAAAACATATGAACACGCAAGCACATGCGGAAGCTGTGATGTGAAAGCAATCATTCTGTCGTGTTCTTCGGGGGTTGTGATTTTTACTGTACCAAAGCCGATTGATTTTGCAAAGTCAGACAACATATTTACAACGCTGTTATCAGCCTTGCACGGAACGATAATGTAGCTTGCATTTTTGTAAAGGTCGGCATCCGAAACATCAAAACCGTTTGTTTCCTTGCCTGCCATCGGATGACTGCCGGCAAAAACAAAGCCGAATTTTTCGGAAAGCTCTGTCATCTGCGGACAAATTGCCCTCTTGATACCTGAAACATCGGTTACAACCGCACCTTTTTTTATGTATTCTCCGTACCTTGAAACATAGTCAACAACCGCCTGCGGATACATTGAAAGGATAATTAGGTCTGCGTTTTCAAGGCTTTCATGTGTGCCGATTTCATCAATCGCGCCTTCTTTTAAAGCCTTTTCGGCAGTAGATTTTGTTCTGTTGATACCGATTACACGGTGGTCGGTGTACTTTTTTATCGCCTTGCAAAAACTGCCGCCGATAATTCCGAGTCCTACAACTGCAATATTCACTGCATTAGCCTCCGTTTGTGTATTCTTTAGTAAAGTTAATTAAAGTCCAAATCGGTACGGCTGAAAAACCGTACCGAAAGTAAAAATCTTAATTTAATTTGTCAACAGCCTTTTTTAAGCCGAAAACCTTCTTTGCAACTCCGTCAAACTGCTTTGGAGTAAGTGACTGCGCACCGTCCGAAAGTGCGTGCGGCGGATCGTTGTGAACCTCTATGATAAGACCGTCTGCACCTGCGGCAACTGCTGCCATTGCAAGCGGTTCAACAAGCCATGACTTGCCCGATGCATGGCTCGGATCAACAATAACAGGAAGGTGAGAAAGCTTTTTGATAATCGGAATAGCCGAAATATCAAGAGTGTTTCTTGTGAAGGTTTCGTATGTGCGGATACCTCTTTCGCAGAGCATAACCTTATCGTTACCGCCTGCCATAATATATTCGGCACTCATGAGCCATTCTTCGATTGTTGCGGAAAGACCTCTCTTGAGAAGGATAGGCTTGTCAATTTTGCCGAGCTCCTTGAGAAGCTCAAAGTTCTGCATATTTCTTGCGCCAACCTGAATAATATCCACATTCTCGAACATATCAATGTGTGATGCTCTCATGATTTCTGTTACAATCGGCAGACCTGTTTCTCTTCTTGCTGTTTTAAGAAGGTCAAGTCCTTCTGCCTTGAGTCCCTGGAAAGCGTATGGTGAAGTACGGGGCTTGAATGCGCCGCCTCTGAGAAGTGTTGCGCCCGATGCCTTAACATCCTTTGCAATCTGAACAATCTGCTCCTCGCTTTCAACAGAGCAGGGACCTGCCATAATGTGCAGACTGCCGTCACCGATTGTTACATTGTCATTGATTTTAATGACTGTATTGTCGGGGTGGAACTTTCTGTTAGCCTTTTTGTACGGCTCCTGAACTCTCTTTACACTTTCAACAATGTCCTGAGCGTCAATATACTCAATGTCAATCTTTGTTGTATCGCCGATAAGACCGAGTACGGTTGACTGAACACCGTCCCACTTATTAACCTTTACATCATAGCTCTCTTTGAGCTTATTTGTGAATTTTGTAATCTGCTCCTCTGTTGCAGACGGTTTTAATACTATAATCATTGCTTTAATTTCCTTTCAATTCACTTTTGACGAAACGAATCAAAGTTCGTCACATTTCTTTAGTCATTTTAGCACTTTAAAGCGTGATAGTCAATAGAATAAATGCAGAATCAAGCGTTTTTATGCGGTTTTTCAGCCACATCTGTTCCGCTTACTGCGTCGATTATCGCAAAAGCGGTTTTTAACGGCGTATTTTTGCCCTTTACCACAATGTCGGCAGCGGCATGATAAATCGGATATCTGCTGTCATAAAGGTCTTTCATAACCCTGTCCCTGTCCGGACGCTGAAGCAGGGGTCTTGTTGTGTCGTTTTTAAGACGGCTTTTGATGATTCCCAGCGGAACATCAAGAAAAACAATTTTGTCCTTGCCCTTGAAGGCCTCAACATTTCTCTTGAATGTAAACGCACCGCCGCCCGATGCAATTACAAGACCTTCAAGCCCTGCAAGCTCAATGCAGGCATCGTGTTCCATATCACGAAACTTTTCTTCGCCGTATTTTTCAAATATTTCGGAAACTGTCATTCCTGCTTTTTTTTCAATGTATGAATCCATATCAAGGAATTTTCTTCCCGATTTTCTTGCAATGTTTTTGCCTACGGTTGATTTTCCGCAACCCATAAATCCGCATAAAACTATGTTGTTCACTTTAAATTTCTCCGTTCATCAGAAATTCTTTTCAAGCTCTTTTGCAGAGTCGATACAAAGCTGAGCAATGTCGTCCTTGTCATAAACAGAGCCGTCCCAATGTTCGTGAGAAACAACTGCCTGCCATACGAGCATTGCCATTCCGCTTTCGGCTGTTGCACCGTTGGTCCTTGCCTTTTTAACAAGCATTGTTTCAAGCGGATTGTAAACAGCGTCAAATACATTTGCACAACGGTTTATTACACTGTCGCTTACAGGCTGATTTTCAATCTTAGGAAACATTCCGATAGGAGTTGCGTTGATAAGCACATCAATGTCACCCGAAAGTTCGTCAATCAGGCAGAAGCTTACATCGCAGCCTGCAACTGTTTTTCTGATTTCATCGCATAAAGCCTCGGCAATTTTCAAATCCTCTTTTCTTACGGCAAAGAGGAGGGGCTGTTTTTTGAGAACAACCTCATACGCCATTGTTCTTGCAACGCCGCCGCAGCCGATGATTACGATTCTGCCGTTAAGCATAATTCCTGCCGCATCAAGAGCCTTTAAAAATCCGTCCGGATCTGTTGTGTATCCCTTTGAAATGCCGTTTTTGTTTGAAACCGTGTTTACACTGCCGTACATATCGGCCTTTGCGTCGATTTCGTCAAGAAACGGAATGACTGCCTGCTTATGCGGAATTGTAATGTTAAAGCCGTCAAGTTTTGAAAGGGTATTTTTAAATTCATATTCAAGATTTTCGGGAGCAATGTCAAGCTTTGTATATTCGGCTTTGACGCCCTGAAGTTCAAAAAGTCTAGTGTGTATAAACGGTGACATTGTGTGACCGATTGGGTGACCGATTACGGCAAATTTCTTGGTTTCCATAATAAAAAAATACCTCCGAGGTTCATATTTTTAGCTATGCAGAAATAAACTTAAAAGAAATTATTTATGCAAAAATCAGAAATTTTTCAAAAAATTTCAAATATATATTGACAAAGGGGTAAATAATCAATAATATAAGGGAAGTGAAGCAATCCGTTTGCTTTCATACCATTGTAGCATAAACTAAGTGCTTTTGTCTATAATTTACTTTGGACAATCAATATTTTTACCGGGAGGAATTATTAATGGTATTAGAAAAAGTTAAGGCAATTCTTGCTGAACAGTTCGATGTTGAAGAGGATAAGATTACTGCCGACACAGATCTTCAGGAAGATCTCGGCGCAGATTCACTCGATGTTGTTGACCTTCTTATGTCAATCGAAGACGAGTTTGAGGTTGAAGTTCCCGATGAGGAAATCGAAAACATCAAGACAGTTGGTTCACTCGTTTCTTACATTGAGGCTAACTCATAATTTGCTCTTGTTTTTTCGCACTTAATTTTTGAGAGGTCGTTTTTACGGCCTCTTTTTGTTTTGCTCAAAAAGGTTGAAAATTTGCAGATTTAGTGTATGTTGAAAAGGCTGAAAATTTAAAAATTCAGGCTGTATCAAAAAGGTTGAAAAATAAAAGAATTAGTGTATAATAGTAATGTTATATATGTTATGACAGCCGTGTATTCGGCATTTTGAAAATACAAAAAATATGTTAAAAAATAAGTAAAATTTTATTTTACGGAGGGAATATAATGGCAAACAACAAAAAAATGGTTGAAGCTATCACAAGCAGAGATGAGGATTTTGCAAAATGGTACACCGACATCGTTAAAAAAGCTGAGCTCGTTGACTATTCGGGCGTAAAGGGTTGTATGGTTATCCGCCCCTACGGCTATGCTATCTGGGAAAATATTCAGGCTGACCTTGACCGCCGTTTCAAAGAAACAGGTCACGAGAATGTTTATATGCCTATGTTTATTCCCGAAAGTCTTTTACAGAAAGAAAAAGACCATGTTGAGGGCTTTGCCCCCGAATGTGCATGGGTTACTGTAGGCGGTCAGGAAAAGCTTCAGGAGCGTCTTTGCGTTCGTCCTACATCGGAAACTCTTTTCTGTGAGCATTATAAAAAGATTATCAACACATACCGTGATCTTCCGAAGCTCTACAATCAGTGGTGCAGCGTTGTAAGATGGGAAAAGACAACCCGTCCGTTCCTTCGTACATCGGAATTCCTCTGGCAGGAAGGTCATACAATGCACGAAACCGAAGAAGAAGCAAGAGAAGAAACGCTCAGAATGTTACATGTTTATTCTGATTTCTACAAGGAAACTCTTGCTATTCCGGCAGTAATCGGCAGAAAGACAGAAAAAGAAAAGTTCGCAGGTGCCGAAGAAACCTACACTATCGAGCCGATGATGCACAACGGTGTTGCTCTTCAGGGCGGTACATCACACTACTTCGGCGACGGCTTTGCAAAGAGCTTTGGCATCACATACACAGGCAAGGACAACAAGCTTCATTATCCGCATCAGACATCATGGGGTGTTTCTACAAGAATGATCGGTGCGCTCATTATGGTTCACTCTGATGATGACGGTCTTGTTCTTCCGCCGAAGATTTCTCCTATTCAGGTTGCACTCATTCCGGTTGCACAGCACAAAGAGGGTGTTCTTGAAAAGGCAGAGGAGCTTAGAAAAGCACTTGCCGAAAAGTTCAGAGTAAAACTCGATTCTTCAGACCACGCTCCCGGATGGAAGTTTGCCGAGTATGAAATGAAGGGCGTGCCTGTAAGAGTTGAAATCGGTCCTAAGGATATCGAAAAGAACCAGTGCGTTGTTGTTCGCCGTGATACCCGTGAAAAGGCATTTGTTTCAATTGACGAGCTTGTACCGTTTGTTGAAAACCTTATGGTTACAATCCACAACGATATGTATGACCGTGCTCTTAAAAACACTCAGGAAAAGACATTCACGGCAACAACATTTGATGAGTTCGTTGACACAGCCAAGAACAAGCCCGGCTTTATCAAGGCTATGTGGTGCGGCGATACAGCCTGTGAAGAAAAAATCAAAGAAGTTACAGGCGGTGTAAAAAGCAGATGTATCCCCTTCAACGAGGAGCATCTCTCGGATGTATGCGTATGCTGCGGCAAGCCTGCAAAGCATATGGTATTCTGGGGCAAGCAGTATTGATTTGTAAATAAAGTCAATAATATTTTCGGAGGTGACGGGAATGCAGTCGGTTGATTTGAAAAAGCTTAGGCGTGCAGTAAAAATTGCAAATGCCGTAAACAGTATCGAGGGTGTTCCTGTTTCCAAAGAGGTAAAACTTATTCAGGCTCGTTTTGCCAAAGGTGAGCTAACGAGTGAACAGATGAAAGCCGAAGTTATTTCTTTTTGCAAAAGGTTGAGTTATGAATAAATATGATATTTATTTGTATGATGATTGCAATGTTTTAAAAAATAAATTTGGAGTTAAAGACGAGAAAAAGCTTGATTTAATAGAATCAAATATAGCGAGTACAAATATGTCAACACTGTATTCAAGCGGATTTTCGGATTTTTCACCAAAGGGAATGTGTTATGTACACAAAACCATATTCGGTGATGTTTACGAATGGGCAGGACAGTACAGAGATATAAACATTAAAAAGCGTGAGCCTTTGCTTGCAGGAAAGAGTGTTTGGTACTCAAATTGGGATACTGTTGACAGCGATTTGGAAAAAGCATGGAAAGAAATAAATTCACAAAAGTGGGAATCCTTTTCGCACGATGAATTTGTGTTGAAAGCAGCACACCTTTTTCCACGCATATGGCAGGTACATCCGTTCCGTGAGGGAAACACACGCACAGTTGTTATGATGTTAGCTCTGTTTGTTGAATATTACGGTTACTATTTTGATTATGAGTTAATGGCATCGTGTGCAGGTTATGTGAGAAATTCGTTTGTGCTTTGCAGTTTTGGTGAAAATTCGGAGTATGAACATCTTGAAAAAATTTTGTCTGATGCAATAAGTGAAGAACCCATTGATGATACGGAATTTGAGCCTGAACAAATAGAAAATACAGAAAAATATAAAAAATATTACACAGGTGAGTACAAGCCTGTTCCTCATGAATATTTTGAAGATTGACAGTTTAAGATAAACAAAAGGTGGTGAGAAAATGCCAATCAAGGTACAAAGTAATCTTCCGGCAATCAAGGTGCTGGAATCGGAAAATATTTTTGTAATGCCGAACGAGGTCGCTCTCAGGCAGGATATCCGTCCGCTGAAAATTCTTATTCTGAATCTGATGCCGACAAAAATCGAAACCGAAACCCAGCTTTTAAGGCTGCTCGGCAACAGTCCTCTGCAGGTTGATATCGAGCTTTTGCAGATGGCATCACACACCTCTAAAAACACCTCTCCGCATCACCTGACAACTTTTTACAAGACATTTAATCAGGTGAAGAACGAAAGCTTTGACGGAATGATTATCACGGGTGCGCCTGTTGAACAGCTCGACTTTGAAGAGGTCGATTATTGGGGTGAGCTTTGTGAAATTATGGAGTGGTCAAAGCATAATGTGTGTTCAACATTCCACATCTGCTGGGGTGCTCAGGCAGGTCTTTATTATCACTACGGCATAAAAAAGCACCTTTTGCCCGAAAAATTAAGCGGAATTTACACCCACAAGGTGCTTGTTCCGCATCACAAGCTTATGAGAGGCTTTGACGATACTTTTACAATCCCTCATTCAAGGCATACGGGAATTGATGAAGAGGCGTTGAAAAGGTGCAGAGGGCTTGAAGTACTTGCGGTTTCCGAGATTGCAGGTTCATGCGTGATTTGCAGTCGAAACGGCAGACAGGTGTTTGTTACAGGTCACGCAGAGTATGACCGTGACACCCTTGCCAAGGAATATTTCAGAGATAAAAACAAGGGACTCAATCCGAATGTTCCCTACAATTATTTTCCGAATGACGATGCGTCAAAAACTCCGCCGATGATTTGGAGAAGCAACGCAACCTTGCTCTATACAAACTGGCTTAACTATTTCGTTTATCAGGCGACTCCGTATGACCTCCGTGAGCTTATCAACAGATATCCTCACTAAATTAAATACAAAATCAACCCCGAAGTGCCAAAACTTCGGGGTTTTGTTATGTAAAGTGTTGTATTTATCGTGTACATTATGTTATAATTATTTTAATTGTACATAATGAAAAAGTGCAAAAATGAAAATCCGCAATGAAACAGGTGTTTTTATGGAGAAAAAGCGTACCGTAATCAAGGTTGGTACTTCAACGCTGACTTATGAAAACGGAAAAATAAATTACAGAAGAGTAGAACAGCTTTGCAAGGTGCTTTCCGATTTGCAGAACCGCGGAGAACAGGTTATCTTCGTTTCTTCGGGTGCTATTGCTGTAGGAATGGGCAAGGCAGGTCTTGACAAGCGACCTACCGAAACCAAGAAAAAACAGGCTCTTGCCGCAATCGGTCAGTGTGAGCTTATGTTTATGTATGACAAACTTTTCGGCGAGTACAACCACTCTGTTGCTCAGCTGCTGCTTACCCGCCACGCTGTTGAAACAGAGCAGAAAAGGCAGAATGTTATCAACACAATTGACGAGCTTCTCAGAATGAACATTATCCCCGTAATCAACGAAAACGATACCGTTACGATTGATGAGCTTGAGGGCAACAATTTCGGTGATAACGATATGCTTTCCGCAATTGTCGCAGGACTTGTTGCCGCAGACAGACTCATTATTCTTACGGATATTGACGGTCTGTACGATTCAAACCCACGAACAAATCCAAATGCCAAAAAGCTTGATATTATCGAAAAAATCAATGCGGAAATTTTTGAAATGGCGGCAGGTACAGGCTCAAACCGTGGCACAGGCGGTATGATTACAAAGCTTCAGGCGGCTGATTATGCCACAAAACGAGGTGTTGAGGTCAGCGTTATCAACGGCTCAAATCCCGAAAATCTTTATGAAGTAATAGACGGAAACAAAATCGGAACAAAATTTTTACCTGTTAAATAATCGGAGGAAAATTATGACTACACTTGAACAAATGGGCGCAAAGGCAAAAGATGCGTCAAGATTTCTTATGACAGCCGGTTCAAAAAAGGACATTGCCCTCGGTGCAATTGCAGACGCACTCTGCGAAAACTGCGAAGAAATTCTTGCAGCTAACAAAATTGACCTTGAGAACGGCGAAAAAAGCGGTCTTACGGCGTCACTTCTCGACAGACTCAGATTGTCGGAGGAGAGAATCAACGGTATGGCTGACGGGGTAAGACAGGTTGCAGCTTTACCTGATCCCGTGGGCAGAGTTCTTGACGGCAGAACCCTCAAAAACGGCTTGCAGATTGAAAAGGTAACAGTTCCGATGGGTGTTATCGGAATCATCTTTGAGGCAAGACCTAATGTAACTTCCGATGCGGCGGCTCTTTGCCTTAAAGCAGGCAGTGCCGTAATTCTTCGTGGCGGTAAAGAGGCTTTTCATTCAAATATGGCAATCGCAAGGGTTATGCGTGACGCACTTGAAAAGGCAGGATTTCCCCGTGACTGCGTAGCACTTGTTGAGGACACAACAAGACAGAGCGCAACAGAGCTTATGCAGCTTTCCGATTATCTCGATGTACTCATTCCCCGTGGCGGTGCAGGACTTATCAAAAGCGTTGTTGAAAATGCAAAGGTTCCCGTTATCGAAACAGGCGTGGGTAACTGCCATATCTATGTTGACAAGAGTGCAGATATTGAAATGGCGAAGAATATTGTTTTCAACGGCAAAACCTCTCGCCCATCTGTATGCAATGCGCTTGAAACATTGCTTGTACACAAGGATATCGCAGAAAAAGCTCTGCCTGTAATCAAAGCAGAGCTTGATAAAAAGAATGTTGAAATCAGAGGATGTGACAGAACAAAACAGATTCTCGGCGACTGCGTTGTTACTGCAACGGAAGAAGATTACAGAATCGAATTTCTCGATTACATCATTGCCGTAAAGGTTGTTGACAGCCTTGATGACGCAATTGCTCACATTCAGAAGTACAGTACAGGTCACAGCGAATGCATTGTGACAAGCGACTACAACAGTGCAAACGAGTTCACGGCACGAATTGATTCTGCGGCGGTTTATGTAAACGCATCAACTCGCTTTACCGACGGCGGAGAATTCGGACTCGGTGCAGAAATCGGAATTTCAACCCAAAAGCTCCACGCAAGAGGACCTATGGGACTTAACGAGCTTACAAGCTCAAAATATATCATCAGAGGAAACGGACAAATCCGATAATCACATCAGAAGATACATCAGCGCAAGCAGAACTGACGGATCGGTGTTTTCCTCCATAAGCAGTATCACAAGTAAAAGAATTAGGCTCTGTTCCTTGTTTTTGAACATCAGATTCAAAAGACCGTCATCCTTTTTCGGAACGGGCGGTTCGGAAATTTCGGGCTTTGGTTCTTCCTGCTTTTCGGGTTGTTTCGGAACTTCCCTTCTTGGTGCTTCACGATTGAATTGCGGCTTTCGGTGCATCTGCTGTGCACGGTTAAAAGCCTCCTCTTCAAAACTCGGCAAAAAATCACCTCCTGTCAGAACAATCCGTTTTCACGCAGTAACGGCATAAGGCGGAATAATTTCAGCATCTTTTCGGCTTTGTCAAGTTTTTCCTGCCGTTCATGTGAAAGAAACGGTCTGAGCGAATCAAGCAGTCGGGTGGTGTCATCGCTGTTGTTCAGTGAACTTAAAAGCGGTGCAAATTTGGCAATTGTGCCGATTGTGTCGTCACCGCCCAGCACTGACATAAGGTTATTTTCGGGCGGTTTCGGCTTTGGCGGTTGTTTTTGCTCACCCGTCAGACCAAGCTGTGCCCCAAGACTTTGCACCTGTTTCATTGCCTCGGGGTTCTGCAAAATCTGATTGAGCTTATCCTGTAAATCAGACATATCATTCACCGCCGAGCAGTTTCATCAGCGCCTGAGCCTGAGGACTTTGCAAAAGTTTCTTTGCTTTTTCGGGATCCGACAGAACGCTCTCAATCTGCTTTGATTGATTCGGATTTGTATTTTTCAAAAGATTTTCTATGTTACCGCTTTGTGCGGCACTTTCAAGCTGTTCCTTAGAGATACCGTACTTTTTCGATACCTCACCGAGCAGTTTATTAACTTTTTTATTATCAGACATACCAACACCTCAACATATACTATGCGGAAATTTTATTTTTAGAACGGAGAATTTTCAATGCGTATTTTGGTAGTTTCGGACACTCACGGAGATCTTCGCAGTCTTATCAAAGCCGTTGATGCACAGCGCAAGGCGGAAATAATTGTTCATTGCGGTGACGGTGAAGAACAACAGCGGTTTTTAAAAGATAATTACAAAGACAAAATGATTGTTGCCGTAAGGGGCAACTGCGATTGGAACAGCTTTTTTCCGTCAAAGGAGATTTTTAAAGTCTGCGGTAAAACCATCTTTGTGACACACGGACATCTCTATGACGCAAAATCAGGACTTTACCGCATTACCTCCGCCGCAAGAGAAGCAGGAGCGGATATTCTCCTCTTCGGTCATACACATATGCCTCTCACGCTCTATGAGGACGGTCTGTATATTATGAACCCCGGTTCATGCCACGGATACTATGCGTCCTACGGCATTATCGACATCACCGATAAGGGCGAAATTGTTACCAATACCGTAGCCTTAAAATAATTGTGGAAATTGCAAAAATAAAATGATATAATTAACTGTAGGGGCGTTCATTGGACGCCCGCTATGATGAAATATTTTGTTTAAATACATATGTTTTGATATGGTGAAAACTGTGTATTCAATTTTGCACGCAATGCGTGCAAATCGTTAGTTTGTACAATAAAAAGCGGAGGTGGGATTTTGAATTTTGACGGTTTTGATTTTGACGACAATATAAAACAAACCTTCAACACCCTTGATATTCAGGGCAGAGTTCCCCACGCTGTTGTAATAGAAAGCAGGGACAGCGAAAAGGCGATGAACCTTGCCGTGTTTCTGTCAATGTATGCGGTGTGTACCGAACCAGTAAAGCCTTGCGGTCATTGTGAGCAATGTCACAAGGCAAAGAATAAGGCACACGCCGACATTAAATATGTTGAACTTCCAAATGACAGAAAACAAAATTCAATTGAGCAGATGAGAGAGATAATCGGTGACTCTGTCATAAAGCCGAATGAGGCAGATGCAAAGGTGTATATATTTCCTTTTGCCGACACAAGGCTTTCGGACATTGTTCAAAACTCGTTTTTGAAACTTCTTGAAGAACCTCCGCAGAATGTATATTTCATTATGCTCTGCGAAAACTCCAAGAAACTGCTCCCGACAATTCTCTCCCGTTCAAGTGTATTCCGTCTGAAAACAAAAGATGTTTTCAGTGAGGATGCGGTTGCAGGCGCAAAGAAAATTGTAAAAGGAATTTTATCGACACGGGAGTACAACCTTATGCAGGCACTCTATGCCCTCAGCGACAAAAACCTTGCAGACGAAATTCTGCTTGTCGTAAAGCTGATTCTGCGTGACGGAATGGCAAAAAGCGTTGGAGCGGATGCGGTTTTTGACGAGGAATGTGCCGGGGAGCTTGCAAGACGATTTACTCGGGCAAAGCTGATTTCTATGATTGAGCTTACCGAGAACGCAAAACTGAAAATACCGAAACACATAAATATAAATCTCCTCACAACTTGGATGTGCGGAGAATACAGGAGGATTTCATGGCAGAGATAATCGGAGTACGATTTAAAGAAGTCGGCAAAGTGTATTACTTTGATCCGCTTGACAATAAACTTAACACAGGCGACAGGGTAATTGTTGAAACGGCAAGAGGTCTTGAGTGCGGAGAGGTTGCAACTCCGAACAAGACCGTTGACGATGCGGAGATTTCGCATCCGCTCAAGCCGTTAATCAGAATTGCAACAGAAAAAGACCTGAATCACCTTGCGGAAAACAAGCTCAAAGAAAAGGAAGCATACAGAATCTGTGAACAGAAAATTGCCAACCACAAGCTTGAAATGAAGCTTGTAAATGTTGAATACACATTTGACAACAGCAAAATTCTTTTCTACTTTACGGCTGACGGACGAGTTGACTTCCGTGCTCTTGTAAAAGACCTTGCAAGTGTGTTCAGAACAAGAATTGAGCTTCGCCAGATTGGCGTGCGTGATGAGGCAAAAATGCTCGGAGGACTCGGCATCTGCGGTAAGCCGTTCTGTTGTGCAAGCTTTATGGGAGAGTTCCAGCCCGTTTCAATCAAAATGGCAAAGGAGCAGGGCCTGTCACTCTCTCCCGTTAAAATTTCGGGAACCTGCGGCAGACTTATGTGCTGTCTTAAATATGAACAGGAGGCATACACAGACCTTCTTAAACACACCCCAAAGGTAGGAGCAATTGTAAATACTCCCGAAGGCAGAGGTCTTGTTGTTGAAAACAACCTGATTGCAGGAACTTTAAAGGTTAAGCTCAACAATACTCCCGAAGATGCCGCTCCGAAATCATTCACAGTCAAGCAATGCAAGCTTGTTAAGGACGGCTACATCAAGCTTGACAAGAAGGAAATGGAAAAATTCAAGGGACTTGAATAATTTTTTGTAATGTGTACAGAGTTCGTCAAGTTGCAGTAAAAAAGAACTGTTTTCAGTTTAAAATATAAAATTCTTTCCAAAAGGTTGCTTTTTTCAAAATTTATGTTACAATAAAGGTGAAATTCATGAAGGAGGTATTTCCCTATGGCATATACTATCAGTGACGATTGCATCATGTGTGGTGCTTGTGCAGACAACTGCCCTTGCGACGCTATTTCAGAAGGCGACGGCAAGTATGAAATCAATGCAGACGCTTGTGTTGATTGCGGTTCATGTGCTGAAGTTTGCCCCGTCGGTGCTCCACAGGAAGGCTGATTAAGGGTTAATCCACAAAGACAGGCGGCAGGGATTTCCTTGCCGCTTTTTAATTACTGTTTTCAGGGGAATACCGATGAACAATAAACATCTTGAACCGCTTGGCAGCGGTATTAAAATATATGTGTCAGACAGCTACCGTTTTTCAACGGACACAATTTTACTTGCCGATTTTTCAAAGCAAATCGGTGCAAAAAAATGTGTTGACCTCGGCACGGGTTGCGGAACGATTCCGCTTTTGTGGTACAAAAACAACAACCGCCTTGATATCACGGCGGTAGAAATACAGGAGAATGCCTGCAAGCTGTTTTCACAAAGTCTTGAATACAACAATCTTCAGGACAAAATCAGAATTGTAAACTCGGACTTAAACAAGCTTGACGGTGCATTGCCGCTTGGCTCGTTTGACCTTGTTGCCTGCAATCCGCCCTACAAAATCAGCGGAGGCGGAATTACAAATCCCGAAAACGCAAAGCTTGTTGCAAGGCACGAATCCGAATGTACGCTTGACGATGTGTGCCGTTGCGGTTCGTCGCTTTTGCAGTTTGGAGGACGGCTCTGCATTTGTCAGCGCCCCGAAAGGCTTGCCGATGCAATGGAGGCAATGCGTAAATATTCGGTTGAACCGAAAAAATTAAGACTTGTTCAACAGCGAAAATCAAAAGCCCCGAAGCTCTTTTTGCTTGAAGGCAGAAGTGGCGGCAAAAGGGGATTTCTTGAGGTTATGCCAACCCTGTTTATTGAGGACGAAAGCGGAAACTTTTCCGAAGAAATGCTGAACATCTACGGCAGTTACAAGGAGGACTATATAAATTGAGCGGAATTTTATATGTAACGGGAACGCCGATCGGCAACCTCGGAGATTTTTCACCGAGAGCCGCAGAAACCCTCGAATCGGTTGATTTCATTGCGGCAGAGGACACAAGGGTAACGCTTAAGCTCTTGAATCATTTCGGCATAAAAAAGCCTATGGTGAGCTATTTTGAACACAACAAGCGTGAGCGTGGCGAAATCATCTGCAACAGAATTGAACAGGGCGAAAATTGTGCAATTGTAACGGACGCCGGAATGCCGTGCATTTCCGATCCGGGTGAAGATTTGATAAAGCTCTGCGAGGAGCGTGGAATAAAAACCGTGGTAATTCCCGGTCCGAGTGCCGTGATTTCCGCACTTGCGGTTTCGGGACTTGAAACAGGCAGATTCACATTTGAAGGCTTTTTGAGCGTGAACAAAAAGAGCCGCAACGAACATCTTGACAGTCTGAAAAACGAACACAGAACAATGATTTTCTACGAAGCACCACACAAGCTTCCGCAAACTCTCCGAGATTTGTACAGCTTTTTCGGTGACAGAAAGCTTTCGATTGTTCGTGAACTCACCAAAGTTCACGAAGAAGTACTCCGCACCACAACAAAATATGCTGCGGAAAATTATGCAGACGGCAGTCTGAAGGGCGAATTTGTGCTTGTGCTTGAGGGCAAAAAGCAAGAGGAAAAATCCGAAGAATACACCATTGAATTTGCGGTTGAAACCGCCCGCAAGCTGATTGAAAACGGTGCAAAGCCCACCGAGGCGGCAAAAGAGGCGGCAAGCATAACGGGCTTTAAGAAAAATGAGATTTACAGGGAGCTGTTGTAAATGACATACGAAAATGCTGTTGAAAAAATTCATTCACTTTTGACATTCGGTTCTCGTCCGGGACTTGACCGAATGAGAATTTTACTTGACAGACTCGGAAATCCGCAGGACAGGCTAAAATTTATACACATTGCAGGTACGAACGGCAAAGGCTCGGTTTGTGCTATGCTTTCATCCGCACTTGTTGCGGCAGGCTACAAAACAGGCTTGTTCATTTCACCGTATATCACGGATTTTCGTGAGAGGATACAAATAAACAATTGTATGGTGAGCGAGTCCGTTCTCACGGATGCGGTTGAAAAAACTTTCCCTATTATCGAGCAACTGCGTGAAGAGGGCACAATCATCACAGAATTTGAGTATGTCAACGCTCTTCAATTTTATATACACGCAAATGCAGATTGTGACATTGTTGTTCTTGAAACAGGAATGGGCGGTCTGCTCGACTGCACCAATACTATAAAATCACCGCTTTGTGCCGTTATCACCACAATCGGACTTGACCACACGGCAATTCTCGGTGATACAATTGAAAAAATTGCACAGCAAAAATGCGGAATCTTCAAGCCCGACTCAATGGCGGTTACTTCAAAGCAGGATATCCGTGCAATGAAGGTTATTGAATCAACTGCAAGAGAAAAGAAAATTCCGCTTGCAACGAGCGAGAGCGTTAATATTGATGTCATCGAAACCACCTTAAAGGGCAGTCGCTTTATGTTTAACGGTATTGAAATCGACCTTCCGCTTTCGGGTGATCATCAGCTTGAAAATGCAAAAACCGCACTTGCGACACTTGATATGCTCCGTTGCAATTCTCTGATTTCAATAACAGATGAGCAGATTGCAAACGGTTTTTCAAAGGCTGTCAACCCTGCAAGACTTGAGCTGTTGAGTGAAAAGCCGATTGTTTTGCTTGACGGTGCTCACAATCCGAACGGAATTGAGGCGCTTAAATCGGCAATTCAGAAATTTTTGCCGAATAAATACATCATCGCAATTACGGGTATGCTTGCCGACAAGGATGTCAGCACTTCGGTAAAACTGCTTGACGGAGTTTTTGACAGAGTTTACACAGTTCCCGTTCACAATCCAAGGGCAATGCACCCTGCAAAGCTTATGCAACAGTATGCAAGATTTGTTGACGATACGGTAACCTTTGAAAGTGCCGAACACGCATTTGATATGGCTTTTGAACAGGCTGAAAAGACCGATTGTGCAGTTGTAATCTGCGGTTCGCTCTACCTTGCAGGCGAAATCCGTCCGTATATTATCAATAAAATTAAGGCTGAAAACGAATCAGCCGAAAAGTAAATTTTTCGTTACAACAGAATAAAACAAATTTTTCGCTCCGCACTTATTATCATTAAGATAACAGGTGCGGAGCTCTTATTTTTTAGAAGGACTGATAAAATTGCTGAAAACGGAATTTAAAAATAATATTCTCACGGCATACATTGACGGTGAAATTGACCACGATTCGGCGGCAGGAATACGCACAAAAATTGACGCCGCCGTTCAGACAAACAAACCGAAACTTTTGTGCCTTGATTTTTCAAAAGTGTCGTTTATGGACTCATCGGGCATAGGTCTTGTAATGGGGCGATACCGCCAGATGAAGCTTGTCGGCGGAGCATTGCGTGTGATTAATATTCCCGACAGATTGTACAGGCTTTTTGCAATGTCGGGACTCGAAAGTTTGGGGGTGTTGAGATGAAAACAGTAAATGAAATGAAACTTTGCGTGCCGTCAAAAAGCTGTAATGAGGCTTTTGCACGAAGCGTAGTGTCTGCATTTATAATGAGCCTTGATCCTACCGTCAACGAACTCAGCGACCTAAAAACTGCTGTATCCGAGGCTGTGACAAACTGCATTGTTCACGGCTACCGCCACCAAAGCGGAACGATTTACATAAACGGAAAAATCACCTCCGAAAACAAGGTGATAATCACAATCCGTGACAAAGGCTGCGGAATTTCCGATATTAAAAAGGCAATGGAACCGTTGTTTACAACCGCTCCCGAGGAGGACAGAGCAGGACTCGGCTTTGCAGTTATGCAGAGCTTTTGCGACAAGGTGCGTGTCCGTTCAAAGCCCGACAGCGGAACAACCGTAACTCTTGAAAAAATTATAGGTTCGGAAAATGACCGATAAAAATAAACTTGCCGACAAAAATATGGGGCTTGTCCATGCCTGTTGCAAACGATTTTCAGGCAAAGGAATAGAGTACGAAGAACTTTTTGCATCGGGTTGTCTCGGACTCGCAAAGGCGATTAATAACTTTGACGAAAGCCGTAACCTGCAGTTTTCAACCTATGCCTTTCCTGTAATTATGGGCGAAATTAAGCGACTTTTTCGTGACGGCGGTGCAGTCAGGGTAAGCCGCACATTAAAGGAGCTTTCACTTGCAATATCAAGGCTTAACAATGAAAGCAAGCTGAAAAACGGCAGAGAACTCACCGTGAGCGAGCTTGCCGAAAGGCTTGATACAAGCGAGGAAAAAATCATTGACGCACTCAGCAGTACAAGAGTTCCGCTCTCTCTGACTGCCGAATATGACAGCGATGGCAACCCACAGCTTGATGTCCCGACAGATGATATTCAGGACGAAATCTCGGAACGATTGTCGCTTGAACAGGCGGTAAAATCCCTCTGCGAAACCGACCGAAAAATAATTCAACTGCGGTACTACCGAAGCAAAACACAAACTCAAACCGCCAAAATTCTTTCCATGACGCAGGTTCAAATCAGTCGGCGGGAAAAGAAAATCCTCACCGCCATTCGGGACAAAATGTCGGTTTAGCACCCCGATTTTCCGAATGCGGCGTTCAATGAATCCCCTGCATATTTTTATTTATAAAAAATTTTCATATTTAACAACAAAAGCGCCCGAATAACGGACGCTTTTACTTTTTATTTAATTCTGTTTTTCAAGCTTCAGCTTTTCAACAATTGCATCAACCGTGGTTTCGATACTGCTCAGCTCCATTGACACCGTGATATCGGCATACTTTTTATAGAGCGGATAACGCACTCTGTACACATCATCAAGAGTTTCACCCTTACCAAATGCAATGCCTCTTGTTTTGATATTTGTAACTCTGCGCTTGATTTCATCGAGGGCAACATCAATGAAAACGACCTTGCCGTTTTTTCTGAGGTTTTCCATGGCATTTTCGCTGAGAACCATTGAACCGCCTGTTGCGATAACGGTCTTGTCGCAGTCAAGCTCTGCACCGATTTTTCCCTCAAGGTGGAGGAAAAAGTCAAGGCCTTCATTATCAAGAATATCCTGCAACGGCTTTCCTGCCTCTTTGCAGATTATCAAATCTACATCAACAAAGGAATAACCCAGCGCCTTGGCAAGCAACACACCGACTGTGCTTTTGCCCGATCCCGGCATTCCGATTAAAACTATATTTTTCATATTAAAGAATCCTTACATTAAGTGAATCTGTGCTTGAAGTCGGGCAGGTTTTGTTTGACGAAAGCACAACAACCGTGTCGCCTTTTTTGACAACGCCTGTGCTGAGTGCCTTTTCCATAGCCTGTTTCGTAATTGAATCAGATGTGCGTTTTTCTTCGCCCATGACAGCCATAACACCCCAGTTAAGACAGAGCTTTCTGCACACAAGCTGTGATGTTGCAACTGCAATAACGGGACAGTCAGGTCTGTAATGAACCATCGCTCTTGCAACTCGACCTGTTGCACTTTCAACAATAATAGCCTTTGCGCCTACTGCCTGCGCAATATTCTTTGCAGCTTTACAGATACTTGATCTGATTGGGTTAGTGTCCTTCATTCCGTGTTCTTCCACATACTCATGAAGTGCGGTAAATTCACCGTTTTCCTCAGCCTCCGAACAAATTGCGTCAAGTGCCTTTACGCTTTCAATCGGGTACTTACCTGCGGCGGATTCTGCCGAAAGCATTACTGCGCTTGTGCCGTCATAAACTGCATTGGCAACATCGCTGATTTCGGCTCTTGTAGGACGGGGAGCCGTTGTCATACTCTCAAGCATCTGGGTTGCAGTGATTACATACTTACCTCTTGAAACAACCTTTCTGATGATTGTTTTCTGAATTTCAGGCAGTTTGATAAACGGAATTTCAACACCCATATCTCCTCGAGCAACCATAATACCGTCTGCGTAATCAATGATTGCGTCCATATCGTCAACACCGCTCTGATTTTCAATCTTTGCGATAATTTCAACATATTCATAGCCGAGGCTGTCAATAAAGTCACGAAGAGTTCTAACATCATCGTGATTGCGGACAAATGATGCGGCAACAACTGTTGCACCGTGGTTAAGACCGAACTCAATGTCCTTTCTGTCCTGAGCGCTTACATACGGCATATTGATGAAGTAGCCCGGAATGTTGATGCTCTTGCGGTTTTTAAGCACACCGCCCTTGTTTACGGTACAAACGATTGACTCGGGATTTACCGACTTAACGACAAGCGAGATAATACCGTCATCAAGCAAAAGCTCTCTGCCGATTGCCTTCTGACCTTCGGATTCAAAAATATCAACAAGCTTCGGAAACGAAAGGCTTACACCTGTTTCGTCGCCCTCTTCTTTGTTTTTAAAAAGACTGAACTCTGCACCCTCGACAAGTTCAACAGAACCGTCCTTGAATGTGCCGACTCTGACCTCAGGACCCTTTGTATCGAGCAGAATTGCAACATTTTGACCGCTCTCTGCAATTGCCTCTTTAAGGTTTTTGATTGTAACCTCAAGCCGGTCATAAACACCGTGTGACATATTGATTCTGGCAACATTCATACCTGCGTCAATCATTTTACGCATCATTTCTTTTGAATCGCAGGCAGGGCCGATGGTACAAACTATCTTAGTCTTTCTCATAATTTCTCCGTCCTTTTAAAATGCTTATATTCTGTTATTGTGCATATGTATAAATCTGTGTATAAATTTTGATTACACTCATTATATATTATTCACAACACAATTTCAATCTTTGATTTGTAAAATTTTACATTCTGTGGCTTGTACAAAAATTCTCAAAACAATAACAAAAAATCGGGCAGTTTCCTGCCCGATTCTGTGCCTAAATTATACAAGATTTACGACAATCTTCTGAATTTGTGTTGCGTCAATAACGCTGATTTCACCGTCACCGTTTACATCGGCAACATTGAGCTGACTGTCTGTGAGTGTTTCAAGACTTACAATGTACTTTTGAACAAGAGTTGCGTCCATTACAGTAACCTCGCCGTCTCCGTCAACATCACCGATTTTAGCGGAAGGAGTGTACTCGCTAAACCACTTACTGCTGATCCATGCCGCACGGCTTGTCATCCAATCAGCCGCATAGTTATACATATCCGTAAAACTGCCCTGATTATAGCTTGTCTTAGTGTTACTTACGGTATATGTACCTGTTGTCATATCAAAGTCAGCCTTGTTCATTGATGTGTGGTCACAAATCCAACTGCTCGTTCTTATATGCCAGCCGCTTTTGTAATTCATCGCACCGCTGTCCTTGAGAAGGTCAAAATACTGTGTTTTTGTATAGAATTCGTCAGAGCCCTTGTAAGATGCGGTCTTGCCTGCAAAATAGTTGATTGCAGGAACAAACTGCTCAAACCAGATATTTACGGCAGCCTTATTAACCTGAGTGTTTCTTGAAATATTGTTAATGATATTACTGCTATTCTGGGAGCGTTTCTGTCTGTCCTTAAATCTGCACCACCAGCCTGAATACTGTGTGTAATCCTTAACACCGAAGATCTGAAGATCCCAAGCACTGCCTGTAGCATTACCGAGCGCATTATCGTAGTCCCATACAGGTGAGCCGAAGAACTTATAGTTACCGTCAGAATCCTGCTTATAAACAAAGTAAACGCTTGAAACACCGGAATCCCAGTTTTTACCGAGTTCATTTATAAGCCACAGCTTTGCACATGAATCAACATCAGCGTACTGTGAAAGGTCGGAGTCTGCTTTTTTAGCGGCTCTGTAAAAAGCATTGTACTTTTCACGGACATAGTTCTTAACTTCATTATAGCCCTTGTCGCCTTCCGAAAGCTCAGGAGCTTTAATTGTAACCTTGATACCGTCATCACATTTTACATAGTAATCTTCACCGTCTACAGCACTGGAATCAACTTCACAAAGGAACGGGAAATCCTTGTTTACATTGCCGTCAGCGTCAAGGTATGCAGTATCGTCAATATCGTTGACAAGGGCACTCTTACCCACCTCAATTTTTTCGGTCATCTGATATGAACCCCAGTAATAACCGTCTGAGTAGAAATCAACATATCTTGAATCCGAAGCATATGGAGTTCCTACTGCATCTGCAAGGTCATAAAGAAAACGGTTTCTTGTGAGTGAATCATCCTGATAGTTTGCAAGGAGAGAGAACTTTTTACCCTTTGACATACCGCCGATTGAAACCTTATCGGAATATGTGATGTTGTAAGGCTTCTTAGCCTTGCCCCATGTTGAGTTGCCTCTGCCCTTGATTTTCTTGATTGAAGTATTGTCAATCTTGCCGTTCTTATCAACAATAGCGCCTGTTGCAGAGGAATAGTTGCTCTTATCCTCGTTAAGATAAGAGATAAGTTCCTTGCCGTTGCCGTCAGCATTGCTGTTGTTCACATAGATTGCAGACTCGGCAGAGGACTTTAAGAATGTGAGGGAATAGGTTTTTCCGTCGGCAGTAACATTGCCTGCCTTATCAATTGTGTACGAAACCTCCCTCGACTCACCTGACGGTATGGTTACATTATTAACTGTAACGCTTTTTGAATATGCGTTATAAAGCTCAACGCTTGTTGACGAAACACTGCTTGGAAGGAAGAAATACTTCCTATTAGTATTCAATTCCTCCATATCCTCGTTGTGTTCACATTGCCATGCAACCCATGCATCAGAATCGTCAGAACCGCTTACTGCGTGTGCATAAAGTGCATTCTGAGTTTTAAATGAAAGAGTCGGTGTTGATGTTTGAGCGGCAGAAACAGAAAATACCGACATACCGCCAACGGTCATCAAACCAGCAAGTACAATTGAAATCGCTTTTTTTGTTGTCCTCACTATAATCACTCCTAAAAAATTATATCAATAAGGAACTTTTAGATATATTCACAAAAAGTTCACTTGTTAATCACATCCGTCAAAATTATTGTACCATTTGCATAAAATTAATACAAGCAATTTTTCAATATATAACGGTACAATTTTGCGAAATTTCTTTATTTTCGTTGATTAATTTGATATAATATTATGGTAAAGATACGGTAACACTTACCGAAATTTTAAATCACATTAAGGAAGTGGCATAATGCGTAATTACGGCAAAAAGAAAAACTATTGTCTTATTGCGGCACTTGCATCACTTGTAGCTTTTTCAACTATGGCTGCAAGCGTTATGAGTGGTTGCGGAGAAAATTCGGATGAACAGAAAACAACAGATATTGTTCACGAAACACGCATAGATACTCAGATTGAAACAAAAATTGAAACATACACCGAGGTTGTAACAGACGCTCAGGGCAACACTGAATATGTTCAAGAAACAAAAGCTGTGCCTGTAAACAATAACGCCGGCGGCAACAGCAAGTCAGGCGATTCAGGCAATAACTCCGAAAACTCAGGCGGCAGTTCTTCCGGCAAAAATTCAAACAGTCAACAGAGTTCCGTTATTGAAAAGAGTGAAACAAGCAAAACTACTAACAACAGTTCTTCAAAAACAGACTCAGGTAAAACAAATAACAACAAGAATAATAATAACAACAGTAATAATAACAACAGCAACAAAAATAATAACAGTTCATCTTCAAAGTCGGATTCATCAAAATCTGATAACAACAGCAAGTCGCTTAAAATCGGCGACAAAACATTCAATGTCGGTGACACAATTGTATGCACATACAATCTGACAACACCGGCAGTTCTCGAAAACTATCAGGCAACAATCAAATATGATTCATCAAAGCTTACCTGCAAAAGTGCAAAAATGTCTGTACCCGCTAAATACGGAGCTATGCTCAACATAAAGATTGCCGGAGAGATTTCTTTAAGCGGCGTCAACATCGGTGACGGTTATGACTACACAAACGGCGGTGCGTTTATGACCGTAGTATATGAAGTTAAAGGCGGCGGCTCAACATCACCAAGTTATCACTGGGAAGTTGCCTGCAGAGCAAGCGACAGTAAGAACCTTATCGACAAAAAGGGTAAGCCTGCGAGCGGTTTTAAGCTCAGCTCATCTTATAAAGATTAGGTTGCCAACTAAAAATTGAATTGCTTTTAAAACCGTAAAATGAGGCTGTGAAGAAATGAAGTTTAAGACTTCGTTCTTCGCAGCTCCTTTGTTTTTTGTGAAATAATAATGCAATTGTTAAAAAGCATACTTCCCTGAATATTGTTCAAAGCAAGCACTTGTTTCACCCTACTCGATTAGCCCTAACATAACCGTTGAAAAATCGGGCAACAGAAATTTTTGCATTTTACAAATCTATTGCCCGACCTGAATTTAAAATTTTAAACTGTCAATTTTTATTTTGCTAAAAGCTTAAATCCCATAATAACAACACCTAACACCACGAGGACAATGCCTGTTGCACGGTTCAGGGTTTTGGGCTTAGCTTTGTTTGCGAAGACGACGGCAATTCTCGCCCATAGAAGACCTGCGCCCATTCCTGCAAAAATGTAACTAAAATTGTAATAAATATATCTATTTAATTTCCTCTATAGAATAATATAACTAAATTAAGATTATTTTAATTTTGCCGTTTCATAAACAAAAGCCGTGAAATCAGCATTATTACCGCAGTTCCGACAAGTATCTGCAACGGGTACAAAAGTACGCTTTCACTCGGAATAATCATACTCAAAATTGTCAATGCTCCGGCAGGCGGAATATACATTTTTGTGCAGTAAACAATTACAAGCATTATCGCCGTGGCTGTCAATGCGGCAACTGTCAATGGCAATCCGAGAGTCATATTCAGCACATATCTTGAAACCGCTCCAACAAATGCACAGACTGTTATCAGCAAAACCGTCTTTACCGGCTTGTTTCGAGCCTTATTTTTCGCACGGGAAAATTCCGTAAACGCCACAAGCAACGGTGGTGCAATTGCAAATTTAAAGCCCAACCAAATTGCGAAAAATCCCACAACGGCAACACAGATTGTTCTTACGGCTGTGTCTATCACATCGCTCTTTGCATGCAGGTTTAACGACTGAAAATCCTCTTTATCTCTTATTTTAACTTTCAAAAGAAATCTGTGGAATAATACAACCGCAATTGTCAGCAAAAATGCGGCAATAGGGTATATAAAGCTCTCGGTCTGCATCATAACGGGCAACACAATTGCCGAAATCATCGGTGCAAATGTTGTTCCCGAAAGCATAAAGAGAATTTGTGCAAATACAAATGCAATCAATATTTCAAGATAAAGCCCGACTTTTATGTATCGGACTGTCAGCACACCCGCAAAAGCGCAAATCGCAATTAACGCAATCATTCGGCTGTCATTGACTTTCCAACCTTGCTTTTGTGTAACCATATAACCAATTGCAAGTGCCGTTATTTCAGGAAAGATTATCTCCCCCTCACCCAATATTTCCGCAACAAAAGTCATTATACCGACAAGTATAAGCGTTAATACATACGGTAATGCGTTTTTAAGTGCTTTTGTAAAATTCAGTTTCCTCATTTTTTATATTTCTGCCCACTTTTCATTTCAAACTAACAGCACTATTGTATCATAAATCTGTCAGCATTAACAGACAAAATTTATTCACAGATTTTCCTTTAACGGCATATCTGTCATTATGCGTGGATATGCAGGTCTTGCAAAAAACGCTGTACATATTGGAGGTTCAGCATATAATAAAAACGGCACAGAAATTAGCGGCGTTTTTTAAGTCACCTACGGTTTTGATATCAAAATATAAATATTTGTACAGCAAAGCCTCCTGCAACTTCCTGAATTTTACACATTACAGGATAATGGGTGTTGCACAATAACAAGTCCGTTATTCCCACTCGCTCCTGAAAGCCACTACTTAAACAATTTTGTATTGGTGATTTAGCACGAGTTATTTTAGTTATCTGAAATATCCATAAAATATGGACTCTCCAAATTTCTGTTGTCATTTTGTTGTCAAATGTTCTTTCTTCTCTATGGGAGTGCCTTCGGTGTTTGATGTGGAAATATGCCTTTGATTTTCACCAAAAAAGGTACACTGTAAATCCATATAATTACATAAGCTATCCCAAGTAACATTGGCTTCAGAAAGAGAAGTTGGGTGTATACAAATAGTCATATTTCTTGAAACAAATTCATCTTGCGATTTTGACGCAAACGAAAAAAGTGTTTCGTGAACAACGTTTTCAAATGTACCATCTTTTAATCCTGCTCTACCTGTGCCTATCACTGGTATTGTAATAGGTTCGGTATGTCCTTCTTTCGAAAGGAAATCCCAAAAACCAACAAGCGCTTTTGTTAAACTTTGCATAGTTACATTTTCGGGTTTACCGGTTTTACTAACATCAGCTACTGCAAGAAAATAATAATGTTGTCCGTTTTTCGTGACTTTTGCCACAGTTCCAATATCATAACGATTAGAATTTGTTTTGATCCTATCAGCTAATACTTTATATTGATTAGGAAAATATTCATCAAGAGAATGTTTGATTGTTACATCCAATTCAGAAAAATCCGTACCATAATATTTTTTCTGGAACTGTCCTTGTATGCTTTTTACACTAATGAAATCTCTATCCATTGTAGTATCAAATGTTGTATTAGTTGGAATAACGATTGCGGAATCTTTTAATGTAAGCAAATCTGATATGCGAAGCGACATAAGTATATCTTTAGCGCCTAAGTAACAAGAATAAATTAATGGTTTTCTATGTAGAAAAATTGCAATCAATACGACAAAGAATAGAAAAAGCCAAAAATTATTCCTGAAAAAATCGAGCAAAACAGTTTTGTTAAATACTGATTGTTCAATTTCGCATAAAGAGTAGTAACCACCTAAAAGTGCTAATATTTTTGAAATAAATTCAATTGGTTGTTTTCTTATAGGCATTACTATACTATTATATATTTTATATCCCAAGTTTTTTATAAACATTCTCATCGTAATAATACGCTCCCGTCTTACCTTCTTTATGATATTGCTCAAATAGGGACGGCCAATTTTCTAAAGCGTATTGCAATATTTTTGAATTAAAACTAATGTGAACAGCAAGAGCTTCTCTCATTAATGCTGGACAACGATCCTGATCCATACTTCGTTTCCCATTGAGATTGACAACAATACAAGGAATTTCTCTTTTAATTGCTTGTTCAATTTCCCACCTTACATATTTGTATAGATACTTTGTGTGTTCACCAACTAAAAGGACGAATACTTTTGTATTTTTAAAGCGTTCCTGAAGACCAGCCTTGATGGAGGCCTCGCTTTTATCATAAATATTGTTAATGTCGTGAGCATCGTAGAAATTAAATGACGAATAGTCGTTTTGTTTCCAAGCTTTCATCAAATAATAATATCTCAAATCATTATCTGCATCCATTGATACATATACTTTATTTCTGTATGCCATATTTATTTCCTCCCATTTAAATTTATCTTACAAAGCCCTTATAACTTTCAAAACCCAGCATATAAGCTGCCATCGCAATTGCCAAATCTTCTGACTCAACATTCTGTTCGCTTGCCATAGCTCTCAATTTTTCCGACAAATGCCGTCAGATTATCAAAGTTTATTGATGTTTCTCCGCAATAACCACGGAAATTCTTTATTCTAAGAGCTTTGATCTTCATAAATATGCCTCACAATGAACAACATATATTACTTGTCATAAGTTTCTTCAATATCTGACCAACGAGGAATAACTAATCTTTCACCATAATGTTGCTCATAACTATCAAGAAACTGACGTTTCCACGACGCTGCTGAATTGTGTGTTTTCGGATTTTGATAAACCGCTTCCTCAATGGCTGAAATAAAATCTTCCATCGTTCTAAACATAGGATAATTACCACGTTGAGTACTATACCATACACCAGGGCGAATCTTATGTACAACATTCTGCTTAACTTGTAAATTAATTGACCAATCTCTCATACGACGTGTTATCTCCCAAACCTTCTTCAACCAAAGGTCTTTAATAGTAACTATACCATCATCGCTCATATCATAGCCAAAAATCAAATAATCTACGTGAAGCATATACGGCTTTTCGATTATTTCCTCTTCGTACATTCTAAAATCAGCAATATCAAAACCTGGTGAAGCATTTCGATTAAAAGCCTTTACCTCTAACAAGTTTTTCGTTAAATCATCTGGATTTAAGAAGAAATCTGGTGGCATTTGAGTGTTTTCGCTTGGTGCATACTCAATTCCTCTTTTATCTAGCCATCCTTGCAACCACTCTTGAATAATATTACCAACAACATCTTTTTGGTGAACTATAATATCTACATCTCCGAGAAAAAACTTTATTTGACCTTGTAGTTCAAGAATTCTATCTTCATTAATCAGTTTATCATATACCTCTTGGCTTGTAAGTCTCATATTGCATTATACCTCCTTGCAATAAATATCAAGTACACGAGTTGATACCTCAGCAATGACAGGTACAACTACTGTATTACCTAACAAATCATAACCTAAACTTTTTTCTACATCTAATTTATAATCATCAGGATAGCCAAACAAGCGCAAACCCTCTCTTAACGACAAAGTTCTCAAACCATTACCATCTGTAACATACAAATGCTGCATATCCATCGCTACAAGTGTAGGTGCAATATCATTATCACCCATAATCTTGCTAATTTCAAATGACATTTTACCCGCAACAATATTATATCCTTTTGGTAGTTGTGTGTCAGGTTCTCTATGATTGCCGACTTTTTTCTTTGGGTGTTCATAGCGAAGATATTTTTTATGTACAAGGTCGTTTAACATATCTTCAAGCTCAGGATGATTAAAAAAAGTTTTTATTTGATTAAGTGTTAATGGCATTCCGTCCATCCAATCAATTCCGTATTCTTCTGCCCATTTCTTTTTTCTGCGTTCTTTTAACATTGTGTTCAATAACTCTCTTTGAGTTTTACTAACAGAACCTTTGATTTCAATATCCCAACTATGTATATTGTTTTCTCCTCCGCGTTTATCTTTGATTGATTTACCTGCTAGTTCTTCAATTGAATAATGTGCCAATAAGTTATCAATAAATTTGCTATGTTCTGTAGGCAAACCTTTTTCAAGGATATCTCCTAATACTGCTGACGTGTGCTTAAAATTAGAAATGTCAGGGCACTCCCGTAATGTACCGACAATATAGATTCTTTTTCTTTCTTGAGGTATTCCAAAAAATTTAGCATTTAACACCCTCCAAGAAACCTTATAACCCAACATATCTAAATGTCCAAGAATAGTTTTAAGCGTTTTTCCGATCTTATCTTTCGCATTCTCCTTATCGTGGTTTACAAGTCCTTCAACATTTTCAAGCACAAATCCATAGGGCTTCTTTTCTTTTAATATTCGTTCAACTACAAAAAAGAGTGTACCCCTTGTGTCTGCAAATCCCAAACGCTTTCCAGCCGAAGAGAAGGCTTGGCAAGGAAAGCCAGCCAACAAAAAATCAAAATCAGGGATATTCTTAGCTTCTATTTGCGTAATATCTCCGTGAATTTTCTCATCAGGATGATTCTGCTTTAAGACTTCAACAGCGTGTTGCTTAATTTCTGAAGTAAAAACACACTCAGAGGTATATCCTTTTCTATTGCAAGCAATTTCAAAACCTTTACGAATGCCACCAATTCCAGCAAAAAGGTCAATAAACCTAATATGCTTATTCATTTTCATTATCCTCCAAGACAACTTCTGTTATATCTCCAATATCACAATGTAATACTTCGCATATTTTTTCAAGTGTTTCAATAGATACAGATTCATCACGTCCCAGTTTAGCCATTGCGTTTGAACTGATCTTTGCAGCAGTACGAAGCTGTGTTTTGTTCATTTTTTTATCTATCATTAACTTCCAAAGTTTGTTGTATGACCTTGCCAAAGTACAATCCTCCCTGCAAATACATTGTTTCACTCATTATAGCAGATATAGCTTTGAAATTCAATATCTTTTTGTTAAACTCAAAATAATATTGCAAATCTCAATTATAATTAGAAGATTATTTAAATGGGAGATGGCAGTTTTGTACTCCATCTCCTTTTGGAATTATACAAATATAAAATCTGCATTTACTTTTTCTGTTGCTCTATTACGAATATTATTCATCTTTTGCACCCAGAGCATCATATCGCTTACCTTGAGTTCTTTGGTTACATTTTCCTTTTCGGCAAGGTCTTTTACCAGCCGAGAAAAAAGATTTTGCGCCTGCTGTTCAATATCGGTAAGATATGAATTGAGCTTACCGCTTGTCAGTAAATTGTAGTAAAATACTTTATGATTTTGCTTCAAATATCGTTTATGCCTCATTGCCCACACGCCGATATTTGCTTGCGCTTTTTCTTCCGCCGGTAATAAATCGGGCAACATATAGTCGCCGACCTGTGTGTAAGCACCGCCTAATTGTTCAAAAATTGTGTTTGCCATTTTGTTTTACCTCCAAAAATTCATTTATCTTGAGCGTGGCTTTTCACGCTTTTGACCTTTGTTTGTTCTTGCTTTTTCAAGCAAATCGTCTATCTGTTTATGGCCGAAAACCTTGCGTAACAGCTTGTAATCCTTGACTTCTGAACGCAGGGTTTCGTTTTCGGATTTTAATTTGCTGTTAACTTTCGTCAGCATTTCGTTCTCACGATACAGGTTTGCATTAGTAACATTCAACCTGTGGTAATTGTCCCAAGCCTCAAAGCAACGAGCCAATGCCGTTTTAACCAGCGACTTCAATTTGTTTATGAGCGGCTCGGCAATTTTTGTTTTGTATACCTTTGCCGTCATAAAGCCTTGCGGCTCGGACAGTTGATATTCGGGTGCGGTATCGAGCATTTCTTCCACCGTTTGCAGGCGTTCCAGACCTTCGTCATAATTTAATATTCTGTCGGACAGAGCATTAAATTCGGTCTGTTTTTTCTCTATTTCAACACCTAATTTTTCAAGTTCAGCCGTTCGTTCTTGCTTTTTGTAATCCATAACAGATAAGTGTTCCTCGTGCGTGCCTTTGTGTTCCCACTTGATTCCGTAGCGTTCCATAACAAATGCGAGTGCGGATTTTTCTGCGTTCACCCACTGATTCCATTCGGTATCGCCACGAGTTCCGCCTTTGAAACCTTGTGTGGCTAACGCTTGTTTCAGGCTTACTCTCGTATCAAGTCCACGCTTACTGCCGGTTGTGAACGGAACAAAATCAATATGCAAATGGGGCGTTGCCTCGTCCATATGCAGATGAGCAGAGAACACTTTTAGGTTGGGATTTCGCTCTTGAAATCCCCGATAATACTCATCTAAAACCTGCCGTGCAAGCTGTCCGTTTTCGCTTTCGGCGCTCATATTTTCCTTATCGCCAATCTGTAAAATCAGTTCGTGAAACGGCTTTTCTTGCTTTGAGTTTCTGATTTTCTCATAGTAGTTTTCTATTCTGCGGTCGGCTCTTGTCTGCTTTTCATTGTATCTTTTTAGCGCTTCGTCAAACAATTCGTGATAGATTTTCTTTATCGGCTCGTTACAGTAATCAATATTCAAATGCGTTCTGCTACCATCAACATTTTCCGCCTTGAACTTGCGGCTGTTATGATTGACCGAGCCTTTACCTACCATTGCACTTATCGTTCTTTGCATTATATACACCTCCAATCTCATAAACTTGCTCGTCCTCGGTTCTGTTACTCTTGTCAAGAGTAACGCAAAAGCACTTTTGACAGGCGAGCCCATCAAAAATGCAACCTGCAAGCAGGTTTTGCGTTCTCCGAAGGGCAAAGAGCCGCCTTTGAAAAGGCACTCTCTGCACACTCCGCTAAACTATTGCTGTGACAAACCGTGACGATGGTGACAATGTTTTAGGCCACATCACCGTTCTCGGAGAGTTTGTCACGGTCGTCACGCATTGACACGCTTTCTTTCCAAAGGGATATTTTTCGTCCGCTGTGCGTGCGACTCGCTTTGTAATGAATGTCGTAATCTTTAAGCAACCGCCCGGCGTTGATACTAAGTCTTAGCGACAGAACATTAGGCTTAATATCCAATCCAATAAGTTTGCTCAATTCAGAAGCCGTCCCGTCCCATCGGCTACTGTCCGAAGAAAGAACAGTCGATACCTTTTCAAGCAGCGGGTCAGGCGGCTCTGTCCAAACTTCTGTTTCGCTTTTTTCAAATTCCCATATAAGTTTTTGCGGATTGCGAACAAGGTGTATTCGCTGATCCTGCTGATCTCTGCCGGTGACGTCAAGCGTTGCGGCATTGGTTGTTCGTTTCTCTTTGCTGAGAACAAAGGCGCCGTCTGCCGCACCGAGCAATCCGTTTGTGCCGGAGATTGTATCAAATTTATCGTCAGCCTGCTGTTTGCGTGTGTGATGGACGATAAGCATTGTTACCTTGTAGCTGTCGGCAAGTGATTTCAGCTTTGCGACTACATCGTAATCACTGCCGTAGCTGTAATCCGCACCACCTGTCTCTCGAACACGCTTTAGCGTATCTATGATAATCAGTCCGGTGTCAGGGTGTTCCTGAATAAAACCTCTTATTTGGTCTTCCAAGCCGCCGTTTACGGTTTTGCTTTCTGTTGCAAAATACAAGTTGTCCGTTCCGTCAGCGCCGAACATATGATAGAGCCTGCGCTGTAAGCGAGGGTAATCATCTTCAAGGGCAAAATAAAGAACGGTTGCATTGCGGACTCTGTAATTCCAAAGCGGAGTTCCAGTGCTGATATGGTAAGCGAGCTGTGCCATCATAAAACTCTTTCCTACTTTCGGAGAACCCACGAACAAGTAAGTTCCCTGATAAAGCAGACCGTCTATAAGTGCGGTTTGTGTTTCGAAATCGGTATCATACAGAGCCGACATTGAAACGGTTTTCAAATATGACGGATCCATTTGCCTCAGCATTTCTCTTTGCATTTCACGAAAACTTTCGTCCAAATCCTTGATATTTTCATCGTTATCGTTTATACTAATGTCAGTACATTTTGGGATTGACTGCTCCGTATCTGCGCCAACAGATACATTCGGGGCGGTCATTTCTTTTTTATTCTCCATTGTTATCCTCTCCTTTCAATCCGCCGAGAATATCGGCAATCATTTCTATTACATCAAGCAACTCATCATTTACCTCCCCGCCGGCTTCTATTCGCTGTAATTCCGACAGCACATCGGCAAGCTGGTTTCGCAAAGCCTTGAATACTCTCGGATTGCCTTGCACGACTATATCCCTGTGCGTGAGTCGCCTTGTTATATAATCCTGCTTAGTTAGTCCTGAAAGCCGTACATAAGTTTCAATTTGTTTGTCCTCCTCCGGCGATACACGAAACGCTACGGTTTTGTTTCTCCAGCGGTTATGCTCATCTCTATTTTTAAGTGACATTTTACTCGCCCCTTTCCATATCTAACTTATCCGCCATTTCAGCCTGCTTTGATGGGAACAAATGTGCATAGTTGTAAGTTATATCAATGCTTTCATGTCCCACTCGGTCTGCAATAGCCGTCGCAGAGAATCCCATATCAATCAGCAAACTAACGTGGCTGTGGCGGATATCGTGAATACGGATTCTTTTTACGCCTGCTTCTTTTGCGCCTCTGTCCATTTCTCTGTGCAGATAGCTTTTTGTAATTGGAAACACTCTGTCCTCCAACCCCACATCGTAAAGCATTTTCAGATAATCCTGCATTTCATCACAAAGGAACTTCGGCAACTGAATTGTGCGGTTACTTTTCTCTGTTTTCGGCGAAGTTATAATATCTCTGCCGTTTAAGTGCTGAAACGATTTATTAATTGTTACCATTCGCTTTTCAAAATCGAAATCAGCAGAAGTAAGAGCTAACAGCTCGCCCTCACGAATACCCGTCCAATAGAGTATTTCAAACGCATAGTATGACATCGGCTTATCCATCATTGCATCAGCAAACTTCAAATATTCCTCTTTAGTCCAGAAAAGCATTTCACGATTTTTCTTTTTACCCATACTGCCCGCCTTTTGACAAGGGTTTTCTTTCAGGTTGTAGTACCTGACAGCATGGTTGAATATCGCAGACAGCTGATTGTGTATTGTTTTCAAATATACGGGAGAATACGGTTTGCCGTTATCGTCCTTATGATTGATAAGCTCATTTTGCCAAGTAATTATTTGTTGTGCGGTTATGTTGCACATTTTCAGCTTACCGAAATATGGAATAAGCTTTTTATCAATAATATGTTTCTTGGTTTCCCAGGTGTTTTCTTTAAGTCGAGTCTGCATATCTTCAGAGTAATGTTCAACAAAACTCTTGAAATTCATATCCAAATCTCCGCCAAGCTTATTAAGTTGTTCTCTTTCCCACGCCTGAGCCTCACGTTTTGTTTTGAATCCTCGTTTTTGTGATTGCTTTCGTTCGCCATTCCAATCGGTATAGCGATAGATAACACGCCAAGTATTTGTTTTTTCTTCCTTATAAACAGCCATTGATATCACATCCTTTCTTTTTCGGCTGTACCATAACAAACTCTTTCTAAAAAATACTGTTTGTTTACTCGTCCTGAAATTGTTATAAAGCCTTGTGCTTTTAACTCTTCGTTAAGCTGCTGCACGATTTTATAGGCATAAGATTTTGAAATACCTAATTCGTCGGCAACATCTTGTACTTTCATAAATGTTGTACTCATACTGAAACCTCCTTTCAATTCTTGTTAGTTTGTTTATTTAGTGTCGGAGAACTTTCTGACCGCATTCCGATTTGCCCGAGCGGATACACCATTACCGTGATGTATGACGGATATTCAGTTTTCGCAAACAACTTAACGCTATTTGCTTAATGATTATACTAAACATATTCCGTTATGTCAAGTGGTTTTTGTAAAAATATTAAACTTTTTTGTTTTATGTTGCTTGACATATACTAAACATATATGATATACTGATTGCACATTACATAAGTAAGGAGCGTATTTTATGGCAATCGGAGAGAGAATAAGATTCTTTCGTAATCTTTGCGGAATGACACAGAAATATTTAGGACAGGTGGTCGGATTTCCCGAAAAAACCGCCGACATCCGTATGGCACAGTATGAATCCGGCTCAAGAACACCTAAAACAGATTTAACAAATAAACTTGCAGAGGTTTTCGATATATCGCCGCAGGCTCTTTCTGTTCCCGACATCGACAGCTACATAGGGTTAATGCACACCTTGTTTACATTAGAGGACAGATATGGATTGACAATAGTAAGGACTGAAAACG
>OIZX01000223.1_pt1 | contig 43674 bp, 54 predicted proteins | sample 1588621 | NCBI WGS metagenome assembly OIZX01 (sample SAMN03283276) | human gut metagenome | biome: human-associated habitat; material: feces | host: Homo sapiens | place: Peru | collected 2012 | reverse complement strand
CCGTCAGGGCGCGGCCTCCGCCACGGGCGATCATGGCGCTGCCTCCGCCACGGGCCGTCAGGGCGCGGCCTCCGCCACGGGCCGTCAGGGCGCGGCCTTGGCGGCCGGTATCGACGGCCGGGTAATGGGAGCGCTTGGCTGCGCGTTGTTTGCCGTCGAGCGTGCGGATCGCGGTGAGATCCTGAGCGTCGCTGCCGCCATCGTCGACGGGGAAAACATCAAGCCAGACACATGGTACACCTGCAGGGACGGGAAGCTCGTGGAGGTAGAGAGATGACGGTATACATTGCCGGTGGGATCACCGGAGTTGTTGCTACGATGGGGGACGACGAAAGTAGCGTCGTCTCAAATATCAATGGCGTAGCGATCGCCACGGGCAGATACGGGAGAGCAACAGCTGCGGGGGAGCGCGGCGTGGCGCTGGCCACGAGCTATCATGGGGTTGCCAAAGCGGAGGAGGAGACGGGCGTAGCCGTGGCTACGGGGGTGTTTGGCGCTGCCAGCGCAGAAGGCGCATACGGTGTGGCTATGACAACCGCTACAGGCGGAATGGTAAGGGGGAAGATCGGATGCGCGCTGATCGCCATCGAGCGGCTGGACGGGAGCATTTTGCACGTTGCAGCCGACATCGTCGACGGCGTGAATATCAAGCCGGATACATGGTACACCTATAGGTGCGGGAAACTCGTGGAGGTAGAGAGATGACGGTATACATTGCCGGTGGGATCACCGGCGTCGAAAACTACAAGGCGCGGTTTGCGGCCGCCAAGGAGTGGCTGCTGGCTGAAAAAGAGACGCAGGAGGTTGCGCGGGGGCTGCTGAAAGTAAGCCCGTATCCGACGGCCGACGTGGTGCTCAACCCGGCGGAGCTGCCGGAGGGATGGACGAACGGGCTCTACATGGACGTGTGCCTTGCGATGATCCGCACGGCCGATCTCGTGGCGTTTTTGCCAGGCTGGGAGCAGAGCCGCGGGGCAAGTTTGGAGATGCAGTACAGCCGGTATGAGGGAAAGCCGGTGTACAAGATCTCGGCCGAGGAACTGGAGGCATGGATGGAGGACTGAAACAACGATATCATGGATTATGCCACAATAAAGGGGGGGATGTGAGATGCCGGAACGAACACACCTTAGTTTGTTTTCCGGTATTTAGTCGGCGGCCTTGATCTTGCGGCCGAGTGGGCCGGTTTTACGACCGTCGGGCAATGCGAGCTGTCGGATTATCCGACAGCGGTGCTCGAAAAGCACTGGCCGGACGTCCCGCGCTGGCGGGATATCCGGACCCTGACAAAGGAGGGGTTTTATGAGCGGACCGGAGGTCTGCGAACAGTTGACGTTATATCCGGAGGATTCCCCTGCCAGCCGTTTTCCGTGGCCGGAAAGCAGCGCGGAAAAGAAGACGAGCGGTTTCTGTGGCCTGAAATGCTCCGCGTTATCCGGGAGCTTAGGCCGCATTGCGTCGTCGGTGAGAACGTACCTGGAATCATCGGCATTGCCGCCCGGCAGGTGGTCGAGGATCTGGAGCGTGCAGGCTATCACGTCGTCGTGCTGCAATTTGAGGCTGCGGCTGTCGGAGCTTGGCACAGAAGATCGCGCGTCTTCTTTGTGGGGTACGCCGAACACAATGGATGCACTGCCGTGCCGCAGTTTCGAGGCAATGAAGCGGCATGCGAAGGGCCACGGCCGAAAACGGCCGGAGAATCTGCGGGAACAAGTAAACCCGGAAATGATCCGGGCATGTGCCGAAGCCGGTGCGGAGGCGAACGGGAAGCTATATCCGACGCCGAGAGCGAACGAAGGCAAGGACAGACTGCAACACGTCCCGCCGAGAAGGATGAAAAGTCCCGGAAAATGCAACCTGACGCAGGCTATAGCGATGGAACGGATGTTCACAACACCGTGTGCGGCAGATTCAACCGGATCAACCGGCGGTGCGAATCACAGGAGCCTGCGGACGGACGTCAGTGGGCAGTTGAACCCGGAGTGGGTAGAGTGGCTCATGGGCTTCCCTGCCGGGTGGAGCGAATTAGATCCCTCGGCAATGCAGTTGTTCCGCAGCAGGCATACCCAATCTTCTGCGCGCTCGCGGAAGAACTGAACAGGAGGACTGTCAATGGCTGAATACATTGAGCGAGAAGCTGCGATTGACGCAATAATGAAGGTGTACGTCAGAACTGCCGGGTACAAAGCGAGAGAACGCGTTTTTGAGGCAGAAGAAGCAGTACACCGATTGCCGGTCGCCGATGTCGCGCCCGTGCGGCGCGGACACTGGATTGAGGAAAATGGCTGTCAAATCTGCTCGGAGTGCGGCGAAGAACACGAGTGGGACGAGTACAGAGCCGCATACTGCGATGTGTGCGGTGCGGAAATGGAGGTAGACAATGGGTGATTACATAAGCCGAGACATGGCGATAGCACGCCTGACCAAGGTGGAAGTGACCAACAGACTGGCCACAATGACGGATGCAAAGCGGGTAATCGCGGAAATGCCAGCCGCCGACGTTGCCCCGGTGGTGCATGGGCGGGAAACTCGTGAAGGAGGATCGACAATGAACATTAGCGAGGCTGTCGATAGGGCGGTAAAAGCGAAGTGGAGGGCCGATCTGGTCAACATGCTGACTGATGCCGGACGTACACTGGAGCACGCAAATCTAAGGGCCAATGGGAGCGTATATCAAGATATCAATGTCGGGCTGCTGTTGCTGGAAGCAGCCCGCAGCCTGCAGGAATGCCAGGACGAGCCAGAGCCGGAAAAGCCGGACGACGTGGGGGCAAAAATCACGTTGCCGGACCGCTGGGCCATGACGGAAGCCTGGCAGCGGAGCGCCATGGCGGCCGCGCCGAAGCCCATGACAAACGGCGACCGCATCCGGGCGATGACGGACGAGACATCGCGGACGATGGCATACAACTGCGGACAGGAGGCCAATGATGGGCAATAGCTATGCGGAGCGGGTGCAGCGGGACCGGCAGCGTTATCTGGATATCGGGCTGGACTCCGGGGCGCAGATCGTGCACGACATGCTGTGCGTGGCGCTGCGAGATAAGCAGGCGATGGGCGACGATGTATGGGGCCGGGAGCGCATCGTGCGTCTGCTGATGAGGCTCAACGAGCTCAAGGAGGAGTTCGGACCAGCCTTCCGCCCGGGGCCGGAGCAGGACTACATGCAGGAGCAGCTCGACGGCGCGCTGCGCGAGATCTTTGGCGAGGCGACGGTGCCGTTTGCCGTGCGGCATCCCTACATCCGGGGGATCGACTACACAAAAAAGAGGAGATGACGGAGATGGCAAACTCGGGCAAGGGGGTACGGATCCCGATGCGGACGCGCGGCCGGCCGAGGCGGCACAAGCCGCGCCCGTGCCGGTGCTGCGGGCGGGAGATGGAGCCGACGCAGATATGGATCTGCGCCTCGTGCGAGGCGGCGGGGCGGACGATCCCGCGCGCCTGCGGCGTGCAGAGCGGGGCGGAGCTGCTGGCGATCGCCCGAGCGCGAGAGGCGGCCGAGGAGCCGATCCTCGAGGGCTGGGGCCTCGACGAGATCGAGGCGTTGGCGCGGTACCTCTGGGATAACGGCGCCAAGGCCTACGGGACATACGGCAGGCTGAGAGGCTGGTGCGATAACGTAGGCCGGCTGCCGCCGCTGCCGGAGGGGCTGTGAGATGGCGAAGTATTTTTTTACGGAGCCGGTGCCGATGCAGGTGATCCTGCGGGACGGGCGCGTGTACGAGGAGCGGGCCTACTGCCCGACGGACGCGCGGCTGGCCGTGGCGGCGCACGGAGAGGCCGGGTGGGAGGACGTGATGGACGCCAAGGTCGCGATCTCCACGGAGGCGATGCGGGCGGCGGGGTATCTCCCCAAGCCCTAAAAAACAAAAAACCGGGAGCCTCGCAGGAGGCTCCCGGGCGGGTGCTGCGCTCAGCGCCGCAGGGATGCGGGGCCGAGCGGAACGGCCGAAAGGTTGACGGAAACTTACACGCGTTTGGTGGTAGGATATTAGGCAAAGTCAGCCATCCTCGGGGGGATCGGACTCGGCCGGGGCGAGGGCATCCGGGCTGGGCAGCAGGCCGAGGCACTGCTGCAGCATGAGCCGGACGTAGAACGGCGGCTCGCGGCGCTCGGCCGCCCAATCCTCGACTGTACGGTACGCGATGCCAAAGCGCTCCGCCAGCTTGCGGTTGCTGAGACCGGCGGCTTTGGCGATCTCCGGGACGGTACGGTGCGCGGCATCCCAGATCTGGCCGAGAGCGGCCAGACGGGCATCGGGGATGGGGTCCTCCGGGGCGTCCCCCCAGATCTCGGAGAGCGCGAGGTCGGAGACGAAGAAATCGCGCTCGGAGTAGGCAAATACCTCATTAAGGCAAGAGCGGTACTGTTTGATGGTCATGATGATTACCTCCTTTCAGGCGTAGCGCTGCATACCGCAGACGGCCTCATAGATCGCGTCCGCGATCTCCTGCATGGTCATGTGGCGGGCGGTGTTGCAGATCTTGATGACGTTGGGGCTGTGGTACACCGTCCAGCTGTTGCAGCCGAGCGAGCACTGGAAGATCGTCCAGACCTCACCGGTCGCGCGATCGTAGAACAGCTCGTCGTAGAGAGCGCGGTCGCTGTAGTTGCGGGTCTCGCCGCTGGCGGCCTTGAGGCCCTTGATCGTTAATCCGTAAGTGTTGACCTTTGCCATGATGATCTCCTCTCAAAATTCGGGTCGGTGGGGTGGGATGATGGCTCCGACGCAGCCGCCTTAAAAGTCCTCTCCGGAGATGTACTCCGCGATGCAGAGCGGAGTTAATTGACCTTCAGCGCGTCGATCAGCCGTCCGGCGTCACTGACCGCAAAGATCGCATCGATCTTCGCCACGGTATCGCGGGCGGTGATACCGTAGACAAAGCAGAGCTCGGTGCAGCGCTGCTGCGCGTACCAATCGGCGACAGACTGCCCAGCCTCTGCGGCAGACTGCTCGCACTCAGCAGGATCGAGCCGATCAAGCCGGATCTCGTCGCAATAAGCGAGGTAGTCGGCGATGTCAATGCGGCCGATAATGGAGCGGCGAATAAAGGATTCGCGGAGACGGGACGCGTAGGCGATCTGCTTGTCAGATGCACCGGTAAGCTCGGGGAGCTGATGCCCATCGGGGAGCGAGGACATAAAACGCTCCATCTCCGATTCGCGGCGGGAGGAGGCATAGCAATCGGGGCAAAGCGTGATGTTCTCGCGCGCCCACTCCTCATAGGAGTTCGCCTCGCTGCGGTTGTAGCAGGTGTGGCGGTGATCAAAGCTCTTGCCGCAGCAGGAGCAGGTGAGGGTGATTCGAGCCTGTGCCATGATATGTTCTCCTTTCAGTTTGTGCGGCCGGTGGCCGCGGGCTTTGTGGTTTGGAGCATAGCTCCTCTTGGTGGTCTTATTATACCACGCATTGCGTGGTATGTCAAGAGAGAATTTCGTAAAAATCAAAAATTTTTCCAGCGCCGGGGACTGCGGGGCGCGCCGATCCGTCCGATCGGCGCAGGCCGGAGCTGCCGGAAGGGCAAATTTGGAAACGGAATAAGCCACTATTAAAATACGCGCACGCGCGCGTATTTTGCGGCTAGCTAAAAGCCTATTTTTAGCGCCAACTCAGAGAGGAGAGAGTAAGGTGAAAATCATGGAGCGGATCTATCGATGCAAAAACGGTGTGACGGAGCGCACGCGGTACCTGGTCGGCGATAACGCACGGCCGCGCGGCAAGCGCAAGGGCGGGACGTCGCCGCGCAAACAGGAGCAGAATTTTAACACGGCAGTCCGCCGCCTGGCACGCCTGCTCAACTGCAACTGCACGGCGGACAAAGGGCTGCTCGTGACGCTCCGTTTTGCGGACGAGGGGATCGACAAGCTGCGCGAGACAGCCGGAGACGATCCCGACAAGCTCCGCGATGCCGCAGAGCATCAGGCGATGCTCTGGCTGCGCCGCCTGCGCCGCAAGGACAAGGGCCGGATCCCGTTTTACACGCTCTCGGCCAGCGACATGGACGGCGACACCGGAGAACTGGTGCGTCTGCACGTGCATATCTGCATGGAGACGGACGGGAGCCTCAGCTGGGATACGCTGCGGGACAGCTGGACGCTCGGGAGCGTCAACATCCGCAGCCTCCGAGGCCAGGACGACTACAGCCCGATCGCCTACTACATGCTCAAGCAGGTCCGGCGCGTGCCGGACCGCAAAAAATACAAGGTCAGCCGCGGAGCAGCTCTGCCGACGACGGAGGAGCGCGAGGTCGTGCTGTGCACCAAGATGCGCGCGCCGAAGGGCGCGCGGGTGCTGGAGGAGCGCTACGTCGAGGGCGAGGCCGGGGCTTACATCCGCTACGTGCCCCGCAAGCGCGGCAAAAAGCTCGGCGGGCACAAAATGACGGCCCGAGAACTGCTGGAAAACGGCGAAAATCTCGAGAAAGAAAGTTGACTCGCGGTCCGCGCGGGGGCATGCGCAGGCGCGGACCAAACAAACGCGCGCGCGGATGGGATATCCAGCTTAATACGGGAGGACTCTGCCTGAGCGGCGCTCCGGCAGGGACAGGACCGCTATGCCGCCACGGTATAGCGGATATCGTGCATACAAGGGAGGCGAGGGGATGAGTTTCCGGCGGATGAGCGGGATCCGGCTGCCGTACCGGCGGCAGGGCCTGATCTACTTTACGCTGCTCAGCTACGAGGACATGGGCAAAAAGGGCAAAAAACGGATCGACGCCAAGCTGCTCGAGGCGGCCTACGGCGAGGAGGCCTTCGCCGCTGCGCTGCGGGATTGGTGCTGCGGCAGGATGACGGTGCAGGCGGCGTCGATCGCGCACGGCGTCAGCGAGAGCACGCTCTACCGGGCGCGCAAGCGGCTGTATGAGGCATGGTAACGCGGCAAAAAAGTTGACGGCAACTAACACGGCTACCGTGGTATCCTAACGGCAAACAGGGAGGGATGCACATGGGCCGGAAAAAGGCTTATAAGCCCGCAGCGCTTCGGCGCGCGGTGCAGGAATACTTTGCAGCGCTGCGCTACCGGGAGCCGGTATACCGCGAGGAGCCGGTGCTTGACGACGACGGGCAGCCGGAGTTTGACCGGTACGGACACCCGGCGACGCGCTTTGTGCGCGTCGTGACGGAGGACGGGACGCCAGCCAGCAGGACGAGCTGGGTCAGTCCGCCGACGATCACGGGGCTGTGCGGGAGGCTGGGCATCAGCCGACAGACATGGAGCAAGTATCTGGCCGCCGATGAGACGCACGACATCTGCGACGAGGCCAAGCGGGTGATCGAGACGTACCTGCAGGAGCGTCTCGAGGACAAAAACTCCGCAGCGGGCGCAAAATTTGCGCTGCAGGCAAACTACGATTGGCGCGAGCGGCGGGAGATCAGCACGGACGCGCCGACGAGAGCCGCGATCGCGGGCGGCGAGATGACGATGGACGACAAGCTGGCGCTGCTGCGCGAGATCCAGGGCATGCAGCTGCCGGGAACGGAGGAGACACATGACAGCGACGGTACTGTTTGAGCGGCTGCGCAAACTAAAACCGGTCCCGGCGGAGATCGACGACACGATCCTGCTGGACTGGCTCAACCAAGTGGAGGGACAGATCCTCCACGAGATCTTTTTGCTGGCCTTAAGCGAGATCACGCCGTATGCGACGACGCCAACCGAGGCGCTGGCCGCGCCGTATCCCTACGACGGGATCTATCTGCTGTGGATGGAGGCGCAGGTTGACTTTGCAAACGGCGAGTACGAGCGCTACACCAACACGATGCAGCGGTACAACACCTCGTGGAACGATCTGGCGCGGCACATTGCCAAGTGCATCCGGCCGGTCTACGGCAGGGCCGTGGAGCAGGGCTATTACCTGAGCGCCTACGGGATCGCCAAGGCGCACGGCTACACCGGCACGGAGGCCGAGTGGCTGGCAAGCCTCAAGGGCGCAGCGGGCGCTCCGGGCAAGGACGGCAAGCCCTTTCGCTGGCGCGGGGCGTGGGATGCCTCGACATCATACGCCAAGCTCGACGCCGTGGAGCACAACGGCAGCTGCTACGTCTGGACAGACGAGGACGCCAGCACGGCCGGAGACGAGCCGGGCGTGGACGAGCTGTGGGAGCTGTGCGCGGCCAAGGGAGCCAAGGGGGATCCCGGAGCCAAGGGCGATCCCGGAGCCAAGGGCGACCCCGGAGCCGACTACGCGCTGACAGAGGCCGACAAGACGGAGATCGCGGGCAAGGTAACGGCAGACGGGCTGGAGTTTACACTCGCAGACCCGCCGACCGGCGGCGATCTGCCGGAGGTGTTGGGCAATCTCGGGACTGCGATGACCGACGCGGCCGAGGGCGCGATCCCGATCGCCGACGGTGCGAACGGTTGGAGCGTCGAAAAGATCATCAAGGTCTACACCGGAGACAATGATCTGATCGGGTACATCCCGGATACGGCGTGGGTGGCGGCGTATATGGCAGCGCAAAAGGAGCTGCTCAAACTGCTGCCAGATAGCGCGGCAGCAGACGCCGGGAAGCTGCTGGAGGTCGGAGCGGACGGCGCGGCGGCGTGGGGCAGCAAACTGCCGACTGCGCTGAAAAACCCGGCTGCGCTGACGTTTGCAGGCGCGGTGACGGGGACTTACGATGGCTCTGCGCCGCTGACGGTGGACATTCCGGCGGGCGGGGCTTCCGGCTCCGGCGGAGCACTCAAGGCGATGAGCGCCGTGGGCGGGTACATCGGCATTCCGGCGGCGGAGCTGCCGGAAAACGGCTTGGTGTGGATGTGCATCGCCGACGGGGCGACAAATCAGGAGTACTACTCTGGCACGATCACGATGCAGGGCGGAGCGCTGAGCAGCAACAACATGGTGAGCATATCCTCAAACGGCGTTATCCAGCTCAATCAGGTCACTCAGGTATCGGGCGGAATTGCCATCTATGGCATGAGCGCGTCGGCCTACACCGGCGTGTACCAGGTAGTCGGCGCGGGGGGAGGATCGTCCATCAACTGGCGCGGAGAGTACTCTGCACAAACGGCATATAACCGGCTGGATGCCGTGTCCTACAAGGGGAGCAGTTATGTATTTGTCTCCGCAACGTCGACAACCGGTGCGATACCGGGGATCGACGAGGAGTGGCAGCTCTTGGCGCAAAAGGGCGACTCCGGAGAGAGCCTCTCTCTCGGCATGACCTCCGCCGCCGTCGGCCAGATCGCCAAAATCTCCGCCGTGGATGCAAACGGCGTGCCGACGGCGTGGGAGCCGGTGGATATGCCGAGTGGCGGGGGAGAAAAGGCGTGGACAAAAATCATCGATGCGACGATTACGGAAGCTACGCCGATTTTTGAAGCGACAGGGCTTAACAATGTCACTGAGCTATATTGCGAATGGGCTGGAATAAAGACTGCATCCGAAACAGCCAAAACAAATCTTGATTTATATATAAATGACATGATAGTGGCTGCAAGATGGGTAGACAATAATGCCAGCACAGGGCAATATAGACTAGGTTATTCTTTATCAAAATATAATGGGCTTGTGTGGGATAGCGTAAGGAGCGCGGGAATCGCCGGTAATGAAAATACATTCAACACCAGTATTGGAGCCGCCACCCAGGCATCGTATATGTTAGCTCATGGCGTTGGCGCGGCGGAAAAAATAAGTATAAAAGCCTTTGATGTGAACAATACCCCAATTACAGGGCAAATAAGAGTATGGGCGAGGTAAAAAGATGAAAATCTACGAAAACGGCGTAATCCGCGAAATGACCGAATCGGAGATCGCGGAACTGGAAGAAGCAAAGCTTAGGTTTGAAGCAGAAGAGAAGCATAGACCTCTTACCGTTGGTGAGGTCGGTGCAATGCTTATTAAACAGCAGATCAACACGCTGACAGTGGATGATCAGACAGCACTGCGGATGATTGCGTTTTATCCGGCATGGGAGAGCGGCAAGGCCTATGCAGCGGGAGATAAGCTGATATCCGGCGGCAAGCTCTACAAGGTGCTGCAGGCGCACACGTCGCAGTCGACGTGGGTGCCGGGCGCAGCGGGCACGGAGAGCCTGTACGCCCGTATCGACGAGGAGCACGACGGGACAAAGTACGACCCGATCCCATACGAGGGTAACATGGAGCTCTACGCCGGAAAGTATTACACGCAGGGCGGAGCGCTGTACCACTGCACGCGCGACACCGGCAACCCCGTCTACCACGCGCTGAGCGAGCTGGTGGGACTCTACGTCGAGGTGGTAAGCGATGGCGGTTAAGGTGCTGACAAAGGACGGGAAATACGCGACGTATGGCGGGAAGGCGGTGCAGGTGGAGGCGAGCTCCGCCGACGCGATCCAGCATGCGGATATCCCGGACTACGTCAAGACGGCCGCCCTTGCAGTCGCCCAAAAAGTGGCTGCGGTGCGAACGGCAGAGAGCATCGTCTTTTTGGCGGCGTCCGACGCTCACCAGTTGGATACAAGCGGCAGCATCGTCACCGGCAATCTGCACGCGGGAATGGCGATGAAAGCTCTCGCCTACATGATCCCCAATATCGACTTTGCGTGCTATCTCGGGGACTATACGGCGGGCAGCTCGACGACAACGTTGGCCGAGGGCCGACAGCACATCAAAGAGATCAATGCAGATATCGACGAGGCATACAAGGGCATCCCGCAATTCAGGACGCTCGGAAATCACGACAGCCTGCAATACAGCAAGGCTCAAAACGGGGCAGTGCTTTCGGCAACTGAACTATACGGCATGGTCGGAGCCTACAACACCGGAGCAACGATGGGGAGCGAGACCGAGGGGTATTGCTACCGAGACTTTGAGAGCAAAAAGCTGCGCGTCATCTGCCTCAATACCGCCGAGGCGACGGAAAAAGAATACGTGTCCGATGAGCAGAAGCTGTGGTTTGCGAACACGCTGAAAGCCGTGGGCGCAAAGACCGGCTGGAACGTGCTGATCCTGTCCCATCATCCCCTTGACTGGGGCGCGGTCTGCATCATGAGCAACATCGTCAAAGCGTATGTGGACGGCGGGAGTATCGCCGTCAGCAGCGGCAATACCGTCAGCTTTGCCGGGAGCAACAGCGCCAAAATCCTCGCGGCAGTACATGGGCATGTGCACGGCTTTAAGGCAGCAAAGCTCAACAGCATTTCCGGCGGCGCGGGGACGGAGTACAACGTCTGGCGCGTTGCGACGCCGAACATGTGCTTTGCCCGCAACAACGAGTACGGGCAAAACGGCAGCGCAGAATATTACGGCATCGAGTTCGGCGAGACGACGACCTACAACAAGACGGCAAACTCCGCCAAGGACACGGCGTTTGTGGTCAACGTCTGCAATCCGAGCGAGGGAAAAATCCACAGCTTTTGCTATGGGGCGGGATATGACCGGGAGATTTTTACCGGCATCCAGACCGTTCCGGTCACGGGCGTAGCATTGAACGCATCGACCGGAGAACTCACGATCGGCGGAAGCGTAACGCTGACAGCAACAGTATCTCCGGGCGACGCGACGAACCCGGCCGTAACGTGGAGCAGCAGCGCGCCGACGGTGGCCAGCGTCGAAAACGGCGTTGTGACAGCGAACGCAGCGGGCAATGCCGTGATCACCGTCACGACGGCAGACGGCGGATTTACGGCGAGTTACAACCTGACGGTCAAGGCGGCGGCCATAGACCTGATCGCGACGTATGGTGCTATTGACAACGTGCGCCTGAGTACGAGCTCCGGCACGGAAAAAACGGGGGCCGGATATGTAACGGTAGGGCATAATACAGCGATCGACGTGTCCAAGCAGACGTACCCCAACGGGGCGATCATCCGAGTGACCGGCGCAGTCAACTGCAAGGGTAACGACTGGAGCACGAATCCGAACGGCGGAGACAGCGCGTGGGCAATGTTTGTGCCAGACGCTACTACATACCGGACAGCGGGCTATATCGAGAATAAAACTGGATCCGCCGGAACGATCACGGTTGATTCCGATCTGACTGGTTTTACACTAGACCTCGCCAAGCTCGACCATGGGTATCTCAAATTCTGCGTCAAGGGCACCGCGGCAAATCTAACGGCGACGTTGACGCCGAAGTGATAGGAGGGAGCAACCATGATCTATTTTGTACCCGGCATGTGGATCGAGGAGGGGATGCGGTACACCGACGGGATACGGCGGTATATCGCGATCCGGTCCGGGCAGGCGTTGAGCCTGACGGACGAGTACTATTTTGAGGCGCTTTAGCGCAGGGAGGGGAACCATGAGCAAAAAGGCAATGATCAGTCAGCCGATGAGAGGCAAGACCAGAGAGCAGATCGAGTCCGAACGCGCGGAAGCGGTCAAAATGCTGGAGGCGGAAGGTTACGAAGTGGTCGAAACGGTATTTGACTTTGACAAGGAAAAGCTTGCCGCAGCGGGCGTGGTAAATGTACCGCTGTACTACCTCTCGAAAGCCATCGAAGCGATGTCAAAGTGCGAACTTGTCTATTTTGCCCCCGGCTGGTCCGATGCGCGAGGCTGCCGCGTCGAATACGACGCAGCAATGAGATATGGATTGCAGATGGAATGTATCGGATGGGAAAAAACGTGCGAGGAGGGATAACATGCAGCAGTATCAGTGCCTGCTGGTGGCCAACGAGTGCTACCAGCGCGGAAGGTTTATGACGCCGACCAAGATCGTGGTGCACAGCACGGCGGCAAACAACACGAGAATCAGCCGGTACGTGCAGCCCGCGCCGGGGCAGACGGCCGGGCTGATGCAGTATCAGTCGTCGGAGCGGCGCCTGACGGCCGCGCAGATGCGCGAGATTCTCGGGGCAAACCGCTACGGAAACGACTGGAACCGGGGAGGCCTGTACGTCTGCGTACACGCCTTTATCGGCAAGCTGGCAGACGGCAGCCTCGCAGTATGTCAGACGCTGCCGTGGAAGATGCGGTGCTGGGGCGTCGGATCCGGCCGAAAGGGCAGTTACAACGACTGCTCGATCCAGTTTGAGATCTGCGAGGACGACCACAGCGACGCGGCCTACTGCCGTGACACGTTTGCGCTTGCGGCCGAGCTGTGCGCGCACCTGATGCGGGCCTATCCAACGATCACGGAGATCGTGTCCCACAACGAGGCCGGGCAGCGGGGATACGGCTCCGATCACAACGATCCGGACAACTGGTGGCCGCGGCACGGCTACACGATGGGGATGCTGCGGCGGCGCGTGGCGGAGCTACTGGCGGGCAAGCCACAGCAGGCGCCGCCGCCGAGCGCAAAGGAAATTTTCCGCATCCGCAAGAGCTGGGGCGACGCAGCCAGCCAGATCGGGGCATACAGCGATCTCGGCAACGCCATTGCGGCCTGCCCGACGGGGTACAGCGTGTACGGACCCGGCGGCAAGGCGGTGTATTCCGGCGGCACGACCGTCGTGCCGGACAACAAGATACAGCCGCCGAAGCAGTACACGGCCGGATACCGGCGCGGCTACGCCGTCAGGGCAAACGGCGGGCTCAACCTGCGCAAGGGACCGGGCACGCAGTATGCCAGCCTCCGCGTGATGCCGGACGGCAGCAGGTGCAGTTGCTACGGGTATCACACGGGCGAGTGGCTGTACCTTGTGGACGCAGCGGGCGAGACCGGGTACGCTAAGCTCGAGTATCTGGAGAGGCGGTGAGGCGGTGACGCAGGATGAGCTGATCCAAAAGCTGACGGAGACGGAGCAGCGCAGCAAAAGCAACACGCACCGGATCGATGAGCTGGAGCAGGACCAAAAGGCATTAAACAAGCTGGCCACGAGCGTGGCCGTGATGGCACAGGAGCAACAGACGATCCGGAGGGACGTGGCCAAGAGCGGCGAGGACATCAAGGCGGTGCGCAAAAGCATCGAGGCACTGCAGGCAGCGCCCGGAAAGCGCTGGGAAAAGGTTGTGGAAAAGATCATCCTCGTGGCAGTCGGCGCGGTCGTCGCGTGGTTGCTGGCGAGGATGGGAATCAAATGAGGAGGACAAGAACATGAGAAACTGGAAGAAGTGGCTCAAGGCGGCCGCGATCCGCGCCGTGAAGACGGTGGCGCAGACGGCCGTGGCGACGATCGGCACGAGCGCCGTGCTCGGCGAGGTCAACTGGGCCGTTGTGGCCAGCGCTTCCGCGCTGGCGGGCGTGCTCAGCCTGCTGACCAGCGTGGCGGGCCTGCCGGAAGAAAAAACCGAATAAGGCAGGAAAGAGAGCGCTCTGCGGGAGACTGCAGGGCGCTCTTTTTGCATGCTTACACGGCAGTGCAAGTTGACGGTAACTAACACGGCTTTTGGGGTAAAATGGCCAAAACCGGTGAGAGGAGGGGACAGCATGGCAGACAGCAGAGACGGCTACGCGGGCAAGATCGGCCACGGCGGACAGCAGTACGTCAAGGCACCTTTTGCCAAAAAGCCGACGGCGGATCAGAGCCGGATCCACACCGGCACGGACCTGCGCATGACGGCAGGCAAGAAGCTCAGCGGCAACGCGGGCAGCAACAAGTGACGCCCTGAGGGGCAGGAGGGAACACAATGGATTGGTATCAGAAGTTTGGGCTGCCGCAGCCCGAAGAAGGCGCAAACGGGCAGGAGGTCGCCGACCCTGACGCTGACGAGACTCCGGCAGGCGAAAACGGGCAGGAGATCGCCGAACCTGCAGAGGCCGAAGAAGCGGAAGATCACGCGGCAGAGGCGCAGCCGGACGCGGAGGACGCTCCGCAGGAGGAGGCGCAGCAGCCGCAGGACAAGGAGACCCGCCGCCAGCAGGCTGCGGCCCGCAGAGAGCGGGAGCAGCGGGAGGCGATCGACGCCGCACTGGCGTCCGAGCGGGCAAAGTGGGAGAAAGAGGTCTTTGGCAAAGCCGGGATCAAGGATCCGTTTACGGGGAAAACCGTGGAAAACATGGAGGACTGGAGAGCATTCCAGGCCGCCACGGCAAACGCCAAGCTGGCAAACGACCTCAAGGCCGGACGGCTGACACCGGAGGGGCTGCAGCAGGCCCTGATGCAGTCGCCGGAGATCCAGCAGATCCTCAGCGGAGCCAAGGAGGCGCAGCAGCGCGCCGAGGCAGCCGAGCAGAGAGCCGGAGCGCAGGAGTTTTCGCAGCGCCGGGAGACGGAGCTGGCGGAGATCCGCCGCATGAACCCCGCCATCAAGTCGCTGGACGACATCATGGCGATGGAGACCGGCTCGAAATTTGCAGATGCGGTGCGTCGAGGCAACAACTACGTAGACGCATACCGGCTGGCAAACTTTGATGCCCTGCAGCGCGGCCAGCGAGCAGCAGGAGAACAGGCAGCGCGAAACGCTGCGGCCGGGCTGCAGCATCAGCAGCGGACACGGCAGACGACCGGAGACACCCCGGCACCCGTCCCGGCAGGGGTCAAGGCCTTTTACAAGGCACTCAACCCCAATGCGACGGATGCGGAGATCTCCGCACATTACAACAAGACACACAAGGCCGGATAACGGCCGGAAGGAGGACAAATGGCATTTTTACCGCAGAGCTACCGCGACGGTCAGCCTGAGCCGTGGGAATACCTCGAGGCATCCGCCATCGGGGCATGCACCGTCGGCATGGCGCTGACGCTCACGAGCGGCAAGCTTGCAAAGTGCACCGGCGCAACGCGTCCGGACTATATCAGCATGTACGGCGGCACGGTGGCTGCCGGGGACGTGATCCCCTGCATCCGCGTGCACGAGGAGACGATCTTTGAGACGGAGTGGAGCGCGGCCAACACCGGTGCGGCCGTCGGCCAGATGGTGACGATCGACACGACCGGCGCCAAGGCCACGGCGACCACGACAAACGGCGTCTTTGAGGTCGTGGCATTCAAGGGCACGGCGATCGGAGACACGGTCCGCGGCAGATTTATTCGCCCGGGCACGGTGACGAGCACGGGCTAACAGACAGGAGGGGAAATATTTGGCAGGAATTATCGTTTCGGAATCCAGCAACGTGACCAACTCGCTCTTTGGCGAGCTGCAGTCTCCGCTGCGCATGCTCTTGGAGAGAGAGTATGAGGCGTGGATGCAGAGGGAGGGCAACGCACTGCAGGATCTCTTTGTCAACATGCCGATCACGACGGCGAGCACTACGCTCGGCGGGCTGACCGGCAGCAACAGCTTTGAGCCGGTCGGCGAGAACGGCGCGTATCCGCAGGGCGGCATCGAGGAGGGCTATTTCAAGACCTTCCGGCCGGTGACGTGGAAGGGCAGTTTCTCGATCTCCATGGAGATGATGGAGGACAAGCTCGACAGCGTGCTCAAGGGCAAGCCGATCCAGTTCCTGGACGACTACTGGCGCGCACGATCCAAGTTTTTCTGGGGCCTGCTCGGCACGGCGCTGCAGAACAACGACACGATGAAGCTCGGCGTCGAGACCTTCTCGACGAAGACCAAGGACGACGTGAAGCTGTTTTCGCAGTCCCACAAGATCAAGCGCACCGGCAAGACGCAGAGCAACGCATTCTCCAACGCGTTCTCTGAGACTAACCTCGGCCTCGTGGCGACGGCCATGCAGAATCTCAAGACCGACAGCGGCGAGCCCACGGGACTTGAACCGAACACCATCATCATCCCGAATGATGCAAAGGCCAAGGCAGACGTCTTCGGCGTGCTGGGTGCGTTCCACGACACCGGCACGGCCGCGAGCAACAAGTTCAATTACCAGTTCGGCAATTGGAACGTGATCATCGCGCCGTACCTCAACGCCTACATGGGGACGAGCGGCTACCCGTGGATCCTCGCGGACCTCGAGTACAACAAGCGCTACTACGGCGCCGTGGATGTTGACCGCAAGCCGCTGACCGTGCGCAGCGAGATCGCCGAGAACGACGCGAACGTCTGGAAGGGCAACGCCAGATTCACGGGCGGCTTCTACGATTACCGCGCCTTCGCGGCCGCGGGCGTGAGCTTCGGCAGCTCGCTTACCTGAGGGAACATGAGCAAGTAAAAAGGGGGCAGGAAAATGGACGACAAGGCGCTGCAGGCTGCGCTGTGGTACAAGCAGCTGTGCGAGAGCAACAACGCCGTTTTCCTGCCCTTGTTTTTCGATCATCACCGGCACCTGATCCTGATGGGCGGCGGCGGCAGCGGCAAGTCGATTTTTGCAGGCCGCAAGGTGCTGGAGCGCTGCGCGACGGAGCCGGGACACAGAATGCTCGTGGTCCGAAAGGTCGCCAAGACGCTGCGCGAGAGCTGCTTTGACCAGCTCAAGGCGCAGGCCATGCAGTACTACGGACCGGCCGTCAAGATGATCCCGCGCGGCAAAAGCGGCGACATGTACATCACGTTTACCAACGGGAGCGAGATCCTGTTTGCCGGGCTGGATGACGTGGAAAAGCTCAAATCCATCCACGATATCTCGGGCATCTGGATCGAGGAGGCGAGCGAGCTGCTGGAGGGAGACTTCAACCAGCTCGACATCCGACTCCGCGGCGAGCGCAAATATTACAAGCAGATCATCATCTCGTTTAACCCAATCTCCCTCACACACTGGCTCAAAAAGCGGTTTTTCGACCGTGAGGACGCGCGCGTCGTGACGAGCCGGACGACGTACAAGGACAACCGCTTTCTGCCGGAGGAGGACCGCCTGACGCTGGAGGCATTCCGCGAGACGGATCCCTATTACTATCAGGTATACTGCCTCGGGCAGTGGGGCGTGCTGAGTCAGACGATCTTCCGGCGCGATATCCTGATGGAGCGGCTGCTGCACTGCAAAAAGCCGATCCGGCGCGGGAGATTTGCCTACCGCTACGACGAGACCGCGATCACGGACGCAGCGTTTACGGACGCGGAAGACGGCGAGACGCTCGTCTGGGAGGAGCCAAAGGCGGGACACCCTTACGTCATCGGGGCGGACACGGCGGGAGAGGGCTCTGACTGGTTTGTTGCGTGTGTCATCGATAACAGCACGGGGCGGCTCGTGGCAAAGTACCGCACGAGGACCGACGAGGATCTGTTTGCCCGTGAGGTATGGTGCCTCGGCATGTGGTACAATCAGGCGCTCGTCGGCATCGAGGCCAACTTTTCGACGCATCCGATCAAGGAGCTTTCACGACTGCGGTATCCGCGGCAGTTCGTGCGGCAGGTCGAGGACAGCCTGACGCATGTGGTGCGCGAGGCGCTCGGCTTTAAGACGGACCGTCTGACGCGGCCGGTCATCATCGCGGAGCTGCAGGGGATCATGCGTGAGCATCCGGAGCTGATCGACGATGAGGACTGCCTCAACGAGATGCTCACCTTTGCCCGAAACAGCAAGGGACGGCCGGAGGCGGTCGAGGGCGCGCACGACGACTGCGTGATGGCGCTGGCGATCACCTACTATGTGCGCCAGCAGCAGCGGGCGACCGTAGAGACGCGGCACAAGCGCGCAAAATGGGACAAGGATCAATGGGAGGACTACAGATCGGCCGACGCTACGGAGCGGGCCTATCTGATCAGCAAATGGGGCAACCCATTCTGAAATAGGAGGGAAATATGCTGCAAAATATCCGACAGCTGGCGGGAGAGCCGCCGGAGCTGACCGGCAACGCCGCGGCTGACACGGCCGCGCTCAACCGATGGCACCGCAAGCTGATGGCCGGGCTGGAATATCTATTTTGTCAGGTCGAAAACGAAATGGACGCAATCACAGGCGACCGGGCCGCTATGGACGAGCGCAAAATGCAGGCCGCGAAAAAGCGGCTGGAACGGAGGAGACAGGATGGGTAGACTGCCGGGCATGGCCTACAGCTCCGGGATCACGCGGTCGCAGCAGGTGCAGTTCGGCGGCCTGCGGCACCACCCGAACGCCGGGGACGGCGAGATCTATGACATGGAAAATATGAGCGCGCGGGACTATCCCCTGCTGCGCTCTCGCGATAAGCGGCGGAACGCCGGGACGCTGACCGGCGCAACGGAGATGTTTTTTGACAACCACGCAATGTGGTACGTCGATGCGGACGGCTGGCTGTGGTACAAGTGGGCGCTGCTCAACCTCAAGGCAGCATACATCGGGGCGGGAGAAACGAAATTCGTTCGATTTGGAGACCGCATCGTGCTGATGCCGGCCAAAAAGCTGGTGCAGGCAAAATACACCGTCAAGGGGAAGGCAGACAATCCGGCAGCACTGCCGACGAGCGCCGAAAAGGGAACGGCATACGTCATCAACACCAATCCGAATGGTCCGCAGAACCCAAAATGGTCGCTCTTTGTCTGGACCGGCGACGAGTGGGACAGCATGGGCGCGTGGGTCGTGAGCATGGAGGCGGAGCTGACGGCGACCAAGATCACGATCTCGGACGGGACGATCTACGGAGCCGCCGCCACGGCCAATACGCTGACGATCAATTCCCCGGCCTCGGCCGATCTTGCAAAGGCGGGATTCCAAATCGGGGACGCCGTGGAGATCGACGGCCTGACCACGGAGCCGGACAACAACAAGATCGCGATCATCCGCGAGATCGGCTCAAAGAGCATCATCTTTTCGGATTATTGCTTTAAGATCCCGCCGAGCGACAGCGGAGAGAAGCAGACCTCGTACAGCGAGACGGGGACGATCACGCTGCGCCGCAGCGTGCCGGACATGGACGTGTGCTTTGAGTTCGAAAACCGCCTGTGGGGCGCGGACAAGAAGGAGATCTTTGCCAGCGCGCTCGGCGATCCGACGAATTTCTACGTTTTTGACGGCTTGAGCACGGACAGCTGGTACGTGGAGCTGCAGACGCGAGGCGAGATCACGGGCGGCGTCGGCTGGCATTACCCCACGTTTTTCCGCGAAAGCTATATCCTGCGGATCTACGGGACGGACGCCACGACATTCCAGACGAGCGAGATCCTTGCGCCGGGCGTGGCGCACGGCATGCAGAACAGCCTCGGCGCAGCGGGCGGACTGCTGTTTTACTACTCTCCGCAGGGCATGATGGCCTACGACGGAGATTACCCGCAGGACCTGCAGCAGGTTTTTGGGCCGGGTGAGTACAGAGGCGGCCTCGCACAGAGCGACGGAACGGACTACTACATCCAGCTCAAAAAGCCGGGCGCGGCGCCGCAGAGACTATACCACTACGACGGGCTGCGCGGCATCTGGACCGTGGAGGACAGCCCCGACATCGACAGCATGGCGCTGACGGAGGGCGCGGAGACGCTGCTGCCGTCCATCATCGCAATGACGACCGGCAAGGCGCTGACGACGCTCAAGGGGCCGGGCGGCCCGGAAAACACGGCGGCCGTGGAGAGCTTTGTGGAGTTTGCGGACTTTACGATGGAGAGCCCGAACCGCAAAGCCGTGAGCAAGCTGCTGCTGCGGCTGAGCCTGATGGGCGCGAGCGTGACCGTCAAGATCCAGTACGACAGCAGCGGGACGTGGAAAAGCGTGGCAACGCTGACCGCAGCGGGCAAGCGGAGCTATTACCTGCCGGTCGTGCCGCACCGGTGCGACCATTTCCGGCTCCGCATCGAGGCGACGGGAGAGTGGGCGCTGCACAGCTTGGCGATCGAATACTACGCCGGAAGCGCGCTGCATTAAGGAGGACACATGGACAACGAGAAAAAGACCCTGCACAAGTGGCAGGACAAGCTGGACCGCAACCTGCAGGCCTACGCCGGGGAGATTGACAAGATGGACGCGCGCGAGGTGCAGTACAAGGGCGGCCACGCGCTGCGGCCGCTGATCGAAAACGGGATCGACGAGCCGACGGAAACGCCGCACGTCTGGAACATCACGAGCGAAAACATCGAATCGGAGATCGACAACAGTATGCCGACCGGGAAGGTAACGCCGAGCCGCCAGCAGGACAACCTGCTCGGCAAGATGATCGAGGCTATGCTCCTGGACGAGCTGGACCGGCTGCCAGCGGAGCGCATCAACGACCGCGCAGAGCGAACCTGCAAGGTGCAGGGCGGCGTGCTGTATCTCGTGGAGTGGGACAGCGCACAGCGGACGCACACGACCGTCGGGGAGAACAGCATCACGGTGCTGCATCCCAAGCGCTACATCCCGCAGGATGGCGTCGAGGAGCCGGAGGACATGGACTACATGTTTCTCCGCATGCCGCAGACCAAGGGCTACGTCAAGCGCCGGTACGGCGTGGACGTCTCGGACGAGACGGAGGAGGACGCCAGCCTGCGCGGCGAGGAGGCCAGCACGGCCGAGGACCTCGTCACGCTGGAGACGGCCTACTACCGCAACGAGCACGGCGGCGTCGGACGCATCGTCTGGGTGGGAGACACGGTATGCGAGGAGCTGGAGGACTGCCAGAGCCGCCGCCTGCGCCGCTGCAAAAAGTGCGGGCAGACTGAGGCGGACTCCTCCAACTGGAAGATGGTCGGCCCGACCGTAAACGGCGAGTACCCGCAGGGCCTTCCGCCGGAGCGGCGGAGAAAGGACGCCTGCGCCTACTGCGGCGCGCGCAGCTGGGAGGAGACGGACGAGGAAGGCCGCTGGATGTCCATCGCCGACCTGCGAGAGAAGGGCGTCCGCGAGGACGTGCTGAACCGCCTGCAGGGGATGGCTGCACCGGAACCGGCTGCGGCAGAGCCGGACTTTACGCCGGACGGGACAGACGTGGGCGCAGCGGGTAGTTTGGTGCCGGATGCAGAAAACGGCGCAGAGACGATTCTGGGGCCCGAAACGCTGCCTCCGTATAACACGCAGACGCAGGCGGAAACGGAATACTGGGTGCCGTACTACCGACCGAACATCTACCCCGTCGTGCTGCAGCGGAACGTTACCGCGTGGGGCACGTTTTTGGGCGAGAGCGACTGCGATAAGATCCGGGACCAGCAGAACACGGTGAATCACCTGAGCCGGAAGATGATCACGCGCATCAGCAAGTGGGGCACGAAGATCGCGATGCCGGACAACCCCGACCTCCGCATGGACGGACAGGATCAGGAGCTGTGGTACATGCCGCAGTCCGATCTGGCGCAGGTAAAGCAGTTTGATTTTACCGGAGACCTCGAGTGGCCGTATGCATACCTCAACCACGTCTACGAGGAGAGCCGCCGGATCCTCGGCATCACGGACTCGTTCCAGGGCCGCACGGACACGACGGCGACGTCCGGCAAGGCCAAGGAGTTTTCGGCCGCGCAGGCTGCCGGCCGAATCGAATCGAAGAAGATCATGAAAAAGGCCGCGTGGGCCGAGATCTTCGAGCGGCTCTTCCGCAACAAGCTCGCATACTGCGAGGAGCGGCGGAAGATGCACGGAAAGAATGAGATGGACACGGAATGGAACTCGTGGGCGTTTCTGGAGTGCGACGAGGCGGGGGAGCTGTACTGGAACGATCAGTTCCGCTTCAGCTGCGACAACGCATCCGGGCTGGCCGCGAACCGCGAGGCCATGTGGCAGGAGATCACGCAGCACCTGCAGAGCGGCGCTTACGGCAACCCGAGCGAGCCGCAGACGCTGATCCGCTACTGGTCGCAGATGGAAATGCAGAATTACCCCGGCGCGGGGACGATCAAAAAGCTGCTGGAGGAGCAGGCTGCGCAGCAGCAGGCGCAGGCGATGGCCATGCAGTCGCAGCAGGCTATGCAGCAGCAGATGGGTATGCAGCAGGGCATGCAGTAAGGAGGGGCCATGCAGTACGGATACAACAAGGATACGGACTACAAAAAGCTGATGGACGACGCGGCGTCGAAGGGCAATTATGCACAGGCCGCGATCTATGAGCAGATGCGAAACGAAAAGATCGCGGGCGAGGGCCTGAACCAGTGGGCGCAGACGAACCAGTACGCAAATTACCTGCAGGGAGCCGGGGCAAACACCGGATGGAAGAACCCCTACCAGGAAGAACTGGATGCCGCGATCAAGCGCCTGCAGGAGAACAGCGGCGGGGCCTATAAGTGGGATCCCGAAAACGACACGGCCATGCAGGAGTACCGCAAGACCTACCTGCGCGAGGGCGACCGGACGATGCGCGACACGCTGGGAGCCTACGCCAAGCAGACGGGCGGCCTTGCCTCCACGCAGGCCATTGCGGCGGCCAGTCAGGCGGCCGACAACTACAAGGCGCAGCTGGCCGACAAGGTACCTGAGCTGGAGCAGCAGGCCTATAACCGATGGTACAACGAAAAGCAGACGGCCCGGCAGGACCAGTACAATTACCTATCGGCCCTCATGAACGCGGGCAGCGCCGCGCAGAGCGACTACAGCCTGCGCATCAACGAGGCGCTCAACCGCTGGCAGCAGCTCGGCTATGCGGACGATCAGGTATCCAGCGTACTGGGCGTGGGCGTGGGCACGCCGACGACGGACCAGAGCTACCAGAACTGGCAGAAGATGCAGGCGCAGCAGGACGCCGACTGGCAGCGGGAGCAGTGGCGCTACCAGCAGGAGCTGGACAAGTACACCCAGAACGAGCAGCAGCGCCAGAACGCCTACAACCTCGCCATGACGATGCTGCAGCTGGGCCAGATGCCGAGCGCGGAGATGCTGGCACAGGCCGGGATCAGCGGCGAGGACGCGAAGCGCATCCTCGCGGGCGTGCAGGCGCAGAGCGGCGGGTACAGCGGCGGCTCCGGCGGAAGATCCGGCGGCGGCTCGTACAGCTCCGGAGGCGGGGGCGGGAGCGGATCGGGAAGCGGGGGCGGCGTGACGGGCGGAGTGGATGAGGACACGCCGTACCTGAAAGACCTGAATCAAATGAGCACGACGGCAAGGAAGTATTATCTTGACATCCAGAGGACTCTGCGATATGCAAAGACCAAAGAAGAAGCCGAGCGAGCAAAGAATTCGCTGATTGCTGCAATGGATGCAGCATATGACGCCAATCAATTGACAACGGAGGAGTACAATAGGCTGCTGATGGAGTTCGGCGAGCACTGATACAGGAGATAGTATATGGCGAGAATTATCGGGAAAGAGTATCTTGCCCGCCAGAAGAGAGCCGAAGAAGCGAAGAAGAAGGGCGAGAAGCGGCAGGCAGATATTATCGTTGAGAGAGCCGACCAACAGATCGACAATATCATAAACAAGGCAAACGAGACGATCGGGCAGTATGTTCCAGGTGCAGCCCTGAGAAGGCTCGAAAATGGGACGCAGGGAGGATACCCGCAGCGGGAAGAGACGCGGCGGGTGATCGGGAAAGAATACCTTGCACGGGTCAGGGCGGAAACAGTTGAAAAGGCAAAGGCCAAGGCTGGCCAGATCAACAGCACGGCGGTGAAGAGCGCCTATAAGCAAGTACGAAAGGATGCCCACGGGAAAGCAGAGCGGCATGTGGCGGTCAACACGACGGCCCCGCTGGATTTTGCGGAGGCCGGAAGGTATCGGGCAAAGTTTTTGAGCGGCCGCAGCGTTGACAAGGTGCAGCGGGAGTATGACACCACGCGGGAGCGCGCGGAGGAATACCGCCAGAAGGCACTGCATCTGCGGGAGACCGGAGATGCGCAGCGGGAAGCCAGCAGTACCACTGCGACCGGGAAGGACCGCGAGGATGCTACCCGGTTTGGCTCCTCGCTGACGCGATCCGCCGACCAGTGGGACAAGCTTGCACAGGAGGAGAGCAGCAAGGCGCTCGAGCTTGCGCGGGAGCTGGGATACGCCAAGGTGTATCAAGTCCAAAAGACAGAGAGCGACATCGTCAGCAAGCCGGATTTCGCGCAGGAGTCGGAGGCAGACCCGAAGGTGCTGGAGCTCGGCAACGAGGAGAACCGGCCGCAAATGAGCCGCGCGACGGCCATCTACGGGGGAATCAACCATTCGCCGTATTTCGAGACCCGCGGCTCGGAAACGTTTATGACGGACGAGGAGGTAAAGATCTTTACCTACCTCTACAACACGCAGGGCGAAAAGGCGGCGGAGCAGTATTACGACATGCTGTCCGACACGCTGGAGCTGCGGCGCGGCACGGAAAAGGCGGCCGGGCTCGACAACACGTTCGAGCGGACGATGTTCTCGCTCAGCCAGGGCGTGCGGCGCTTTGGGCGCGGCATCGAACAATTGTTCACAGGCGAGCAGCTGCCGCTCTATGGTGAGGACTACGCCGAAAACATCATCAACGCCAACGCGAGCCACGGCGAGAGGATCCTCTACAGCGCGGCAAACAGCATCGGCAACATGCTGCCGATGGTCGCGATCTCTGCGGCGACGCAGGGCATCGGCGGCGCAGTCGGCCTGAGCGCGGAGGCGGCACAGGCGGCGGGCAAGGCTGCCGGTGTGGCCAGTATGTTTGCCGGGGCAAAAGGAAACGCCTACACCGAGGCCATGCAGCAGGGCATGACCAAGGCGCAGGCGTCTACCTATTCGACGCTCGTCGGCGCGAGCGAGGCTGGGCTGGAGTATCTCATCGGCGGTATCAGCCGATTCAGCATGGGCAGCGGAATCGGCGACTTCGTGCAGGAGGCGATCTCCGGGCTGGGCCGCGGCTATGCGCGCGTGGCCTTCCGCTTCGCGGGCAGCCTGATCGGAGGCTCGATCGACGAGATCATCGAGGAAAACACGCAGAACTATCTGGAGCCGCTGTTTATCAACTACGTCACCGGAAAAGAAGCGGAAATGCCGGGGTGGGACGAGTTCATCGAAACGACCCTCTCCACGCTCATCACGACGGGCGTGATGGAGAGCCGCGGCTCATTCGTCGAAGCGAAGCGAAACATCGCCTTCACGCCGTTCGAGGCGCAGCTGGAATGGGTGTCCGCCGCGAAGAATGTGTTTGCAGAAGGGACGGACGTTGCGGAATTTGCAGACGTGCTCGAGAGCCGCCTGCAGGCCGGAGACCCGATGAGCTACAAGGAGTTCCGCGAGGGCATCCGCGCCCTCGGCGTGGATGAAAAGACCATGGGCCGGATCGCAAAAGGCAAGCTGACGGTCGATGAGGTCTTGACGTCCACGGAGAACGGCGATAAAATCAGCCTGAAGGAGTGGCAGGCCGGGCAGAATAGCACGGCGCAGCAGGTACAGAGCCAGACGCAGCGGGCCGAAACGGTACAGGCGGAGAACAACAATGTTGAGACCGCCATGACCGCAGCGGAGCAGGAGGCCGACCGACTGATCGCCGAATGGAACCGAGGCGAGAACAGCACCTATGAGCTCGGGCAGCAGGCGCAGCGCGTGATGCAGCAGCTCGAAGAAGAAGTGCGGGAGGGAACTGCGACGGATCCCGGCAGTTACATGAACCGCCAGATCCAACTGCAGGAGATCGTGCGCTCTGCGCCGGAGGCGAGCACTGCGCAGCAGGCCGCTCAAAACACGACAGAAGGGATTGACAACAATGGCAGAACGGAAATTTTTGATGACGGCGCGCAACGGGATGCAGGTCTGGGTACCGGAGAGCAAGCTGGAGCAGTGGCAGAAGGCGCAGGAGGACCAGTCGCCGGAGGCGCAGGAACGCAGACGCAAAACGGCCGAGCGGATCTTAGCGGCGGTCGAGAGGCTGTCAGCGCAAGGGAAATCGGAGTAAAGGGCGGCACAGCAGAGAAAAATATCCACGTCGTCATTCCGAGCGAGATCGACACGACGCAGGCAGCAGACGCCGCGCTCGTCGAAAAGATGAACCGCATCGTCGTGGAAGCGGCGGCAAAGGGACAGGACGTCACGTTCGTTTCCGGCGCACTCACAGTTGAGTCCGGGAACCGGACCGTGCGCGTGGAAGGCGTGCGCCAGACCGGCGACAACGGCAGGACGCAGATCTTCCTGCAGGTAGACGGCCGCCGGGATATGGAGCGAATTTACCGCCACGAGGATTTCCACGACGCAGTGGAGGCGCAGCCGGGGCTGCTGCAGCGCCTTGCCGACCGGCTCATGCAGGAGTACGGCCGCGAGGAAATGCTGCGCATGGCGATTGACTATGCAGAGGCCTACGACGGCATTTACGGCGAATTTACCGAGGACATGACGGAGGAGCAGGAGAACGAGCTTGCGGTCCGGTACATGGAGGAGGTCTTTGCGGATGCCTACGCAGGGATCCGCAGAGGGCAGCGGAGAATCCGCTCCGCGCAGAAGACGCTGGAGAACAGCGGGGAGATCGAGACGCTCCGGGCAAGGGGCCAGACGGCACAGAATGCGCAGGAGGAGCAGAACGGGAAGCTGTCTATCGCAGATGGACTGCTCGACGAACTTCGGCGCGTGGCAGAAAACAGGTATCGCGGAGCTGACGAAATCTATATCGGGGAAACATCAGACTTTTTGACACGGGAGATCGGTGTCGATGCGGCAAAGGTCACAATGCCTGCGAGCAAAGCGTACGCCGCAATGGTTACCGAAGAGCGGGCCAAGATGGATGACCGATACAACAAAAACACAAACTATCACGGTCTAGGAGCGGATGGACTGCTCGAAATTCTTGAAAAATCGGAAAATCCCGTGGCGGCTTTTGTTTCCAAGCCGGGAGAAAAAGGAAGCCGCCGAAACCGCCTAGTGCTTGTAACAGACAAAGAAATCAATGGCGGGACGGCGGTAGTAGTCGAAGAAATTGGAACTAGAGGGAAATACAAAAACAAACTACTCGATGTAAACAAAGTAATAACAGCGTACGAACGCGATAAAGTAGCAAACGACATTGAGACCGCCGCAGCAACTGGAAAGCTCTTGTTTTTGGATAAAAAAAGAAGCCAGAGCTTAAATGCTGGGAACCAAGGGTCCAATTCCCAGGGAACCATGCAAAGCTCTGACTTCCAGACTAATATACAAAACTTTCTCGCAGATGTCAAGTGGGAATCCGGAGCATACGATAAAAAAGTTTCGGAAAGCGGACCGGCCGAGAGCGATATCGCGGCAGCATTCCGAAAAGCGATGGAGAAGAAGGCGAGTTTCTCGGTATCGGACGACCTAAATGATCTGAACATGCAGGTGCAGAGGGCCGAGGCTGCGACACGCAGCGACGCGCTCAAGGCACAGGCAGAAGCAGAGCTGCAGGAGTACCTGAAAAAGGGAAAGGGTGAGCTGGCACAGTCCATCAGCAAGATGAGCGACGCCACCCTGAAAAAGCAGACCGAGCGGGTCAAGCAGGCCATGACGGCAGAGTCGGAGGGCATGCGAGTCAACGAGGCGGCCGAGGCCGTGACAGAGGGCGTGCAGAAATACGCTGAGAGCCGCAACCAGCGCCTCGGAGACATGCTGCAGATGATCAAGACCGAGCAGAACAAGCGCGCAGCGGCAAAGCGAGAGGCAGAAAAGCAGCGACGTGCAGAGGCCAGAAAGACGCCGGAAGCGAAGCTCCAGCGCAAGATCGACAAGCTGCAGAAGCAGATCGACATTGAGCGCGCAGCGCTCCGGCAGGCGAAGCAGGGCGGAACACTCACCAGCGAGATGGCAGAGCAGAGCGAGGAGCGCATCACGGGCCTCCGGCAGGAGATCCTCGATTACAAAAACGAGCTGCAGGAGAAGAAGACCGCCGCCCGCGAGGAGAAAAAGCGCCGGCAGGATCAGGCAGCCAAAGAGGCGATCCAGAAGGAGAAGCCCCGTCAGGCCACGAGAGACCTGACGAACGCGCTGATCGAGAGCTTTAACGTCCCGGAGGCAAACCGCACACAGGCGACGATCCAGATCCGAGAGCTTGCCGAGCAGGCCTATCAGGAGGGGCAGAAAGGCCACATCACAAACGAACTGCGCAACAAGATGCTCGACACGCTGATTGAACTGGGGACGGAGCGGGAAATGCTCGACAACCGGGAAAGCGAGATCAGCCAGCGGCTGCGCGAGAAGTGGATCCAAGTGCCGGACGAGGTGCGGACCGCGTTCGGCGAGGAGTGGGACGACATCAAGGAAAGCGCGTATGACAGCGGCATCTATTTTACCTACAAGGACGGATACCGCAGCATCCAGAGCTGGACGGCCGAACTGCAGAAGGAATTCGGCCAGATGTTTGACACGACTCGCAGCCCGCAGCAGCAGCTGCGCGACATCGTGAATCTGGCGTCGGAAGGCTACGGGAAGCAGATGACCATCGGCGACATGATCCGGCAGAATGCAGACGACTACAGCTGGAGCATGCGCGAGAAGGTCGAGGAGCTGGGGAAGGTGCTGGACGACCAGCTGCAGCGGTTTGGCGAGAAGGCAAACATCGAGGTCAAGCTCGCGGCCCGGTCGGCGAAATCCCTGCAGGCGCAGCAGCAATATTTTGAAAACCGGCTGCGCAGCCGGACGGCGCAGCAGATGGAGAGCCTCGCCCGCGAGAAGCTACTCAAGAGTGCAAAGCAGCTGAGCCGCATGGCGAACAAATCATCTGCGGAGCAGCGGGCAGCGATTCAGAAGGTCATCGGCAACATCGATCTCGTGGCAAGAAGCATCACGCCGGACGGTATCGAGAATCTGCAGGAGCTTGCGCTGAGCTACCGGCAGGCCATGGAAGCCATGGGCGAGAACTTTATCCGCGACAAGGACGTGGAGGACCGGCTGGCCAGACTCGACAAGAAGCGCATCGATAACATGGACGACATGAACGAGGTGAGGCAGCTTGCGCAGGACATCACGGCAGTAGCAACGCAGATCCGCAATCGGAATCAGATGCTCGCGACCGTGCGCCGCGAGACAGTGTCTGAAATGGCCGAGAACGTCCGAAAGGAAGTAAAGGCTGCGAAGGGGAGCAACGCAGGCAAGGCCAGAGACTTTGTCCTGATGCAGACCGACGCGAAGCGCTTTTTCCTGGAACTGGGAGGCTGGAAGGAAGACGGCGCGACAGCCGAGCTGCTGCACGGGCTGGAACGCGGAGAGGAGAAACGCCGCCTGTATGAGATGCGGGCGCAGGGTCTCTTTAACGGATTCCTCGCGGACAAGGCAAACAAGAAATGGGTCGAGAGCGCAACCGGAAAGGATGCGCAGTGGATCACAGTCGACACGCCGCGCGGCGCGGCCGTCATTAAGGACGGGACGGCGAGCGCGATCAATGAGCTGACAATGACCCCGATGATGCGAGTCTCCCTGATCATGCACAGCAAAAACGAGGACAACCTGCGGCATATCGCCGAGGGCGGTATGCGCGTGCCGAACCGTGCGCTCTACAAGAAGGGCAACATCTCGGAGGCGTATGCGCGCGGTGACGTTGTGACGCTGACGCCGCAGGCGGTGCGGGACATCGTGCGCGGCGCAACGGCGCAGGAGATCCAGTTTGCCGCGATCCTGAGCAAGTATTTTGACGGGCAGGCCAAAAACGCGATCAACGAGGTATCCATGATCATGGACGGCTACGAGAAGGCCATGGTCAAAAACTATTTCCCGATCGAGTCCGACCGCGCGTTTACCGTGCAGGACAATGATCAGGTGCGCAACGACATTTCGCTGACCGGGCTCGGGTTCCTGAAGCAGAGAACCGGGAAGGGCGCGAACCCTGTATTGCTGCAGGACGCCTCGCAGACGTTCCAGCGGAGCGTGGAATCCGTCAGCAAATACTACGGTCTGGCGCTGCCGATCCGCGACCTGAACGCCGTTATGAACAGCACCTACTACGAAAACGCCGGGAAGGTCCGGCTGTCGCAGACGGACAGGCTGCTCGGACGAGACCGCAGCAAGGAGGGCGGTGGCGCGATCCGCACGCAGAGCGCAGAAAGCGTGCGGAATGTGATCGCCGGGAAGTGGGGTAAAAGCTCCATCAACTACATCGAAAAGCTCGTCGGGGACCTCCAGCGCAGCGGGAAGGACATGGACGCGTTTTCCGGGTTCTTCGGCTGGCTGCGCGGCCAGTATGCGAGCGCGGTGATCTCGTTTAACCCGAGCTCCATGCTCAAGCAGTGGGGCAGCTATGCAACAGCCATGGCATATCTCAGCCCCGGCGATCTCGCAGCGGGGCTGCTGCGGGGCATGAAGGGCAAGGTCAGCACGGACACGCTCGGACAGTACAGCTCCGTCTACTGGTACCGCAATCAGGGCAACGCGACGCAGGAACTGCACGACCTGACCACGAACGAGGCGCTCGTGACGAAGCTGCCGCTCGGATACAACTGGGCGCAGGCGATGGACAGCTTTATCACGCGCCGATTGATGCTGGCCTGCGAACGGAACGTGAGCCGCACGACAGGGCTGACGCCGGGCACGTCCGAGGAGATCAACAGCGGGACGGATGCCTACTGGACGAAGGTCGCGACGCTGTTTAACAAGGTCGTGCTGGACACGCAGTCCAACTCGAGCATTCTGGAGCGTGCGGCCGTCGCTCGCGCGAATCCGAACAACATCAGCCGATTCATGACGATGTTCCGCGCGGATGCCTTCCAGAGCTTCAACCTGCTCCGAGAGGGGCAGGGCAAGTACCAGGCGGCGAGAGCGGCCTACCTGCAGAACAAGACGGCCGAGAACCGCAGAGCGATGATCGCAGCGCGGAAGCAGCTGGCAAGGTCCGGCGCGGCCGTGATCGCATCGCAGTTTGTGTCCGCCTCCATCAGCGTCATGATCAATGCGCTGCGGCGGAGAGATGAGCTGTGGGACGAGGACGGACTCAACTGGGGCGAGGTCGCGAAGCAGCTCGGGCTCGGTATGATAGAGGGCCTTGCAGGCATCTCAATCGCCGGTGAGGAGCTGGTGGGCCTTGTGGAGTCCATCGCCTTTGATGAGACGTGGTACGGCCCGGACGTCAACGCGCTGCAGCTGCTGACCGACACGGCCGAGAGTGCGATCAGCGCGGCGAAGATCCTCAAGAACGGAAAATGGGAGCTTGCGCCCGGCGCGCTGAAGGATCTGGCGCTGGAGGCATCCACGGTCATGGGCCTGCCGGTCAAAAATGTAGAAAAGTATGTGCAGGTCCTGCCGAGATGGGTCGCACCGGAGCTCATGGCAGAGTACGACAACATCTGGGACGAGGTCGACCGGAACGCGCTCTCCAAGTCGTCCGTGCTGGACATCAAGGCGGACATCGGCGTGCTGCTCGACAACCGCACCGAGGACATGAGCGACGAGGGCAAGGAGGAACTGACAAGGCTCTACCTTGCAGGAGGGACCGGAGCGCTCCCGGCAGCCGTGCCGAACGCCATCAAGTACACCGATGACAACGGCGAGGAAGTGACAGAACAGCTTGACTACAGCCAGAAGCAGACGTACAAAAAGGAGTGGAGCAAGATCGTCTCCGGAGCGATCGGGTCGCTGCTGAAGTCTGACCTCTACAACGAGGCGGACGACAAGACCAAGACAAAAATGCTCAACAACCTGTATACCTATGCAAACGGGCTTTCAGCCGAGAAGGTCGTACCGGAGAAAACGGCAGACGGGTGGATCGATGATGCCAGAACGCTCAGCGGAGAGGGAGTCAAGATCGCAGACTACATCCAGTGGCACACGATGCTCAGCGAGATGGACTCCGACGACGCGAGCGGTACCAGCAGGACGGGCCTGAAAAATGCCCGCGCGCTGGAGCTGGCGAACGAAAAGGGATGGACGTGGGCCGTGCCTTCGGATGCACCGGACGAGCTGAAATGGATGGAAGACGACACGGAGCAGACGCTGCAGCTCACGGATGCGCAGAAGAAGCAGTACCGTAAGACATGGACCGGGATCGTATACGGGAGCGTCGGTGACCTGATGCAGTCCGATGAGTACCAGAGCGCGACCGAGAAGGAGCGCGGCGCGCTCATCCAGAAGCTGACGGCCTATGCCTCCGCGCTGGCGGCCTACGAGATCGAGCCGAAGAAAGTGCCGGACACATGGATCAGCGGAGGGCAGCAGGCCGTGAAAGACGGCGTGCCGCTGGACGAGTATATCATTTTCCGCACGCTCTACAGCGAGCTGGACAGCATCAACGAGGACGGCGACGAGGAGAGCGGCCTGAAAAACAAGCGGACGCTGGATCTCATCGAGTCCATGGGATGGAGCGACAAGGCAGAGCAGAGCGCCTACATCAACACCGTGGCCTCGGAGAGCAAGGCGGCAGAAGCGGAGGCACTGCAAAAAGCCGGAATGACGTGGGAGCAGGCGAATGATGTGCTGGCCGTGCCGGGGTCCGGAGTAGCCAAGAAGGCGGCCGTCACGGCGACCAACGCGAGCGAGGCGACCAAGGCGAAAATCCTTGCGAGCTACGACAAGAGCGAAAAGCAGAAGACAGCGAAGCTCGTCATGACCGGCCTGAAATACGGCATCCCGATGCGGCGATACACGGACGTGCTGCAGAACGCAGACGCGGACGGCAGCGGCGGCGTCTCGCAGGAGGAGGCCGGGAAGTACATCGCAACGCTGGGCCTCAGCGTACAGGAGGCGGCGTACTTGTGGCAGATGGTCACGAACGGCAAGGAAGGTAAGAAAAACCCATTTTCGAGCTATTTCGGGGCGGAGTTTTACAGCGCCGCAGGAGCGTTTGACTGAAAACAAAATACCGCACAGCGGGGGAGGGCGAAAGCCCTCTCCCATTTTTATGCACAGGAGGGGGAACTATGTCAAAGGGCAGGATGCAGGCGGGGAGCTGCACGGCCGGGATGCGGCGCGAGGAGGTCGAGTCGCTCATCCGGGCGGCGAACCTCGGGGAGGAGGACAGCTACATCGCGCGGCGGTGCCTGATCGATCAGGTGGCGCAGCTGGACATCGCATTTGAGATGGAGGACAAATTCGGGCAGGGGATGACGCGGAGCACGGTGTCCCGCCGGATGCAGGGGATCGAGCGGCGGCTGCACACATTGCGGGCACAGACGCGCCGGAAGCGGGCACAGCGCAGAGGCTGAGACGGTATGATATATCCATCAAAGACAGGAGGCGGAGACAATGGCATATCCCTATCAGACCGGGTACAATCAGGTGATGCCGCCGGTATACGGCGGGTACGGGCAGCAGCCGCTGCAGCCGCAGGGGCCGATGTGCCGGATGGTATCGAGCCGCGAGGAGGCAAGCTCAACGCCGGTGGACTTTTCCGGCAGCCTGATGGTGTTTGCGGACATCCAAAACAACCGCATCTACACCAAGCGCTGGGACGCTGCGGCGGGCGCCGCACGCTTTGGGGAGTATATTCCAGCGCCGCCTCCGCAGCCCGCGCAGAACGGCACACAGACAGCGACAGACCCGGTGCTGACGATGCTGCAGCAGATGCAGGCGCAGCTTAACGGCATCAGCGAGCGGCTCACTGCCGCAGAAAAGAAGGAGGAACCCGCAGAATGAATCCGCTCATGATGATGATCCAGATGGCGCAGCGGGGCCGGAACCCGCTGGGTGCCCTGCAGCAGATGGGCGCGGGACCTCAGCTCCAGCAGATGCAGCAGATGCTGGCGGGCAAAGATTACAACCAGCTCCTCCAGATGGCGGACAACGCCGCGCGGGAGCGAGGTACGACGGTAGAGCAGATGGCGCAGCAGCTGGGGCTGCCATTCCGCCGGTAAGCACATCCACTCGGTTTGCGGGACCTGACAAAAGCCGCGCAGAAAGGACTCACCGGGCGCGCGCGGCCCGTGGGATCATAAAAACTGAGGAGGATATAACAATGGCAGATGATTTTGGCATGGGGTATGCGCTGGGCGCTGACTCCGGCAACCGCAACAACAACGATATGTTCGGGTGCGGCGGATCTTGGTGGATCGTGATCATCCTGTTTGCCCTGATTTTTGGCAACAACTGGGGCAACAACGGCAACAACGGGGCCGGTATGGCGGTGCCGTATCTCAGCGGCATCGACACGCGGCAGGCAGTCAACGACGGCTTTGTGACGGCAGAGATCCAGAGCGGCATCCGCGGGCTCCAGAACGGCCTGTGTGACGGCTTCTATGCCATGAACACCGGCATGCTCAACGGGCAGATCGCGATGCAGCAGGGCTTTAACGCAACGCAGATGGGCATGATGCAGGGCTTTAACGGGGTGCAGAGCCAGATCTGCGACCTCGGCGCGAGACAGCAGCAGTGCTGCTGCGAGACGCAGCGCCTGATGGAGCGCGGCTTTGCCGACACCAACTACAACCTTGCGACGCAGAGCTGCGACATCCGCAACACCATCCAGAGCACGGCCCGCGACGTGATCGACAACGCCAACGCCAACACGCGCAGCATCCTGGACTTTATGGTCAACGACAAGATCTCGACCCTGCAGCAGGAAAACCAGACGCTCCGTCTGGCCGCCTCGCAGAGCGAGCAGAACGCCGTGCTCAAGGCCGCGATGGACGCCAACACGGCAGAGCTGATCCGCCGGACCGGCAACTCGACGCCGCAGCCGACGTACCTGGTGCAGAACCCGCATGCGGCGTACTGCAGCGCAGGCTGCCAGCAGGGCTACGGCTGCTGCTGACGGGATGAGAGATCGGGGCGGCAGCTGCCGCCCCTGAGCAAAGGAGGATATACCATGGCATGCAACAACGTGTGTAAGCTGTGCCGCCGCCTTGTGATCTCGCAGGCCGTGACGTTTGCGGACGGCGTGCTGACGATCAACCTGCCGGCCGGGAGCTACAACGACGGCGAAAAATACTGTCTCGTCGTGGCGCAGACGATCCCGACGACGGCGACCATCACGGCTCCGGTCGTGGTGACGATCGGCAGCGGGACAGTGCAGTATCCGCTGACAAGCTGCGGCTGCGCACAGTTGACCGCCTGTGCGATCCGCACGCGGACAAAGTACAGCACGGTGCTCAACACCACCGCGACGGGCGGCAGTTTCCGGCTGCTGGGCCGCGCGGCCTGCGCGCCGAGCAGCAATCTGGCGAGCGTCAACGGCACGGCGCCGACGGCATAAGGAGGGACGATATGGACGCCAGGACAAAAATGATGTTCTACCGCCGCGGGAGCGGCGAGGAGGAACGCAGAGACCGGCCGGAGGGCCGATTCCGCGACGGGCGCGGACGCGAGCGATACAATGACGGCCGCTATGCGCCGCGCAGCGACGGCGACTATGATCGCCGCTACCGCGACGAGCCGATGGGCCGCCGGTACGACATCGAGCCGAGAGGCGGCGGCCGAAGCCGCGAGCCGGGGCGCCGGGAGATGGGGCATATCGGATTCGAGCAGCAGCAGGACGATGACGACCGTCTGTCGTGGGAGGAGGCCGAGAAGTGGGTCGGCGGTATGAAAAACGCCGACGGCACGGTCGGCGCGAAGTGGGCACCGGACCATGTGCTCAAGATGATGCACGAGCGCGGCATTGACTGCGACCCCGTCGAATTTTGGTGCGCAATGAATGCGGTGTACAGCGATTTTTGCGAGGTACTCATGGACCACGGCTGCACCGGGACGGACCTCTACCTCGATCTCGCCAAGGCGTGGCTCGAGGACAAGGACGCCGTGCCGGACAAGGCGCGCGTGTACTACGAGTGCATCGTGGAGTGACACAAAAACAGCCCCGGCAGGAGACTGCCGGGGCCTTTTGTGCACCGAATGAGCACCGAGAATTTTGAGAATTTGAAAATTGAGGTCGGAGAAAGTTGGAGTTTGAGCAATGTAAAGAGAGAAAATGAGATGCGTTGAGAGGCAGAAAGAGAAAGAAACAGAAAGATGAATAAAAGTTGTTGTTGATGAGCATCAACGAAAAAAGAGAGGATAAAAAACGCCGAAACCATTGAAAACACAAGGGTTCCGGCGTTTTCGGAGATGGAGCATAAGAGGGAGAACACCGAAAAAACACCGAAAATCACGGGGTGGTTAGAGGAGAGAGCTGGACGGTGTCAAGAACGGTGATCGCGCGGTCCTGCTCGCGAGGATACAGGTGGGAATAGGTGTCCCAAGTCTCCTTGACATTGGAGTGGCCGAGGCGGCGCGCGACCTCCTGGATATTGATGCCATTATTAACGAGCAGGGAGGCGTGAGAGTGCCTGAAATCATGGAGGCGGATCTGCGGGAGTCCTGCGCCGCTCGCATAGGTAAGCTTGTGCCTGCGGACAGTATACGCCACGAGATGCGAAGGACCGCCGCAGACGAGGAAGTCCGGAGAAAAACCGGGCATGCCGCGCTGAAAACGGATGTGCGCCTGCAGCTCCTCGAAAAGGGGGGCGGGGACGCCAATATCGCGGACAGAGGACTCCGTTTTGACAGGCCCCTCCCCATACCGATCGGAATAAGTGCGGCGGATACGGATCAGGCGGGCCGGGAAGTCGATATCCGTCCAGTGAAGGGCGAGGACTTCGCCGGGCCGCATGCCGGTATAAAATGCGACGACGAAAAACATCATGTATTGCCGCTCTTGGATGGGATTTTTTGCAATGGAAACGGCGGCGGCTGCCGATGCGTAAAAACGCTGAAATTGCTCTGCGGTATAGAATTGGAAATCGTGCTGCGGGGCGTCTGGCATGGCCTTGCGTCGGCAGCGGAGCCGCCCGAAGGGAGATGTTGGGATGATGCGGAGTTCGACGGCGCGCGCGAACATGGATTTTGTAATTGCGTAGACCTCGGAGATGGTATTGGGGGCGAGGCCCTTACTGTGCAGGGACGACACCCAATCGGCAACGTGCCGTGGGGTGACGGCGCGCATACGCAGCGGGCCGAAAAATGGGATAGCGTGCGTGCGCAGGCGGGCCTCATGCGTGGCGAGCGAGGATGCACGCACTTCGTTCGATTTGTATTTGAGATACTGCTGGGCAAACTCGGCGACGGTGAGGCGGTCGTCGGCGGTGGGGGTGGGGGCTTTGATCTCGGCATTGAGCTGTCGCTCCATATCGGCTGCCTCGGCCTTGCCGTAGACGATGCGCTCGATCCGGCGGTAGGATCCGGTGTCGGGATCGGTATAATTGACGCGGACGCGATAGCCCTGCAGGCCGTCGCGTTTTTTTTGTAATTTTGTTATCGGCATGTTCGTGCGCTCCTTTGGGGCATCAACTGCGGAACCAGCCGACGTGGGGGTCGCACAGGTCGAAGGCCAGTAAAAAGGCAAGGACGGCGACCAGAACAAGGCAGATAATGCCGAGGGTGTAGCAGATGTGGGAGCGGTAACGGGCGAGGCGCGCGAGTGCGGCGATGCGGGCGTCCTTTTCGGCGAGGAGGGCATCGCTGGGCTGCGCAGCGGGGGCGGCTTCGGGCGGCGGGAGCAGGTCGGGGAGGACGTCGGACAGCGGGACCTCGGCAGCGGCGACGAGGTCGACGACTGTCTGCAGGCCAGGATTTTCGGTGCAGCCGGAGAGGATGCGGGAGATCGTGCTGACGGGGACGCCGGAGCGCTCCGCCCACGCGGTGAGGGTGAGGCCGGACTTTTGTTTGATGGCATTGAGCCGGTCGCAGATCTGGGACATATGGTGTCGCCTCCTGACGATTGCAGTTTTGGGTGTGGATTTTTGCAAAAAGCGGGCGCAGTTCCCGGTTCTGGCCATGGCTTCCCGCGGCGGGGCGTGGTACGATGCGGGTGCAAAGGGGGCGCGACGGATGGAGCGATGGATCAAGTACCGGTTTGTGCGGGAGTACCGGCGGATGCGGCCGGACGGGAGGAAGCGCGTGGAGCGAGCCAGAGATGAGTTGAGGCTGGCCGCCTGTGGGGGACGGCCAGCCTCGGAGGAGAAGATCGTGCGGGAGTTTCTGCGGCTGCCGCCGGAGGGGCGGCGGGAGGTGCTGGACGTGCTGGAGATGTGTGTGCGTCAGGGATTGCAATGCCCGCAAGGGGAATATCCGGCCGCCCGAGCCTCTTCGGCGGAGCTGTAGTAGGCCCGATTCTGCTCCTCCGGGAGATAGCTGCAGGTAGAGCGGTGGAATTTGCCGGTAGAGGTATTGGCAATGTATGATGTGCCGGTCGGCTCGGAAGCGCGAGCCGCAAGCCATTCTGCCATCGCGTCCCGGCCAGTTTCGGGCTGCCGCTCGGCGACGCGATATGCACTGAGCTCCTTCTCCAGCTCGTTGATGCGGGGCTGCATGTACTGTTTCCCCTCAAGGTAGCCTTTGTTCCGGCCAGCGGAATACCCGATATCCTTGCCTTTAGCCTTCCCGGCGGCGTAGCCGCGATCATAGGCGGGGCCTATGGCATCGTTTCCGCCCTCGACGTAGCCGGTGGCGTGGCCGGAATCATAGCCGCGCTGATAGACGGAGCTATCCGGCTCGGCGGTGGCGAGAACAATGATGAGCACGACGGACAGGATCAGGGACAGGGCCGTGACAATGTTTTGCACTATGCGGCGGCGCTTTGCAGCGGGGGATGGATAATCAGGCATAAGCAACACTCCTTTCAAAGTGAGTATACCATAAAGCGGAAGGAGATATCAAGCGGCACATTGCACAAATAACAGAGTGTAAAATGCACAAAATGCTAGAATTCGGGGGGAGGGGCAACCCTTACGACGGAAAAGGAGGAAACAAGATGGACATTTTGGCAGAGGTGATCGGGGAGCTAGCGCACCTGACGGAGGCGGAGCTTTACAGTTTGCTGCAGTTTCTTCGGGCGCTGCGGCGCAATTCTCGTTTGGAATATGAAAACGATGCGCTATAATATAGGCAGGGGCGCAGGGTAGTAAGCGTTTATCGATTCTTTCTTTCGTTTTCAGTGCACAAAAATCTCCTTTCTTTTTGCAAAACAGGACCGCATCCGTTAGCAGACCGGGTGCGGTCTTGTTTTTTTCGGCAGAATCGGGCAGCGCGGCCGGGGGTGCGGAGGTGCACCAGAGCACTCAAGCTGCAGAATGGGTGCGTACCGGGCGCTCAATGAGCGCCGCTACCGATGGTGCCTACAGGCCGGTGCGGGGCGCGGGTGCGGAGCCGGGAGGGGACAGCCCGGCCCTTACAGATGCCCTATCGGATCGGGCAAAGCAAAAGCCCGCAGCGGGTGCTGCGGGCTTTGCGCTATTTGCCGGGATCGTCGGCGCGGCGGGCAAGGATCTCCTCCATGAAGTCGGCCAGCTTGGGCCAGAACTCCGGCGGGAGGTCGGCCAGCGCGAGCAGGAAGTCCCGGCGAAGGTCGCCCGGCGGGGCCTCCGAAAGGCTGCGCGCGAGGTCGAGGATCTCCTGCCGCAGCGTGCGGGGGACGAACGTCTCGCCCTGCCCCTCGCGCAGCCAAAGTTCGGACACGCCGTAAACGCGGCAGATGTCGCGGATCGTCCGGTCGGAGGGGCGCCGATCGCTCGTGCAGAGAACGGCGATAAAAGATCGGCTAACGTTCAAGCGCTCGGCAAATTTCTCCTGTGTGAGTCCAGAATGCTTGAGGACGGCTGCGATTCGATCGTTGATTTCGGCCATGCTATCACCACCTTTGTTACTAGAATACCACATCAATGCCAACCAGTCAACAAAAAGTTATCAAGAAACAAATAAATGTTGACAAGAGGCCGAGAGTGTGGTACTATGCTTTTAGGAAACATAAACTAGTTACAGCGAAACAAATCCAAGAGACGAAAAGAAAGGAGGCGAGGGGATGCGTGGGATGCTGATCATGTTCTGCATCACGACGGCCGCAGCGGGAACGTTTGTTTGCGTGCTCGCTGCGCGGCGCATGGTCGATCGCGGGACGCTGCTGACGATCAGCGGGGTGCTTCTGGGGATGCTGGCGCAGCTGGCCCTGTTTGGGATGATGCTCGTGAGAGGATGAAAGGAGAGAAAACGATGGAGACCTGGGTGCACAGATACTGTTACCGTGACAAGAGCGGTCAGGTGGTCGTGGTGAGCAAAACAGTCAAGCGGCCGAGATGGCCGGGGAGGCCCCGGCACAAGGGCCGGGGCAAGACTTACGGCCAGGCGAGGGGCTAATTGCCGTGGATGGTTCCGACAGCGACGCGGGCAATGTAGTATCTTTCGTGGCCGAATGCCTCATAGATACGATGCCGAACCTCGCTGTAAGGGAGCATTACCACGATTTCAAACGCGCCGGGGATGTGCTCGTCAACATGGATCGCCTCCGGGAACAGAGCTGCAACCTCTGACCGGTCATGATGAGCCGCCGGATGGAAGTAAACAATCAACAAGTTAGGCACAAAATCACCTCCTTTCGCGGAAAGGATACCACGCGGGGGAGCGGATTGCAAGAAAAATGAAAAAAGGAGTAAAGAAATGAACAACGAAAAGAAGATCGAGATCCCGGCGATGCCGGAGAAATACCGGCTGATGCCGGAGATGGTAAACAGCGCCTCCGAGAAGGAGGCGTGGACGCGGCTGGTCACGGCCGACGAGCACATGCGCCGCACGCGCAGCCAGCTCCGGCGGCTGGCCAAGATCGCGATGGGCTACATCACGGAGGGGGTGAGAACATGAGCGAGAGCCTGAAGCAGCTGGCGGATAAGCTGCTGACGCTGGCCGGGCAGATGACGGCGGCGGAGATGGCAGCCGTCAAGGGCTGCATCTACGGCATGATTGTTGCCGTGGATAAGCGGAATGAGTGAGAGAGCGCGGGGGCCAGAGATTGCCACGTCGGCCTTCGGCCTCCTCGCAATGACAGAAGGAGGACAATGACATGAGGATCGCAATGAGCTGCGCGCTGGCCGCATGGCTGGCATTGGTGGTACTGCAGGAGGCTCTGGCAGCGCGGGAGCGCAGCAGACTCCAGCGGCAGGCCGAGGCGCAGGAGCGCATGTGGCGCAACGCGCGAGACATGCAGATGAGCAACTGGTCGGAGATCGCGCGAAAGCGCGATGAGCTCGACCAGCAGGCGGGAGTCCTGCGGGATTGGGAGGCCGAGCTGGCCCAGAAGGAGGAGCAGCTCCGCGCCCAGCAGCAGATGCTCGAGGAGCTGGCCAAGCAGATCGTGACCGGGCAGGACGCCGGGACGACCAACGAGGCCGGAACGCTATGAGGACCGGGCGAGTGCGGGTCCCGCAGGTGCGGAATATCGAAACGGCGCTGCGGCTCTACTATGAGCGGCTGGAGCTGAGTAACAAGGACATAAAGGACCTATTTGAAACGTCGGCCGGGACGGTATACCGGCTCAAGGCGCTCGCCAAGGAGGAGATGGATGCCATGGGCATCCCATGCTGGAACGCCACCCATGTAAACACCGAGGTGGCCTACAAGGCGTGGGGCATTGACATCGAGCGCCTCGAGCGCAACTACAAACGGCTGCAGTCCCTCCGGCTCAAGCCGGAGGGCGCGGTGGGCGGCGCGTGATCCGCCCGACCTGAGGGCGCGCAAGGGACGGCCGCGGCGAGAGCACAAGCCGCGGAGGGCAGGCTCGATACCTGCCGCCCTCTCCATAGGAGGAGGGATGTCGAGTGACCAATTTTGCGAAGATCGTGCAGAGCACGGAGGCCATGGCGGCGGCGCTCGTCGACGCGGCGTGGTGCAGGAGCTGCCAGTACAACCAGCGGGGGCTCTGCCTCTACTGCCGCAACGACGGAGCGGACGATACGATAACCGAGGCCTGCACGAGGCGGGCAGCCGAGTGGCTGCAGGAGGAAGCGCAATGAACTGGATGAGCAGCGCGGCGCAGATCGAGCAGGCCCGGCTCGACGAACTGAACCGCAAGGCGGAGGCCAGAGCGCAGGCCCGCAGATGCCGGGAGGCGGAGCAGCGGGCGGCCGTGGCCGAGCAGAGGGCAAAACAGGCGCAGCAGGACGCGGACCGCAAGGTTGCGATGCTGGTGCTGGCAACGGCCGCGATGGCCTGCATGATCCTCGGGGTGTGCGTGATGCGCGCATCGGCGTGGATCGGGGCCGGTCTGCTAGGCGCGGCGGCGCTGCTGGTACGATGGATCCCGCGTGAGGGCTGAGTGTGTCTGCCGCGCGTGCCGGTATCTCCGCGAGGAGGACGCCGGGCGCGATGCAAAATTTTACCGGTGCGGGGTGACGGGGCGCGTGGTCGAGCACGCGCCGCTCTGCGCAAAATGGCCGAGCACGCCGATGTGGCGCTGCCCGGCCGCAAGCATCAGAAAGGAGCTGAAGATGGAAAAGAAGAACAGGTGGGAGCCCGGCGAGCGGGTGCTGGCGGTGTGCACGGGGACGTGGCACTACGGCGTCGGCGTGATCCGCAGCGGGCCGGACAAAAACAACCGGTACGTCGTGGAGTTTGACCGCGACGGCCTGCGCGGCGGGTGCCGGGTGATCGGGAGGCCGCAGGAAAATGAGCGTATGCGATAAGCGATGCGAGGGCTGCCCGTATTCGGATTGCATCAACGACGAGATGGATCTGGACGACTACCGGGAGGCAGACGCAAGGGACCGGGCGCTCGGGACGGTGCGCAAGGCAAAGGATCCGCCGCCCGTCGGAGGCGACGCGGCCAAGAAGGAGGCGGCACGGGAGCGGGCGCGGGCGAAGGCGAGGGAATACAATAAGGCCCACAGGGCGGAGCTAAGGGAATACTTCCGAAAATGGCGCGCAGAGCACCCGGGCACGCAGAAGGAATATTACAGGCAAAATCGGGAGCGCCTGCTGGCGAAAGCGAGGGCCTATAGGGAGGCCCATCGGGAGGAGATCAACGCCAGGGCAAGAGCAAGGTATGCGGCACAAAAGGCAGGAGCAGCACCGGGCCTATTACCGGAAAAATCGTGAGGCCTTGCTGGCCCGGCAGAAAGAATACAATAGCCGCCGCGCGGCCGAAAAACGCGCGGCCAGAGAACGAAAGGAGAACACATGAAGGCCTACAAGGGATTTGATAAAAATATGCAGTGCTGCGGCTTCCAGTACGCCGAGGGCCAGACCTACGAGGAGGAGGATGCGAGGCTTTGCGAAAGCGGCTTTCACGCCTGCACAATGCCGCTTGACGTGCTGGGATATTACGCGCCGGCACGCGGCAGCATCTATCGCGAGGTCGAACTGGAAGGCGGCCTGCAGCGCAGGCCGAGAGGCGACAGCAAGGTTTGCGCGAGGAAGATCAGAATCGGCGCGGAACTCGGGATCGCCGGTCTGGTAAAGGCACAGATCGAGTGGGTCAAAGAGACGTCCGGCTTTGACGAAAATATCAAAAAGGCCAAAAGCGCCACGGGCTGTCAGGGCGCTGCCTCCGCCACGGGCCGTCAGGGCGCGGCCTCCGCCACGGGCGATCATGGCGCTGCCTCCGCCACGGGC
>OIZX01000217.1_pt1 | contig 44778 bp, 49 predicted proteins | sample 1588621 | NCBI WGS metagenome assembly OIZX01 (sample SAMN03283276) | human gut metagenome | biome: human-associated habitat; material: feces | host: Homo sapiens | place: Peru | collected 2012 | reverse complement strand
GCTAACCCTTTAAAATTTTATCGCTATGGGTAAAGTAAAAATTAAGAAGAGTGACATCTGGATCGACATGACGCCTATGTCAGACGTTATGACCCTGTTGCTTACCTTCTTCATGCTCACCTCTACTTTCGTAAAGAATGAGCCTGTAAAGGTAAACACACCAGGTTCTGTGTCTGAAATCAAGGTGCCTGAGAACGGAGTCTTGACTATCTTGGTAAATCCTGAAAAGGACAAGGCTGGTAATCCTACCGGCGAGGGCCAAGTATTTATGAGTATTGATAATACTGATCAGCTGGGTGCTTCACTGAGCACTATGACTGGTGCTTTCGGCGTGGAGCTGACACCTAAGATGATAGAGACATTCAAGAGTGAGGGTACATTCGGTGTCCCAATGGGCGACTTGAAGACTTACTTGGCTATGAATGCTTCTAAGCGTCCACAGTATCTCCAGCAGAAAGGTATTCCTCTCGACAGTATTAATGGTGGTATGAGCGAGTTCCAGCAGTGGGTAAACGCTGCTCGCCAGTCAAACGAGGACATCAAGATTGCCCTCAAGGCTGATGCTTCTACTCCATATAAGACAGTTAAGAGAGTGATGAACGAACTCCAGGATATGGACGAGAGTCATTACTATATGATTACACAGTTAAAACAACAGGGGGACGAATAAATGGCTAAGAAAGAAAGCAAACAAAAGAAAATGAATGTCCGCGTAGACTTTACGCCTATGGTGGATATGCTTATGCTTCTTATCACGTTCTTCATGCTGTGTACATCTTTGAGCAAACCTCAGACTATGGAGCTGACAATGCCAAGTAATGATGAGAACCAGAACGACGAGAACAAGAATGAGGCTAAAGCTTCTGAGACTTTGACACTCTATGTAACTGCAGACAACAAGATTTACTATGGTGCTGGTATCCCTAAGTACGACGATCCTACATGGATTAAGGAGACAACATGGGGCACCAATGGTATCCGTAAGGTCTTGAGAGAGCATGCTACAGAGGACGGTACACGTCCAGTACAGAGAATCTCACTCGCTGTTAAGGAGTTAAACATGGAGCGTTCTAAGAATCCAAAACAATATCCTGACAGCATCTATCAGAAGAAATTGAGTGACTTGAAGGCAGGTAACTTGAAGGATGGTAAGATCCCAACCCTGACTATCGTCATCAAGCCTTCTGACAATGCTTCGTACAAGAATATGGTTGACGCACTCGATGAAATGCAGATTTTGAACATTGGTACGTATGTCATCGACAAGATTAGCGCTGACGACGAGAAGCTTCTCAAGTCAAGAAACGTTAAGATGTAAGATGATTGCTAACAATTAAAACAAGAAAGAAATGGCAAAAATAGATCTATACGATCCTAAATGGGTCGAAATGGTTTTCGCCGGAAAGAACAAGGAGTATGGTGCTTACCAGCTCCGTAAGGGTACTTCTGGCCGAAACATCAAGGCTCTTCTGATTTTGGTCATCGCTGCAGCTCTCGTAGGTGGATTCTTGGCTTGGAAGGTTATCGAACAGAAACAGGCCGAAGAACAGCAAGCATACATGGAAGCTATGGAGTTGGCTAAACTCCAGCAGCAAGCTAAGAAAGAAGAAAAGAAGAAAGAGCCAGTGAAGCCAAAGATTGAACCTAAGAAGGAAATACCTGTGGCTCGCGAGACTCAGAAGTTTACTGCACCTGTCATCAAGAAAGATGAACTCGTAAAAGAGGAAAACCAGGTAAAGCAAATGGATAAACTGGACGAGAAGGTGGCCGTAGGTACTGAGAACAAAGAAGGTACTAAAGACCGTTTGGCTGAAGCTGTAAGAAGCGATATCGCCGTAGCAGCTCCACCACCACCACCAGCACCAAAGCCTGAGGTTTCTAACAAGGTATTTGATGTTGTAGAAGAGATGCCTCACTTCCCAGGCGGCCCAGCTGCCTTGCAGGCTTTCCTCTCAAGCAACACAAAGTATCCTGTTGTCGCTCAGGAAAATGGTGTTCAAGGTCGTGTAATCGTATCATTCGTTGTAGAGCGTGATGGATCTATCACTGATGTAAAGGTTGTACGTTCTGTAGACCCATCACTCGACCGCGAAGCTACTCGAGTTGTAAAGAGCATGCCAAGGTGGAGTCCTGGTAAGCAGAATGGTTCTGCCGTACGTGTGAAGTACACAGTTCCAGTTGTATTTAGATTGCAGTAATAGAATGAAAAAAACATCTTATATTTTTATAGGATTAATATCACTATCAATGGCTTTCTTCTCATCATGTGGTGAGAAGAAAGCCAAAGATGGTAGAACAGACACTCCTACGTCGGGCACTATTGAATTCTATGCAGACGAAAGTCTGAGCCCTATCATCGACGAGGAGAGAACACAGTTTGAGTTTGAATTTCCAAAGGCAAAACTCAAGCCCATTTATTCAGACGAAGTCACCGGACTTCAGATGATCAAAGATTTCAAGACAACTCTTTTATTTACTACTCGTAATCTGAAAGATAGCGAGATAGCTTACTTGAAATCGAAAAGCAATGTTATTCCTTCAGTCTTCCCTATTGGATACGATGGCTTGGCATTTATCGTCAACAAGAACAATCAAGACACTTGTATAACGGTAAACGACATCAAACGTGTCCTGACAGGAAAAGCCACAAAATGGAGCGACATTGTTCCTGGTTCTAAAAGAGGAGACATCGAAGTCATCTTCGACAACACTCGCTCGGCTACTACCAACTTTGTTGTTGATTCCGTATTGCATGGTGAAAAGATGGGTGCTAAGATAATGGCAGCTAAGACCAGCAAACAGGTTATAGACTTTGTAGACGAGAACCCAGGTTCTATTGGTGTCATTGGTTCTAACTGGTTGAATGACCGCAGAGACTCTACCAACACCACATTTAAGAAGAATATTCATGTCATGCGAGTGTCCATAAAGGATAAGGCAACTCCATTCAATAGTTGGCAGCCCTACCAGGCATACCTGCTCGATGGAAGATACCCATTCGTAAGAACCATATATGCGATAGTAGTAGACCCACACAAAGCCCTGCCATGGAGTTTTGCCAACTACATCACGAATCCAAGAGGTCAGTTGATAGTCTTTAAGACGGGACTTCTTCCCTACAGAGGCGACATCACCTATAAAAAGGTAAACATTAAAAAATAAGAATATTATTAAACCTTCTGGATTGAAAAATCATCCAAGAAGTAAAAACAATAATCACACAAAATAAAAATTGAGATTATGAAAGCAATAAAATATTTAGTAGCTGGTGCATTGATGATGAGTTTGTCAATGCCCTCAATGGCTCAGGATGTCAACTACAAAGACATGCTCAAGTCAATAGAGACAGAAATCAAGGCTGGTAACACAACCACAAAAGACTTTGAAAAGTCTCTGAAGGAGTATCAGAAAGAGTTTAAGAAAGATCCAAAAGCTCTCGTTGCTTTAGGTAACATTCTTGCTATCAACAAGCAGTATGACAAGGCGATGGCAGTTGCTGACGCTATCACCATGAAGTTTAAGAACTGTGGAGATGCCTATATCTTGAAGGGCGATATCTATGCTTTGCAAGACAATGGTGGAGATGCAGCAGCAAGTTATAACGATTGTATCGTCATGGATCCAAAGAATCCTCAGGGATATATCAGCTATGCAAATGTATACCAGAAGATTGACCCTGTGAGAAGTGCAGAGACACTGAAGAAGTTGAAGGAAGTGAACCCAGAGTATCCTTACGAGGCTATGGCTGGTTACACCTTCTATAGCAATGGTAAATACGACAAGGCATATGAACTCTTCAAGCAGACCGATCCTAACAAGTTGGAGGAATATATCTATGTAGCTTACGCTATCACCGACTATATGGTCAACAAGAAGGATGAGGCATTGACACTCTCTGAGAGTGGATTGCAGAAATTCCCTAAAGATGCTACCTTCCACAGAGTTGCTGTATGGTCAGCTGTAGATATCGAGAAGTTCGATATTGCTCTCAACCATGCACAGGTCATCATGGGTACAGACTCTATCAAGAAGACATCAAGAGACTATACCTACTATGGTATGGCATTGGTTGGTAACAAACAGTACGATGAAGGTATCGCTCAGTATGAGAAGGCATTGCAGCTCAAGGCCGACGATCCTAAGCCATTGCAGTACATCTCTGAGGCATACAAGCAAAAGGGTGATGAGGACAAAGCGTTGGAATACAGCCAGCAGTATATGGACAAAAACCCAGATGCAGCTCCTACAGACTTCATGAAGTTGGCTGAAATCTATGTCAACAAGGCTAAGAAGAATGCAGAAACTAAAGTTCAGAACATAGAAAAAGCCATTAGTGTTTACGACAAACTTGCTGAGAAATATCCTTCATTGAAGGCATTCGCCAAACTACAGGAAGGTAACACTGCATTCCAAAGCGAGTTGGACGATTTGGCTATACCTGCATACGAGGAAGTTATCAAGGAGTTGGAAGCCAAGCAGTGTGACGCTGACGAAGTCGGCTACTTGAAGCAGGCTTATCAGTACATGGGCTTCATCTACAACTACGACAAGCAGGACTTTGAAAAGGCCAAACCATACTGGGAGAAATTGCTCCAGTTGGATCCTGAAAACAAATATGCTAAGGATGCCATCGAAAAGGGCACAAAAGCAACAGCAGAATAATCAAACAATAAAGATAATAGAAGAGCGGGATTCTTTTTTTGGAATCCCGCTTTTTTTTATCTTATAAAAAAGTAACCTTGTAAGAAACGACATTCCCTCATATAGAAAGAAGAACATTGCCTACATATTAAATAGTCAAGCAAATATTCAATGATTAAGAATGGAGAATAGAGAGGAATACGAAACAAAGATAACAAAAAAAAGAGCGACTCTAAAGAGCCGCTCCCGATGTTTTATGTAACTAAAGTATCTATCCTTATATATTAAGGAAGACTGATAGCCTCGTTAGGACAAACATCAGCGCAAGTACCGCACTCAGTGCAAGCATCTGGGTCGATAGAATACTTCTCGCCCTCAGAGATAGCACCTGATGGACACTCATCAATACATGTACCGCATGCGATACAATCGTCACCAATTACGTAAGCCATAATAATAAAGTTTTAATATTAATAATGTTTTGTTCAATCTGTTTTAATCTATACCTATTAAGTATGGTGCAAAGATAACAATAATTTTTTAAATACCTACATGTAGGTATCATTTTTTTGAATAATTTATACTCTTTCGAAATAAGTTGAAGGCAATAAGATTATCCTATTTACGTTATATCTATATGAAAAAGAATATATATATCCTCATCGCCCTATTAGGAATGGTATTCTACCAAGCGCAGGCACAAGAACGTAAGGTTGAAAACAGACCTTATACAGACTTGCGCACCTTTCACTTTGGTGTTTTAGTGGGCACTCATTTTCAAGATTTAGAACTATTGAATGTAGGACCACAGACTTATATCAATGAAGAAGGTCAAGAAGTATCATCATGTGTCACAGTAGATCAAGACAGATGGGACGTGGGGTTCACAGTTGGCGTATTAGGCGAACTGAGACTTAACACCAACCTGCAGTTAAGAGTAGCACCCGCGATGTATTTTGGCACCCGTCATCTTACCTATCGCAACCTGCTGGAGAAAGATGCCAACGACCGGCCTACCGAGAAGATGCAAGACATGAAGACAGCATACATCTCAACTGCAGTAGACCTTATCTTTGCAGCCCCACGATTCAATAATCATCGTCCCTACCTCATGGCAGGCATCAACCCTATGCTAAACCTCAGCAACACCAATGATGATTATATCAAACTCAAGAAAACAGATTTATTTTTAGAGATAGGCGTAGGATGCGACTTTTATTTACCATTCTTTAAGTTACGCCCAGAACTTAAATTCATGTATGGCATCAGCAACTCCATCGATAAGAGTCACGTCAACCAAATCAAGGACAAAAATATGCTACCATATGCTATGGCTTCAAAAGAAGCACACAGCAAAATGATAGCATTAACTTTTTATTTCGAGTAATCCAAGACTATCTTGCCCACCCAAATGGCATTCTTGCCATTTTGGTCGACAGGAACAAGCTTTCCGTCCAAATCCTTCACATATCTCAATTCCTTGAAATAAGTATGTGAATGACCTCCCAATACCAAATCGATATAGCGAGTGCCAGGTATTGTCTGGACATCATCTGTATTCTCCACATTCCATCCCAAGTGCGAAATACAAATAATGATGTCGCATTTCTTCTTTTTCTTTAAGAAAGTAGCCGTTTCCAAAGCTGTTTTTATAGGGTCAAGATACTTGATCGGCCCATAATTGGCAGCAGTGACAAGTCCTTCCAACTGAGGTCCCAAACCAAAGACTCCGATTTTCACTCCCCCGCGTTTCAATACAACCCAAGGCTTAACAATGTCCTTCAAAGCCGTACCAGTGAAATCATAGTTGGAACAAACTATAGGAAACTTAGCCTTCTTGAAAAGTCGAACCATGTTATCAATACCAAAATCAAACTCATGATTACCTATCGTGGCAGCATCATATCCCATCTCATTCATCAGTCCCACCTCTACATCACCTTTAAAGAGTGTGTAATAAGGTGAACCTTGTGAGAAATCACCACTATCGAAGAGCAGAAGGTCTGGATTCTTCTGTCTTTCCTGCTTCACCATGTTCACCCTACGAAGGAAACCACCTCTGTCTGCAATAGCCGTATCAGCCAAATTAGGATTCAGAGGCATCACACAACTATGTGTATCATTCGTATGCAGCACCACCAACTGTTTCTGTGCCCAAGAACTGAAAGTAATGCAACACATTACCACAGCAAAAAAATATTTCTTCATCATAGATATTATTTGATAACTATACGACCTTCCACTTTAGATTCCACACACATTCCCTGAGCAGCCTGTTCACGAAAATAATTCATGATAATGAAGCGCACATTGTTCTCTCTCTGTTTGGGCGCAAAGACATCCGTTCCTTTCTTAAAGGCAGTCAACTGGTCGTTGCCTTCAGCCAGATAATCAAGCGTTGCCACCCGGTAAGAAGCCTTCTCGTCTATAGGTTGTCCGTTGAGTGTAGCATCCAAAAGCTTCCCATCTTTCGAGATATCCATTTTTACAGCATGACTTACGCCCTCACCACCACGCATGGCAATCTGAGAAAAAAGTTCAAGCACATCCTTACCCGTCAAAGTAAGGAAACAAATCTTATTTTCAAAAGGAGCCATATCATTGACATCTCCAACCGTTTGTTTTCCCTTAGCCAAGGCTGCACGAATACCACCCATATTATAAACGGAGAACACAGGCTTCTCTTCGAAATCCTTACCAGCCCATACCAAAATATCACAAAGCAGGTTGCTCAATTCACTCTCTGGACGACCAGCAGCCATATAGTGAGCAGTCTCACCCACAACAGGACTCATAATACTGTCCACCTTATGCTTATAAGGTGCTATAAAGACAGCTGCCTGAGCATCAGGATTCTGATCAAATCTCTTATCCACCAAAATACGCGAACGCTGCACCTTTGTAACCTTGTACTTCTGAGCCACACAAGGAGTAGATATACTCCAAGTAGCCAAAAGAAATGCAGCAACAACTAAAGATTTATTTCTCATGATTCAACTTGTTTTATTTATTATTGCAAAGATACACTAAAAAAACAAGAAGAACAAAAAAAATATCATATAAAAAAGAAGAAAGTCTCTGAAAATTTGGAAGATACCAGAAAAAGTTGTAACTTTGCACCCGCTTTTCGGCGTAACCGCTGGCATGGGCTGATGAGTGGCTTAACCATGTTGCGTTGGAACGACAAACAATATTTAATTATAAAACAAAATGGATTTAATTAAAGTTGCTGAAGAAGCATTTGCAACCGGCAAGAAGTTCCCTGAGTTCAAGGCAGGTGATACTATCACAGTCGCTTACAAAATCGTCGAGGGTTCAAAGGAGCGTATCCAGCTCTACCGTGGTGTAGTTATCAAGATTTCAGGCCATGGTGACAAGAAGCGTTTCACTGTTCGTAAGATGTCTGGAACAGTAGGTGTAGAGCGTATCTTCCCAATTGAGTCACCAGCTATCGACTCTATCGAGGTGAACAAGCGTGGTAAGGTACGTCGTGCTAAGTTGTACTACCTCCGTGCCCTTACAGGTAAGAAGGCACGTATCGCTGAGAAGAAGACTATTCAGAAAAACGCTGAATAATTACTCTGCTTACGATCCTAAAGAAAAAGATAAAGGAGATTCGACAATCAACAGATTGCGAATCTCCTTTTTCTGTATCATCTTACGAGTACTCTCATAAGCACAATCATCATTTGTTCAATATATTGGATATCATCATAAGGCAGGCATATTAGATATCATCAAAGTCTGCCATATCCGACTTTCCCTTCTTCTCCTCATCTACCTCATAATTAAGATTTCCATCATCATCACCATGCAAAGCCTCATGGAAATCATCCCAACACTGGTAGCCAAGGAATAGGGCCAACTTATTCAATGTTTTCTTCGTTGGTTTTTCTTTACCACTCACATAATGCCAAACTTTACGTAGAGCCTCAGCATTCAGTTTGATATGATGCTTAACTGCAAAAAAAGACGCCAGCTTCTCAAAATCAGAGCCAGCAGGAATCTTTTTGTCTATTTTTCTTTCGATTTCACGTGTAAGACAAAGCAAATCATTTTTCATAACGCATCGTATTTGAAATATCCTCTATTTTGGCTGCAAAAGTACAAAAAAGTTAGCACGGATGATACAAAAACAGAGTTTTTTTGTAACTTTGCAGCAAATTCTTAACAAACATATCTTTGCAATGAAAGAATTAGCATTAAAGTACGGATGTAATCCCAACCAAAAGCCATCCAGAATCTATATGGAGGATGGTAGTGAGCTTCCCCTTGAAGTTATCAATGGCCGCCCTGGCTACATCAATTTTCTCGACGCACTCAATTCTTGGCAGCTCGTTAAAGAACTGAAAGCAGCAACAGGCATACCTGCAGCAGCAAGTTTCAAACACGTATCACCAGCAGGTGCAGCCATAGGTCTTCCACTGAGTGACACTCTGAAGAAAATCTATTTTGTCGACGATGTCAAGATAGAGCTATCACCATTAGCATGTGCCTACGCCCGAGCACGCGGTGCAGATCGTATGTGTTCCTATGGCGACTTCGTAGCATTGAGCGACACCTGTGATGCAGCCACAGCCACCCTCATCAAGCGTGAGGTAAGCGATGGAGTCATTGCGCCCGACTACACCCCCGAGGCTATCGAGATTTTGAAAGAAAAACGCAAAGGCACTTACAATGTCATCAAGATAGACCCCAACTATGTGCCAGCACCTATCGAGCGTAAGCAGGTATTCGGTATCACATTCGAACAAGGAAGAAACGAGGTAAAACTCGACGACCCAGCATTGTTTGAGGACATCCCTACACGCAATAAGACATTTACAGCAGAAGCCAAGCGCGACCTCATCATCTCTCTCATCACACTGAAATACACCCAGAGCAACTCTGTATGCTACGTGAAAGACGGTCAGGCCATCGGTATCGGTGCAGGACAGCAGAGCCGTATTCACTGTACTCGCCTGGCAGGTTCCAAGGCTGACGAATGGTGGTTACGCCAGTGTCCTAAGGTTATGAACTTACCATTCAAGGAAGGCATACGCCGTGCAGACCGCGACAACACCATCAACGTATATATCAGCGATGAATGGGAAGACGTACTGCAAGACGGAGTATGGCAGAATTTCTTCAGCGAGAAGCCAGAGCCTCTCACACGCGAAGAGAAAAAGGCATGGATAGCACAAAACAAGGGTGTGTCAGTAGGTAGTGATGCCTTCTTCCCCTTTGGCGACAACATCGAGCGTGCTCATAAGAGCGGTGTAGAATACATAGCACAAGCAGGCGGTAGCATCCGTGACGACCATGTTATCGACACATGCGACAAGTACGGTATCGCCATGGCCTTTACACACGTTCGACTCTTCCACCACTAATCCGTGGTGAAGAGTATAGCGCCAAGTAAGCAATAGAATCAAACAATCCATCAACACCATTTAATACCAACAACTATGAATGATATTGATGACATTATCATGAGTGGCATGGTTTTCAAAGCTGGCGGAGCTTCTAAAAAGGAAGACGACGGCAAGATAAAAACCAAGGCTAAGAAAAAGAAATACATCACGGGAGCTCACGGCAGTGGTTCGGCACGTCAGAAAGCCAAATATCGCCAACAGCGCGCAAACCGTCACAAGTAGTATTTCTCTTATTTAAATAAAAAAAGACCATAAAGAGAGGGCTACCTTCCTCACGGAGGATAGCCCTCATATAGGTCATATCAACATAAAATTATAATTTATATAAGAGAGATTCGATTTAATACATCTTTACAACAAACCTTTGATTTCAGTAAGAGGTTTCTTTTCCATGGTGCCATCCTGATAGGTTACAGTAAAGAAATCATGAACTGATTTACCAGACTTAAACTGAACTACAGCGACACCACCATCACGGAGCTGCAATGTGAAGTAACCTTCTCGCTTACCATTGACATATTTTCCGTGCCATTTTTCCTTACCATTCTTGTAGTAAGAAGTAACCTCGCCATTGAAAATCGTATTACGATCATTACCCAAGTCGATGAAGCTATAACCGCCCTCGGCTCTTAAATTACCGTTCATATAGAAGTCTTGGAAAACATCCTTCTTGGTAAGTCCAGACCCTGTAGTCATCAAGATGCGATAGTAAGCAGCCTGCTCAGCACTTGCCACATTACTCATATTCTCTGCATAGAATATTGTGTCAGCAACAACCGTTGCCTTCTCTACATGTTTGCGACCAAAGCTTGCAATGGTCAACATCAACATTACTGAAAGAAATATTACTCGTTTCATTGTTATTACGTTTTATAGGTTTATATTTTCTTTTTCTGTTGCAAAGATAATAATAAATCAGGCAAGTTGTAATTTTCATTAACTCAATTTTATCATATTTTTTGACGTGATAATATTTTGCAATTTGTAACGCACACAAACTAAGAAATCATAAGTTTTTATTATTTTTACTTACACTTTGTCAAGACGCCTTTCCTATATTTGGTTTATCCCCTCTTAATTGCTAACATTTTGTAAAATTTATCCAATTCCAAGAAGATGAATCTCATACAGCAGCAAACACAGAAGAAAAACCTCCATAAAGAGTATCATCCAAGAAAGCAGGTTTTTCCATCCATTTCATAGATTTAAAACAATTTATGCACGTTACTACAATATTTTTTGTATTTTTGCAACAGAATATATAAATAAGTACCCACGCATGAAACATTATATATACAGCCTCTTGTTTGTATTGGTTTCAGCCAGCATTCTTTCTTCCTGCAAAAGTAGCATAGAAGAATTTTATGCCGACATCGAACAAGACCGCGACGATGACCTCATCACTGGCGACGATTATGAATATCAGATACCTCTGATCTTCCACGTATTCTATCAAGACAGCCAGAACAAAGAGCAATACGTAGACTACAACCGACTCAAGGAACTGGTAGCCCACGTCAATGAACTTTACCAAGGCAACATCTACACTTATCGAGATTACGAGAACAGTGTCAACGTGCACATCAAGTTTGTTTTAGCAGAAAAGAACGAGCAAAACCAAGCATTAGCACAACCAGGCGTAGAATACATCAAGTGGACAAATAGTTATCCCATAGACTGCAATAAGTTTATGGGAGACAAGACTCGCAGATACACCCGCTACGTATGGGATCCCAACGAATATATCAACGTGATGGTATACCCCTTTGCAAAAAACAAAGACGACCAATCCATCACCCTTGGTATCAGCGTGATGCCATTCACTGCAGCAGGCTATCCACAGTTAGAAGGACTTAACAACACCAATCGAACCAAGCTATCGAAGAGCAATCTAAAATACGCTCACTGTCTCTGCATCAATAGTTCATACATCTATTACGAGAGCAGTCGCTATAAAGGTCAAACATCAGAAACAGAGAATACTGCCAACTACATATATGACGCCAACGCCACGCTGGCCCACGAGTTGGGACACTATCTGGGACTCCACCATGTATTTGCAGAAAAAGACGGCAAGTCCCTCGAGTCGTGCAGTGATACCGACTACTGTACAGACACGAAGAGTTACAATCGCCCAGCCTATAACACATGGCTATCAAAATACATAGAAGAAAAGAATAAAGAAGCTAAAGAAACAGGACAAAACGCCGTTCTCCTCCTCAACGACATGATAGCTCGCCACAATGACACAGGCGAGACTTGGAGTTCTATCAACATCATGGACTACTCGATGAGTCTGAGTTATCAGTTAACAGAGCAGCAACGGCACCGCATCCGCCAAGTGCTCTACTACAGTCCCCTCATGCCAGGTCCAAAGAAAGATCGTCCTACCACCCGTTCCGTAGAAGCAGAAAGTGACGAACCGCTCGACTTGCCAGTAATCATAGTCAAATAAAACCGAAAAAAAACAAGCAACATGAAATATATCATCCAAGCCCCTCAGCAACTCAACAGTACCATCAAGCTCCCCGCATCCAAGAGCATCTGCAACAGAGCACTCGTTATACACGCCATGGCAGGATGCACCTTTCCACTAAACAACCTGAGCGACTGCGATGACACCGAAGTCATAGTCAACGCCCTCAAAGATATGCCTGACACCATTAACATCAAGGCAGCAGGTACAGCCATGCGCTTTATGACAGCCTACTTAGCAAGCACCCCAGGCATTCATACCATCACAGGTACCGAGCGCATGAAGAATCGTCCCATAGCAGTACTCGTAGACGCCCTGAAGCGTTTAGGTGCCGACATCGAGTATGTGGAGAAAGAAGGCTATCCCCCACTCCGCATCCAAGGCAAAGTTCTTGAAGGCGGTCGTTTAGAAGTTGTAGGCAACATCAGTTCACAATACATCTCAGCCCTCTTGATGATAGGCCCTATCCTGAAAAAAGGTCTGGAGTTAAAGCTCACAGGCGATATAGCCTCACGCCCCTACATCGACCTCACCCTTTGTACGATGCGCCAGTTTGGAGCCGAAGCCAAATGGACCGACATAGACACCATCACCGTAGCCCCCAAGCCCTACACCCCAATAGCGAGCTACACCATCGAGAGCGATTGGAGCGCATCATCCTATTGGTATGAGATCATGGCTCTCCATGGCGACCCAGAGTCACAAATACAATTAGAAGGTCTTACAGACAACACCAAACAGGGCGACTCCGTGGTAAAATACATATTCAGTCTATTAGGTGTGAAAAGCGATTTTGCAAATCGCGATAGCATCTCCCCTCTCAAGCTCAAAGCCCATCGCTGCACCTTACCCCGACTGGACTACGACTTCACAGGCTCCCCCGACCTGGCTCAGACCATCGTCGTGGCCTGTTGTGCGATGGGAGTCAAGTTCCGCTTCACCGGTCTCGCCACTCTCAAGATAAAAGAGACCGACCGAATAGAAGCCTTGAAGTGCGAGCTTAAAAAAGTGGGCTATGTCATACACGATGAGAACGACAACACGCTCTATTGGGACGGAGAGACTTGCGAGGCCAGTTTAGCGCCTATCGACACCTACGAAGACCACCGCATGGCTATGGCCTTTGCCCCTTTGGCATTCAAGTTTCCCCAGTTACAGATCAATCATCCAGAAGTTGTCACCAAGTCATATCCCCACTTTTGGGAAGACCTCAAGGCAGTAGGCTTCAGTATCACCGAAAAGCCATAAACTCGTCCTATCCATATAAGAAATATAAGAATAAGAGCATTATATAAGAATATTTTAAGAGCATAAAGCCCCCCAATACGACTCACCCATGCTATATCTCATCATTGCCCTCATAGTCTTAGGCATTCTATCCGCCATCTTAGGCCTCATCAGTCACCGCAACGGCACAGAAGAGCCCCTTCAGGAAGGTGTCTCTTGCAACACCTGTAACGGCGAGAACGCCCAATGCGAACAAGAGTGCCTCATGGAAGCCTCCATCAAAGAGATAGAATATTTCGACGATGAGGAGTTAGACCGTTACAAAGGTCGTGCCTCCGACGACTACACAGCAGAAGAAGTAGAAGAGTTTTCCGATGTCCTCTACACCATGCAGCCCGAAGAAGTAGCAGCATGGAATAGAAGTCTGCTACTCAGAGGCATCAACCTGCCAGACACTCTTAAGGATGAAGTCATAGCTTTTATCCAAGAACATCATATAGGCTCATGAACATACTTGAATATACCTTTTTCCAAAACGCCCTTGCAGGAGCCTTCTTAGCGAGCATCCTGTGTGGCTTCATAGGATCATATATCGTAACACGCCGCCTCGTCTTCATCAGTGGCGGCATCACCCATGCCTCCTTTGGTGGCATCGGTTTAGGCGTGATGACGGGTATCAACCCGATTCTCTCAGCCATGCTCTTCGCCATACTCAGTGCTTTCGGAGTGCAATGGGTATCCAACCATAAAGACATACGCAATGATTCAGCCATTGCCATGTTTTGGACCTTAGGCATGAGTGTGGGCATCATCTGCTGTTTTCTCACTCCAGGCTTTATGCCCGACCTCCCCTCCTTCCTTTTTGGCAGCATCCTCACTATCGGCACCAGCGACCTATGGCTACTCGGAGTATTGACGGTATGTGTCGGCCTACTCTTCACCATGTTTCTGCGCCCCATACAGAGTGTAGCCTTCGACCGCACCTTTGCCCTTTCTCAACACTTACCCGTCACCCTCATCGAATACATCATGATGGCACTCATCGCCATGACCATTGTTGCCACCCTCAAGATGGTGGGCATCGTGCTCGCCATCAGTCTGCTCACGATACCACAGATGACAGCCAATCTCTTCACATACAACTACAAGCACCTCATCCTGCTCAGCATCTTCCTGGGTTGGATAGACTGTCTCATCGGTCTTTATGCCAGCTATCTGTACAATGTACCCTCTGGTGCCACCATCATCTTCGTGAGCATCCTCACTTTTACCCTTTGCAAGACAATAAAAGCAGGCATATCTCAGTTTTATAAGAAGTAAAACCCTACAACGTGAAACGACATACAGACCTACATATCATTCTCTTACTTATCATTGTCATAACGGCAATGACAGGCTGTTCTACGCACAAAAATACAGCACGCAACAGATGGCTGCATGCCTTTCACGCCAAATACAATATCTATTACAACGGCACCCTTGCCTATATAGATGCGTCACTCGAAAAAGAGCAAGGCAACAAGGATAATTACACCGAACTCATCCCTCTCTATACAGTGGGCAACAAGAACAGTCGCGAATTAGGCAAGGGCAACTACGACCGCGCCATAGAGAAGTGTCAGAAAGCCATCCAGCGCCACAGCATGAAGCAACGTCCCGACTGGAACAAGAGCCGCCGCAAGACAGCCAAAGACATAGAGTGGCTCAACCGTCGAGAGTATAATCCCTTCATCTGGAAGGCCTGGCTCCTCATGGGCCGCTCACAGTTCTATCAAGGCGACTTCGAGAATGCCGCCTCCACCTTTGCCTATATGAGTCGACTTTTCGAGACCCAGCCAGCCATCTACGGACGAGCCAAGGCTTGGTTGGCCAAGTGCTATATAGAGCAAGATTGGATTTATGACGCCGAGGATATCATCCGCAACATGCAGCGCGACTCCATCCACTGGCGTGCCCAGAAGGAGTGGGACTACACTTATGCCGACTACTACATCCACACCCAGCAATATGAGCAAGCCATCCCATACCTACGCAAGGTCATCAGCCATGAGATGCGCCGCAAACAGAAAGCTCGCGAGTGGTATCTTATGGGACAGCTACAGGCAGCCCTTGGTCATAAGACCGAAGCTTACAAGGCTTTCAAGCACGTGGTGCGTCTCAATCCTCCCTATGAGCTCGAATTCAATGCCCGCATTTCCATGAGCGAAGTGATGGCATCATCCAATACCCGGCAAGTCATCAGTCGTCTGAAGCGCATGGCAGCCTCAGATAAGAACAAGGAATACCTCGACCAACTGTATTACGCAATGGGCAACATCTATCTGCTGAAGCGTGATACCGTCAATGCCATATCAGCATACGAAAAAGGCAATAACAAGTCTACACGCAATGGCATTGAGAAAGGAGTGCTACTCCTGCACCTGGGCGACCTCTACTGGGGTAAGGAGCAATATAGCGATGCACGCCGATGCTATGGACAAGCCATCGGCCTGTTGGATAAAGACCGTAAGGACTATGCTCAACTATCCGACCGTTCCAAGATACTCGACGAACTGGTTCCCCACACCGAGGCAGTACATCTCCAAGACTCCCTTCAGGCACTCGCAGCCATGAGCGAGAGTGATCGCAATGCCGCCATCGACCGCGTCATCGCCCAACTGAAGAAGAAGGAGAAAGAAGAACGCAACCAACAAGCCGAAGCCAATGCCCAACAACAACTTGCGCTTAATGGCGGTATGGGCAACAACACCGCAGCCAACAACCGCAACAACCCGACATCCCCCAACGCCACCACACAAGCCAACGGCATCTGGTACTTCTACAACCCCATGGCAGTAAGCCAGGGTAAGACATCCTTCCAGCGACAGTGGGGAAAGCGCGAGAATGTAGACAACTGGCAACGCATCAACAAGACCGTAGTAGCCATGGCACAAGGTGCCGAAGAGATGACCGATGAGATGCGCGACTCCTTAGCACAAGCATCCATACAGGAAGACTCCCTGAAGCAGATGACCGACAGTGCCCAAAACGATCCTCACAAGCGCGAATACTACTTAGCTCAGATTCCATTTACCGAAGAGCAGATGCAAGCCAGCAATCTTGCCCTCATCGATGGTCTCTACCATTCAGGCGTCATCTTCAAGGACAAGCTCGACAATCTGTCACTCAGTGAGAAAGCCTTGCGCCGCATAGAAGAGCACTACAACACCTATGAGCACATGGACGATGTGTACTATCATCTCTATCTGCTCTACTCGCGTAAGAACATGCCTTCGCAAGCAAGTAGCTACATCGCGCGTCTCCAACAAGACTATCCTGAGAGTCAATGGACCACCCTTCTCACCGACCCCTATTATGCCGATAATGCAAAGTTTGGCGTACACATAGAAGACTCGCTCTATGCCGCTTCATACGAAGCATTCAAGGCAAGCAAATACGACATCATCCAAGCCAATGCGAAGATCTCAGAAACCCGTTTTCCCATGGGTGCCAACCGAGACAAGTTCATATTCATCAATGGCCTGAGCAAACTCAACCAGGGCGATGCACAAGGATGTGTCAATGACATGAACACCATCATAGAGAAATACCCCGAAGGTCGCATCAGCGAGATGGCAGGTATGATAGTCAATGGAGTCCAAGCAGGCAGAAGGCTTCATGGAGGCAAATTCGACTTAGAGAACGTATGGGAGCGCCGTAGCATGGTTCTCAACGAGAAAGAACAAGCGGTCAACCAAACGTTTAGCCCAGAGCGCCAAACAGACTTTACATTCTTGTTGGCTTATCAGCCCGACTCTATCAACGAGAACCAACTGCTCTTCGAGATAGCGAAGTTCAACTTCACAACCTATCTGGTGCGCAACTTCGATATCAACATCGAAGAACGAGACGGCATACACCACATGCAGATAACAGGGTTCCGTAATTACGACGAAGCTCGCATCTATGCCCACGACGTATTGCAACAGACACAGATTGTCCGACAGCTAAGAAAGGCTCGCATCTATGTCATCAGCGTTAAGAATCTTGCCCTTTTAGGCACACAGTACGCCTATAGTGACTACGACAAATTCTATAACCAGCACTTTGCCCCTATCAAGCAAATCCCTGCCGACCTACTGACAGAGCCAGCAGAGATTGTAACAGAGAAGGAAGAAGCACCAACACCTGGCACCAACGAGTCAGAAGGCGAACGCAACGAGTTAGAAGAGTCACCCTCTACGAGCACTACGATCGTGACAGAAGACATGCCAGCACCTGCAACTCAGCCAGGCAGCAGCATCATCCCCGAGGAGCGCCAAGAGGAGACAGCCCCATCAGGCACCATGGTCATTCCAGAAGAGCCCTCCGATGCCGTACCAGCGTCAGGCAGCACAGTCATCATAGAAGAGCCACAACCAGCTCCAGCTAAGTCTGCGCAGCCTGCTCCTGTAGCCAAGCAGCCTCAACCTGTTGCCTCAGCTAAGCCAGCCACAAGCAAGACCGATACTGCTAAGCCAGCCGCCAACAAGAAAGAGGTAGCCAAGCCAACCAGCAAGACCGACACTTCCTCCAAGGGCAAAGGCCCCAAGACAGAAGAAAAGAAAAAGCCCCAAGAGGAAAAGGAGAAGAAAGAAGACTCTTATGACCTTGAGGACGAATATTTTGATTTAGAAGGATTTTAGAAATATGAACAACGGACTATTATTATGGGTAGATGATGAGGTAGAACTTCTCAAGGCCCACATCATCTTCCTCGAGAAAAAAGGTTACCAGGTAGTCACAGTAAGCAATGGTGCAGATGCCATCGAGCAGTGTCGCCAGCAGACCTTCGACCTCATCTTGCTCGACGAGATGATGCCAGGACTCAGTGGCTTAGAGACCCTGCAGCAAATCAAGGACATACAGCCCAGCACGCCCGTAGTGATGTGTACCAAGAGTGAGGAAGAAGACATCATGAACCAAGCCATTGGTTCCAAGATTGCCGACTATCTCATCAAGCCCGTCAACCCCAACCAGATACTCCTCTCGCTCAAAAAGAACATTCATCAAAAGGAGATTGTCAGCGAGGTGACGCAGAGCAGTTATCAACAAGAATACCAACAGTTGGCCATGCAGATTATGGACAGCCGTTCTTGGAAAGACTGGATGGAGATATACCGCCGTCTTGTGAAGTGGGAGTTGGAGCTCAGCAGCACCAACAGTCCTATGACCGAGATGCTCCAGATGCAGAAAGAAGACGCCAACCAAGGCTTCGCCAAGTATGTAGCCAAGAACTATCTCGACTGGATGCAGCAACTCGCCTCCCTCGAGCAGAACGATCAGCGCCCCTGCATGAGTCCCGATGTCTTCAAGACCAAGATATTTCCCCACCTCAATCAGGGCGAGAAAGTATTCCTCATCGTTATCGACAATTTCCGTTATGACCAGTGGAAGGTGTTAGCACACGATATCGCCGACCTATTCGACATCGAGGAAGACATGTATATGAGCATTCTCCCTACAGCCACCCAGTATGCCAGAAACGCCATCTTCAGTGGTTTGATGCCCAACAAAATAGCAGAAATGTTCCCCGACTTATGGGTTGACGAAGAGGAAGAAGAAGGTAAGAATCTGAATGAGGCCCCTCTCATCCAGACCCAATTCGATCGTTACCGCCGCCACAACACATTCAGCTATCACAAGCTCAACGATTCACAGGGCGCCGATAAGTTCATTGACAAATACAACGAGCTAAAGAATAACGACCTCAACGTATTAGTCATCAACTTCATCGACATGCTCTCTCATGCCCGTACAGAGTCGAAGATGGTTCGCGAGTTAGCCAACAACGAGTCAGCCTATCGCAGCATCACCCAGAGTTGGTTGCATCACTCAGCATTGTCCGAGCTCTTCAAGTTGCTATCACAGAGCGACTATAAGGTCATCATCACCACCGACCACGGCAGCATCAGAGCCTCTAAGCCCATCAAGATTGTTGGCGACCGCAACACCAATACCAACTTGAGGTACAAGTTGGGTAAGAACCTCGCCTATCCAGCCAAAGAAGTATTTGCCATCAAAGACCCACACAAGGCACTGCTTCCCGCCCCCAACATCAGCACCTCTTATGTGTTTGCCTATGGCGATTCGTTCTTTGCTTACCCCAACAATTACAACTATTATGTATCTTATTACAAAGACACCTTCCAGCATGGCGGTATCTCTATGGAAGAGATGCTCATCCCTATCATCACCCTCTCACCCAGAAAGAGGTAGCATTACTTACTGAAGTTTCGTATGTACGGAAGTTGAATAACTTATATAACTCCAACAAGGATTAAAAAAAAAGAAATATGAAAATCAAAATTGACTCATTAAGCAACATCCATGAAGCAGCCAAGACATTCTTGGCCAACATGGGCGAAAGCAAAGTCTTTGCCTTCTACGGCAAGATGGGAGCAGGCAAGACAACATTTATCAAGGCCCTGTGTGAAGAATTAGGAGTAGAAGATGTCATCACCTCCCCCACCTTCGCCCTCGTCAACGAGTACACTTCAGGCAGTGGCGACCCCATTTATCACTTCGACTTCTACCGCATCAAGAAGATAGACGAAGTATACGACATGGGTTACGAAGACTATTTCTACGGAGGCAACCTCTGCTTCTTAGAGTGGCCCGAGCTCATCGAGGACCTCTTGCCCGAAGATGTCACCAAGGTTCACATCGTCACCGAGGAAGACGGTTCTCGCACCATCACCTTCTGACCCTTGCAATAAAAGCAAACCAACAAAGCGCATATAATATAAAGTTCGCCCACACGTGTACATTATATAATATATGCGCTTCTTTTAAATGCTTATAGTTGGGGAAGTTAAAGCCAAAAATGCTTTTGCAGACTTAACACTTGGCTATGGGCGGGCAAGATGCCACGCCCACCCCAGTTCGATAAAAGACAAAAAAAGCATGGCTTTCCGCCATGCTTTTATATGAAGAGATATGGGATTAGAGAAGAGTCTTAAACTTCTCATCAAGGACAGCCTTTTTAGCAGCACCAACAAACTTGTCAACGAGTTTGCCATCCTTAAAGAAGAGGATTGTAGGGATATTACGAACACCAAACTCCATGGCGATATCCTCATTCTCCTCCACATCACATTTACCTACTACTATCTTGCCATCATACTCTGCAGCAAGCTCAGCCACGATGGGAGCCAGTGCTCTACAAGGACCACACCAAGTAGCCCACAAGTCAACTACCAATGGTAACTCACCATTCTTATAGCTTTCTAAATTCTCAGTTGTAATCGTTACTTCCATATTTACTTTTTTTATTTTTATGATTACTGTATTTCCATTCAGTGATACCGAATGAGAAATCATTCAGTTCTGGCATCATCCAAAACAAAAAGTGTGCCAAAAGTCCTAATTGATCGTATACGACATTTTCGGATTATCATCAATAAACTGAATCAAATTCTTGTCCACATTCACCGTCTTGTCCTGCGCACGCATCAAGATATAGTCATTACTCTCCACCTCATGAATACGGAGGAATAGTTGCGTGTTACTATCTTCACTATTACATTCCAGGAGCGTACTCAGATCGCTCACCAAAGTATCATCAATGATATCGCTGTCTATGGTGATGGTCAACTTATCCAGTTTCTTTTCCTTCACCGTCTGTAGGTATTCCACACTCGACAGTTTAAAGTCGAGGTACATATCATTACCATAACGCGACTGACACTTAGCCGTAACAAAAACCGTACATCCCTCAGTGAACATACCTTTCCATTGTCCCCAGTCCTCACCGAAGAGCGCCAGTTCGCCCGACCCTTCGAAGTCCTCAATGGTAACAAATCCACAAGGATTACCCTTCTTGGTAAACTTCGATTTCACACCAGTGACGATACCTCCAAAGACGATATTCTCTTTCTTAGCAAGCGCAGGCTTATCCCCCAGTTCGGAGCAATGCGTATTACACATCGAGTTGAGCACCACACTATAGTCATCCAGCGGATGAGCCGACAGATAGATGCCCACCAAGTCACGTTCCCTGTTCAGCTTCTCAATGGTGCTCCATCCCTCCGCTTGTGGTATAGGAGGCGTAGCAATCTCTATGGCGTCTTGTCCCCCAAAGAGCGAAGTCACAGCCTCTTGCTGTTCCCTCTGATAGAGCTGTCCATATCTCACCAAGGTATCCAGGAACATCTCGCCCTTCGAGTTCAGCGCAAAGAAGTTCTCTCTCTGAATCCCAAAGCTATCGAATCCACCACTGAGAGCCAGGCTCTCGAAAGCCTTACGGTTGACATTACTAAAGTCTATACGCTGTGCAAAGTCAAAGATATCCTTATAAGGTCCATTCTTCTGTCTCTCTGTCACAATGGCATCCGCAGCAGGCGCACCCATACCCTTGATAGCAGACAATCCAAATCGAATCTCACCATGCTCATTCACACCAAAAGCCCTATAACTCTCATTGACATCCGGTCCCAGAGTCTTGATGTTCATCGACTGGCACTCCTCCATCAGCTTCGTGATTTCCGTTATCTGCGCAAAACGTCTCGTCATCAGCGCCGCCATATATTCAGCCGGATAATGCGCTTTGAGATAAGCCGTCTGATAAGCTACCCACGAATAGCAGGTGGCGTGCGACTTATTGAAGGCATAAGAAGCAAACTTCTCCCAGTCACCCCAAATCTTCTCAAGCACCTTCGGGTCGTGTCCATTTTCCTGTCCCTGCTTGATAAACTTAGGCTTCATCGCATCAACGATGTCCTTTTTCTTTTTACCCATCGCCTTACGCAAGGCATCACTCTCACCACGTGTAAAGTTAGCCAACTGTCGTGAGAGAAGCATCACCTGCTCCTGATATACCGTAATACCATACGTATCCTTCAGGTATTTCTCCATACATGGGATATCATATTCGATAGGTTCCTTGCCGTTTTTACGAGCAATAAACGACGGAATATAATCCATTGGTCCTGGACGATACAAGGCATTCATGGCAATGAGGTCCTCGAAGACAGTAGGTTTCAGTTCACGCAGATACTTCTGCATACCTGGCGACTCAAACTGGAAAGTACCGATGGTTTGTCCTCTCTGATATAGTTGATAGGTCAGCTCATCATCAATAGGAAGCGTATCCAGGTCAATGACATCTCCAGTAGTCTGCTTAATAACCTTGCAGGCCTCCTTCATCTCCGAGAGCGTCTTCAGTCCCAAGAAGTCCATCTTGATAAGTCCCGTCGTCTCGATGACATGACCATCATATTGCGTCACCGCCGTCTTCAACCCAGGGAAGTCTGGGTCGTCGGCAGTAGACACAGGCACCCAGTTGCTAATAGGGTCACGACAGATGATAAATCCGCAAGCATGAATACCCGTACCTCTCACAGTACCCTCAAGCATCTTAGCATACTTGATCGTATTGCTCTCTCTCACGTCAGAAGAGAACTCCGCCTGTTGCAACTCAGGCGTATACTTGATGGCGTTGGTAAGATTCATCTTAGCGCCATCAGGCAGTCGTTCAGGAATAGCCTTACACAGTGCGTTAGCCTTGTCAAGAGGCAGTTTCTCCACACGCGCCACATCCTTGATAGAGTTCTTGGTAGCCATACTGGCATAGGTGATGATATGCGCACAGTTCTCATGCCCATACTTATCCATCACCCATCTCAGCACCTTTCCTCGACCATCATCATCAAAGTCGGTATCAATATCCGGCAAGTTCACACGGTCAGGATTCAAGAAACGCTCAAACAGCAAGTCATATTTCAGAGGGTCAATCTTAGTAATTCCCAAGCAATAAGCCACAACAGAACCCGCTGCCGAACCACGTCCAGGCCCCACCATGACCCCCAGTTCCTCACGTGCCGCCTTGATAAAGTCAGACACAATCAAGAAGTATCCAGGGAAACCCATGGTCTTCATCACATGTAACTCAAAGTTCACATGCTCATCCACATTGGCAGGCAATGGGTCGCCATAAAGTTTTTTTGCACCCTCATAAGCAAGATGTCGCAAGTATTCCGCCTCAAACTTAATACGGTATATCTTGTCATATCCCCCCAGACGGTCAATCACCTTCTGACCCTCCTCTGGCGAGAGCTGGTTTTGTCCATTCTCATCAGTAGTAAACTCATGATACAGTTCTTCCTCCGACACCTTTTGTCTCAACTGTTCCTCCGTTCCGAAACTCTCAGGAATGGGGAAGAAAGGCATAATAGGCCCATTGTCGATGCTGTAGATTTCCACCTTGTCCAGGACCTCCACCGTGTTAGACAGCGCCTCAGGCACATCCGAGAAGACGTCATTCATCTCCTCGCGAGTCTTAAACCACTCCTGCTTAGAGTATCGCATACGATTAGGGTCATCGAGGTCTTTACCCGTAGCCAGACAGAGCAAGTGGTCGTGGGCCTCAGCCGTCTCCTTGTCCTCGAAGTGGCAGTCGTTGGTACACACCAGCTTGATACCATATTCCTTCGCAAACTCGATGAGCACCTTGTTGGCTTTCTGCTGTAAAGGGAAAGCCTCCCTATTGGCCAGCACACTGGGGTCGGTCACCTCATGTCGCTGCAGCTCCAGATAGTAATCATCGCCAAACACCCGATGATACCATTCGCAGGCCTCACGAGCCCCCTCAATATCACCCTGTAATATTTTACGAGGAACCTCACCCGCAATACATGCCGAACACACGATGAGGTCTTCATGATACTTCTCCAGTTCAGCACGGTCTGTACGTGGACGCATATAATATCCATCCACCCACGAGTTACTCACCAACTTGATGAGGTTTTTATATCCATTGTAATTTTTGGCTAACACAATCAGGTGATAACCACTCATGTCGCCCTTTTCCTTTTCTTTGTCTTCCTTACGGCGATGCGCGACATACATCTCACACCCAATGATGGGCTTGAAAGGTTCCAATCCCTCTTTTTTCCGGCCCTTGTTTACCTTGGCGCAATAATCCGCAAATTCCTTGATTCCGAACATCACACCATGGTCGGTAATAGCCATACCCTTCATTCCATTAGCAATAGCCTTGTCAACAAGACGTGGAATCTTGGACTGACCATCGAGAATAGAGTACTGGGTATGAACATGTAAATGAATGAAATCTTCCATTTTTTAATGCAAAAATCAAAATTTGAGTTCAAAGTTACGTGTAAAAGTTGACATAACCAAAAGAAAAATGAGAAAAATTTGCAAAACCGACAAAAATGGTGTACCTTTGCAGCATTAAAAACTCAATCCTACCTTATGGGAAAAAGAATAAAGAAACTAAAGAAAATTAGGTTACACCGTGAAGGTACCGACCAACTCGTGTATGGGATGATAGCCATCGTAGCAATCGCCGCAATCTTATGGAGCACCATTGACAACAAGATTCCTTTTTGGACATTTTTAGTAGTCTTTGGTACGATATATGGAATCGTACTCAACTTCTATCGATGCCCCATTAGATACTTGAATGTAGAAGACACCGAAGATTTAGTGGTAGCCCCTGCCGATGGCAAGATCGTAGTCATCGAAGAGGTAGACCACGCCCCCTATTTCAACGATCGCCGTTTGATGATTTCCATCTTCATGAGTCTTTGGAATGTACACGCCAACTGGTTTCCAGTAGACGGTAAAGTAAAATTTGTAAAGCATGTTGACGGCAACTTCCACAAAGCATGGTTACCCAAGGCCAGTGAGGAGAACGAGCATACCGACACGATGATTACCACCCCCAAGGGTGTTGATGTATTGTGTCGTCAGATAGCAGGTGCCGTAGCTCGCCGCATCGTCACCTACGCCAAGGAAGGAGAGGAATGTTACATCGACGAGCACTTAGGCTTCATCAAATTAGGTTCACGTGTAGACGTATACTTGCCCATCGGCACTGAAGTCTGCGTAAAGATGGGCCAATCAACTACAGGTGATCAGACAATCATCGCAAAACTGAAATAAATGAGCATTAAGAAACATATTCCAAATACAATTACTTGCTGCAATCTGATATCAGGTTGCGTAGCCACCTCGTATGCCTTTGGTGGTTCAGCCAAGATGGCATTACTCTGGATTCTCATCGGAGCCATGTTCGACTTCTTCGACGGCATGAGTGCCCGATTACTTCACGTATCCTCGCCCATAGGCAAGGAGCTCGACTCATTGGCCGACGATGTCACCTTTGGTGTCGCTCCTGCAACGATTGTGTTCTCACAACTCTACGTGATGGAATATCCCGTTTTCTTAGAGCCTCTTCGAAGCTATCTGCCCTACGTTGCATATCTCATAGCAGCCTTTTCGGCATTACGCTTAGCAAAGTTCAATCTCGACGAGCGCCAGTCATCCTCCTTTATCGGAGTCCCCACCCCTGCCAATGCCTTGTTTTGGGGTTCGCTCATCGTATGCGAATTTCCCTGGCTCAACAGCTACGACTGGTCACTCTACATCGTCTTAGCGCTCATCCTCATCACCAGCTATCTGCTGGTATGCGAGTTGCCTCTCTTTGCCCTGAAGTTTAAGCAATGGTCCTTGAAGGGCAACGAGGTGAAATATGGTTTCATCATCTTCACCTTTACCGCCTTAGGCGTTTCAGTCATCAACTTAGGTCTCCCAGGATTCTTGCAGATATGGTGGCTCATCATTCTCATGTACGTTATCATCTCCCTTATCCTCTACATGAGAAAGAAATAAAGATATATAGAGCATTGAACTCATGCAAGTTCAATAAGATTAATAGGACATGAAAAAGGCTTGCTTCTTGGATGAAGCAAGCCTTTTTTGTATTTAGCAAAGATGAGTATTAATTATGTACCAGCGTACCAATCTGCTCACCATCCATCACCTTCTTGAGGTTACCCACAACATCCATGTTGAAGACATAGATAGGCAGATTATTCTCCTTACACATCGTAGTCGCAGTCAAGTCCATCACCTTCAATCCCTTGGTATAGATCTCATCGTATGTGATGTCACTAAACTTAGTAGCCGTAGGATCTTTCTCAGGGTCAGCCGTATAGATACCATCCACGCGTGTACCCTTCAGCATCACGTCAGCCTCTATCTCGATACCTCTCAACGAAGACCCCGTATCGGTAGTAAAATAAGGACTACCCGTACCCGCAGAGAAGATACAAATATATCCATCTTCCATAGCCTCGATAGCCTTCCACTTGCTATAGAACTCCCCGATAGGCTCCATGCGAATAGCAGTCAGCACCTTATTCTTTACCCCCAAAGCTCCCAAAGCACTACTCAATGCCAAAGAGTTGATAACGGTAGCACACATACCCATCTGGTCGCCCTTTACACGGTCGAATCCCTTCTGGCTGCCACTCAATCCGCGGAAGATATTACCACCACCTATCACAATACCAATCTGCACACCCATATCATGCACTTCCTTGATCTGGCGCGCATAGTCGCTCAAACGTTCAGGGTCGATACCATAGCTCTGGCTTCCCATCAAACTCTCACCACTCAGTTTGAGCAGTATTCTCTTAAATTTTGCCATACGATTTATGTTTTATAATGTAATTACATGATTACCCCAAAGACCTGTCATCACCTGTCTTTGCAGAATATCAGGACCATCCCTCCTTACAGCACAAATTTGATTTCACCGAAGGCATACGAGCGAATCACCCCTCGCTTGTCGTGCAGAATCAGATGACCATCATCCTCCACCTCTACCAGCGCCCCTTCAAACTTACCATCCTTGTCTTCATACCACCAGTATCCCTTACGTCTATAAAGTGCCTGATGATAAATACCAGAGATGTCCATATAGTCAGCACGCCGCAACAGTTCATAATACCCTGCGAAAGCATCCATGATTTTTTGCAGCACCTCGTCACAGTTCACCTCATGCCCCACAATCTGGCAGAGCGAAACAGGGTTAGGTGCATCACTTACAAAGATTTCTTGATTCACGTTCAGACCTATACCAAACACGCACCGCTTGATACCCTTCGAGTCTACCGAAGTCTCTATCAGCGTACCACTAATCTTCTTGTCATACCAGTACACATCATTGGGCCACTTCAGTGCGATCCCCTCGGTATAGCCATCAAGCACATCCTTCAAGGCTATAGCCCCAGCCATCGACAAGAGAAACTGGTTCCCCACAGGCACCCAGGTAGGTCGCACCAAGATACTGAAAAGCAAGTTTTTCCCACGTTCACTTTCCCAGGTATGCGTCCCCTGTCCACGCCCGGTAGTCTGATAGTCAGCCACAGCCACCACCATCTCATCCTCCTCAGCAGGGATATAGTTTTTCAAATACGTATTGGTAGAAGTCGTCTCCTCCAACTTGATTATCTTTGTTTTCATTCTTTCTATATAGAGTTACCTTATTATATATATAGGGATGACACCTCACAGCACCAACATCGGGTTAAAAGCATCCACCAAGTGGTCAATACGCTCCATCTTGTCAGCCGTTCCCACGATAGAGATGATATCAAATCGCACCTCCTGCGCCACCACATGCTCCTTGACATAAGCATTGGCAGCCACAGCAAGATTGCGCATCTTCTTGACATCCACGGCCTCTTCGGGCGCCTTCATATCATCGGTGCCACGAGTCTTCACCTCCACCACTACCAGTGTGCAAGCATCCTCAGTAAGCGCCACGATATCGAGGTCACGCTTACCAAAACGCCAGTCGCGCTCCAATATCGCATACCCCTTCGCCTCTAAAAATCGGACAGCCTCAGCCTCGCCCCATTTTCCCAGTTCGTTATGTTTTGCCATGCAGTATTCTCATCTTTGCCACCAATCCACTCAGCAGCTATTATCTGCAAAAATAACACTTTTATCGCTAAACTCAAACTTTTTCCACCACATTTTCTTTTCGCTCTCATTTTTTTATGCTACTTTTGTAGCTCAACACCAATAACACAAAACGATGAAGAACGAAACCAACAAGAAAGACGAAGAATACATGCGACGCGCCCTCGTAGAGGCACAAGCAGCATTCGATGAAGACGAGATTCCCGTAGGAGCCGTCATCGTATGCCAAGACCGCATCATCTCAAGAGCCCACAACCTCACCGAGATGCTGCACGACGTAACCGCACATGCCGAGATGCAGGCCATCACCGCAGGCGCCAACATGCTGGGCGGCAAATACCTCAAAGACTGCACCCTCTACGTCACCGTAGAGCCTTGCACGATGTGCGCAGGCGCCATCGGTTGGGCACAGATCAGCCGTGTAGTCTATGGAGCCTCCGACGAGAAGAGGGGATATACAAAATATGCGCCCGAAGCGCTGCATCCTAAGACAACAGTCACTTCGGGCGTATTAGAAGAAGAGTGCCGAGCACTCATGGTAAGCTTTTTTGAGCGTAAAAGATAATCCTCATCTCTTACTTTACCAAGATAACCAAGTACTTGCTGGTACTCCAGAATATCTGTGGATTAGAGATACGCAGCACATACTGCTGGCTTGCATCACGCACCAAGCTATAGCTGCTTGCAGGATGAGCAGTCAGCAACTTAGCCGACTTAGAATAAAGCTTTATCTCGGTGGTGTTACGAATATCCACCTTGGTAAAGTAGTTCTTGTTGAAGTTGCCATTCATCACCTTGCCACCCTCTAAGATGCGCTGACCCTTGAGTTCCTTCTTGGTACCAAACACATACCAGGCAGTATTCAACTGCTTATCTTGAGAGCTAATCGTCTCCGCCTTCTGCTGATTATCAGCGGTCAGATTATTAACATTCGTATTCAGGTTGCCGATTGTCTCATCGAGCTCAGAGATATGAATATCCTTCTTGTCGAGTTCCTCACGGAGAGCCAGCAACTGCTTATCTTTTTCTTCCAGCTGAGTAGTGAGGTTCTCGATGGTCTTCTTGAGTTGACCACCCTTCAAGGTACTACTCTCCAACTGCTTCTGCAACTTAGCAATCAACTCTCTGTTCAGCTTCATTCGCTCAGCAATAAACTGGATATTCTCTTTCAAGTTCTGCTTTTTGTTTGTGCCTTCACCATTTTTCAACAAGGCCACACGGTTTTCAGCCTCATTAATGAGTCTGAAACCCTCTTCGATGTCATTCAGAGTGCCCATCATTTCGTTGATCTCACTATCTTTCTGAGCGATAACATCGTTCAGCGAGTCTGTCTGTTGAACACTCGCCAGTCCGGGAGCATTCTTGCCGTCCTTACAACCTGTCATCAACAAGGCTGCGCAGCAAACCATAAAAAATAACTTTTTCATAATTATTCTCCTTTAACACTTTGTTTGTTATGCTTTTTTTTCTCCTCTCGTTTACGTTCCTTCATTTCCTCCTTCAGCTGTTTCGGGTCTTTTCCAGCCAATACGATGACAAACTCCCCTCTGGGTTCAGTCTCCACAAAGTGAGCTATCACCTCAGCCAATGTCCCTCTCACACTTTCTTCGTGTAGCTTAGAAATCTCACGGCAGCAACTCACCTGTCGCTCTTCACCGAAGACCTCAGCAAACTGCTGTAAGGTTTTCACCACCCTATAAGGCGACTCATAGAAAATCATCGTTCTCGTCTCGTCTTTCAACGATTCCATATACGTCTGTCGCCCCTTCTTCTGTGGCAAGAAGCCCTCAAAACAGAAACGGTCACAAGGCAATCCCGACGACACGATGGCAGGTATACAAGCCGTAGCACCCGGCAAGGTCTGCACGGTGATTCCCGCCTGAGCAGCCTCCCGCGCCAAGTAAAAACCAGGGTCGCTAATACCGGGAGTTCCCGCATCGCTGATAAGCGCAATCGTCTCTCCCGCTTTCAGTCGCTCCACGATAGCCGCAGACGTACCATGTTCATTAAACTTATGATGCGCCATCAAGCGATTACGAATATCAAAATGCTTCAGCAGAACACTCGAAGTGCGAGTGTCCTCCGCAAGCACCAGATCCGCCTCTTTCAGCACTCGGATAGCTCGCATCGTCATATCCTCCATATTTCCTACAGGAGTAGGTACTATATATAAGATGCCCATACAGCGTACAAATGTAGTTAATAAATCTTTCTTAGCAAAAAAAAAAGAGTTTTCTTTGCAATTTTTAAAACCTTATTGTTAATTTTGTCACCGAAATGACAGAATATCTTATTGGGGAGACACACCGCCCTGGAAGAATAGAAGTGGTGTGCGGGTCGATGTTCTCCGGAAAAACCGAAGAACTCATCCGAAGAATGAAGCGAGCAAAGTTTGCCAAGCAGAAGGTAGAAATCTTCAAGCCTTCACTTGACACACGCTATTCAGAAGAAGACGTAGTGAGCCACGACAAGAACTCTATCCGTTCGACTCCTATCGATTCCTCTGGAGCCATCTTGCTATTGGCTTCCGATATCGACGTAGTAGGTATCGATGAAGCCCAGTTTTTTGACAGCGGCCTGGTTGAAGTATGCAATCAACTGGCCAATAATGGCGTGCGTGTCATCGTGGCAGGTCTCGACATGGACTACAAGGGCATCCCCTTTGGTCCTATCCCAGCACTATGCGCCATTGCCGACGAGGTGACCAAGGTCCACGCCATCTGCGTGAAGTGCGGCTCATTGGCATACGTAAGCCACCGCCTCATCCACAACGACAAGCGAGTACTTCTCGGCGAGAAAGACGAATACGAACCTTTATGTCGAGAATGTTACCAGCGAAGTCTCGAAGCAGAGGCAAAGGCAGAATCCTCAGCCCATCTTTAAACATTCTAAAAGACATTAGCTATGGCCAAAGAGATTACATTCGACAAATTTATCCGTTGGGCAGGTATCATCATCTTGACATTGGGCATCCTGTATATCACCAATTATCTTAGTAGCGTACTGCTGCCGTTCTTCATCGCATGGTTCTTTGCCTATCTGCTCTACCCCTTTGTATTGTTCATCGAGCACAAGCTCCACATCCACATCAGAGCCTTATCCATCATCCTCGCCATGCTGGCGATGATAGGTGTCATCGGAGGCATCCTGTGGCTCATCATCCCCCCGATGATAGACCAGTTCGACAAATTGAGCGACGTCCTCACCCGATGGATTCACCAGACCACCCACACCAACAACCTCACAGCAGTCATCAAGGAGTGGTTACAAAACAATCAAGAACAAATAGAGCATTTCCTCAAGAGTAAGGACTTCTCCGATGCCCTGAAGACAACGATGCCCAAGGTTTTTGCCGTAGTAGGACAGACAGCCAACATTCTGATCAGCATCATCGCCTCGATGATTACCTTATTATATATGTTCTTCATCCTCCTCGACTACGAGACACTTACCGCCAACTGGGTGCGCATCTTCCCCAAGAAGAGCCGTCCCTTCTGGCAGTCACTGATGAACGATGTCAAGCGAGAGCTCAACAATTATATCCGCGGACAAGGCATGGTAGCCCTATGTATGGGCATCATGTTCTGCATCGGCTTCACCATCATCGGCTTCCCCATGGCCATCGGTTTAGGCATACTGATAGGCATACTCGACCTTGTGCCCTATCTTCACACCTTTGCCCTGATACCCACCGCCTTCCTTGCCATGCTCAAGGCAGCCGATACGGGCCAGAACTTTTGGGTAGTCTTCGGTCTGGCATTCCTGGTATTCTGTGTTGTGCAGGTTATCACCGATATGATTGTCACCCCTAAGATTATGGGCAAGGCGATGGGCCTCAATCCTGCCATCCTCTTGCTCAGCCTCTCCGTTTGGGGAGCGTTATTAGGATTCTTAGGACTCATCGTGGCACTTCCACTTACCACCCTTCTCATTGCATATTGGCAGAGATATGTAACGCGCGAAAAGCCCAATTATCGCACAAAATCACTCCAAGAAGCCAATATACCACAGGTCGAAAGCCCAGAAAATGAAGAAAAATAGCAAAAAATAAGATAAATATTTGGTAAATCCAAAAAAACATCGTACCTTTGCACTCGCTTTCGTACAGAAGGTTGGAGATTGACTCGCTAGCTCAGCTGGTAGAGCACAACACTTTTAATGTTGGGGTCATGGGTTCGAGCCCCATGCGAGTCACATTAATTCCAATGGAATCTTAATTAAAGAGACAACATGAAGAAGAGGACTTTATAGTCCTCTTCTTTTTTTGTTTTTTATAGTTTCTATCATATTACCTACCAAGAAGAGCACCCACCATTTCCCACACATTTAAACACCATTCAGAAGTAACGACAGTTCACAAAAGTGTCGCATCTTTTCACAGCAAGCCTCACTGGGAGGGCGTGGTACGCCAGTTGTCCGTAGACTTGAAAGAACGCTATCCGAAGATGGGTCTTTCACCTCGACAGCTTTGGAATATGAAGAAGTTTTATCTTCGTTATGCAGGGCACGATGAAAAACTGCTACGCGCCGTAGCACTTTTGCCATGGTCGCACAACTTACTCATTATGAGCAAGAACAAGAATGATTCTGCCACATTATATTATGCACAAGAGACTATTGCTAAAGGTTGGAATCGCGACTTGCTACTCAATGCAATCAAACTGAACATGTATGAGTCGCAGCGGGCAACAAAGGTTGACAACAATTTCAGTCGCACGCTTCACTCATATTTTGCTCTTATATGGCAAAGTTATGAGTGTGTGAGTGGTGGGGGAAGACAGTATTACTCAGAGTTACATCAAAAGTATTGACTTAAATCAATTTCCTTTATTACTTTTCTCCCCCGTTTTTTTTTTCGACCTTTACGGTTGAAAACTATTCAATGTAAGCAATTGCTGCAATATGTTCTTCAAACGATAATTCAATTTCATAATCTTGTTCACAAATCCAATTACCATTATCATAAGCAAAAGTCCAAAGGTGAGGAGAACTTATAGCGTTTGTGACAATGCATAAACGATAATTATCATTATTGACCGATTTCATTTGTGAATATTCATTTTCTGTAATGTGTACGGATAAATCAGAACCTGATAAACCTTTGACTTCTATTCGTAGTATAGATTTTCCTTTATATGCTTCCAAATCCCAACCTTTGTTCTCACTCTCAACCGAATATATTTTATAACCATGTTCTTTGTAATAAGAGGTAACGGCAGAGATAGCAGCTTTTTCTACTGCAATCTTTGCCTCCACATTTATGTTAGGCTTCGGCTTTCGACTTTTAGGTTTGACATAATTATTGATATAGTCGACAACCAATTTTCTAAAATTGGCTACCTTTTCAGTTTCGCTATCGGCATACCAAATATTAGACTGTCCCATAAAACCTTTGTTTAAAGCATTTGTTGCTCTGGGAACCTGCATGTTACGTTCTTGTTCTATAAGAAGATTGCAGTATGATGAAAGTGCTTCTATATTGTAGTCATAGCCATTACGCTCCTTTAACTTGGTGTCATACTGAAATGTGCGGTAAACTCTTGCGTGTTTGTACCAACCGACAATGAATGTTCCACCCTCAATGGGATTTGTCGCAGTCCATACAACTAACACGTCATCAAGATAATTATCAGATTTTAAACACGAAGAATCTATACGTTCTATTTTTATTTCGCTCCATTTGGTAGGTTGGACATAACCATAGCAATGACCGTCAATATCTTGAAAGTTAAAAGCCTCGTGCTTGTCAATTGGGTTATAACTTCCTCCTCCTTTGATTTTGTCAGAATTGCTATGTCCACGATAGCGTTTCATCCATCCTATATTAGCGAAAAGAATTTTTTGCATAGCTATTGTCATTTATGTTTTGCAAAGATACAATTTATATTCTTGGATATAGACAAGATTCAAAATTATCTAAGTTAAAAAAATACTTTTTAGCACTAAAATGATAATTATTCATTATCTTTGCCAACTAAATACAACATCATGGAAGATGTAAATAGATTAAAAATCGTGCTTGTCGAGAAGAAAAATTCAAGTAAATGGCATGCAGAACAGGTGGATGTAAATCCTTCAACTGTTTCAAAATGGCGTACGAATACATCATAGCTACCATTGGAAACACTTATATAAATATCTTAACTTTAAAAATCGAAGTGATAGAATTAATATGTGTTCCACAAAAGTAAACAATAAAAAATGACAAATACAACAACTAAGAAGCAGTTTTCACTGTTCGATTTTTGCAAGAAAAGAGCTGACAAAATCCAAGTGTTCGGTAAAGAGACTATTGACGAGGATGGAAAAATAATACCTTTCGTTGATCAAGCTGCCTTGATTACTCATTACCTACAGTTACGCAATGCAGATGTTCAAATGCCATACCAGAATCAGGCAGAAGACATTTTGAACTTGTGGTATGAATTTGTAAAAGGCGAAATGCTTAATAAACCCAAGGACTTTGTTGGCGTTTCTGATTCCGCTATAGGCTACCAAACATATCTGTTTCAAGATTTATTCGCTGCACCATTCCAGGCACCCCAAAATCCAAAATTCAAGTTTATAGACTTGTTTGCTGGTATAGGTGGATTTAGAATGGCATTCCAGAATCTTGGAGGAGAATGTGTATTCTCTTCCGAATGGGATGAACAGGCTAAGAAAACCTATTATGCAAACTATGGTGACGTGCCGTTTGGTGACATTACCAAAGAAAGCACTAAGAATAAAATTCCAAAAGATTTCGACATACTTTGCGCAGGTTTTCCATGTCAGGCTTTTTCCCTTGCAGGAAAGAGACTTGGTTTTGAGGAGACAAGAGGAACTTTGTTCTTTGATGTTGCTGAGATATTGCGCCGTTATCAGCCGAAGGCATTCTTCCTTGAAAATGTGAAAGGACTTGTAATTCATGATAAGGGTAGAACATTTAAAACCATTCTCAACACATTGGAAGAAGTTGGATATGTCGTACCTGATCCACAGATTGTTAATGCAATGTTCTTTGGAGTTCCACAGCACAGAGAAAGAATATATATAGTCGGATTTAGAAAGGATTTGGGTATAAAGAAAGAGGACTTTTCTTACCCAGAGCAAAAGGAAGTGACTAAGAAATGGATTGATGTAAGAGAAGAGAATCCAGTGCCAGCCAAATATTATCTTTCAACAACATACATAGAAACCCTCAAAAGACATAAAGCTCGCCACGAGGCAAAGGGAAACGGATTTGGCTATGACATAATTCCTGACGATGGCATAGCTCACGCTATTGTTGTAGGTGGTATGGGAAGAGAAAGTAATCTTGTTATAGATTTTCGACAGACCGACCTTACACCAACAACAAGAATAAAAGGAGAGGTAAACAAACAAGGTTGGCGTAAGATGACTCCTCGTGAGTGGGCGCGTTTGCAGGGCTATCCCGACAATTTCAGAATTGTTGTAGCTGACGCGTCGGCATATAAGCAATTCGGCAACAGCGTAGCTGTACCTGCTATTCAGGCAACAGCAAAACAGTTGTTAAAGACGTTAAACGACAAAAAGATATTAAAACTATGGGAGTATTAAAAGACTGTGGCATAAGCAAGAGTAAAACCAAAACTGTGACCATTTTTGAAAGTTTGCTGTCTGGAAAAATGTTTCTTGATGTTGTTTATGATTCTCCAAAAGATTACATAAAGAAATACTGGGATTCGTTTAAAGTGGCATATCCAAAAAGTACGCGAAGTGTAAATGGTAATGTATTTGAAATGATAATATATACCCTGCTTTTTAGAGAAGGGATTAAACCATTTTATACCCAAGCGAAAGTGACTTATGTACCCAACATTGTATATGATGCAATTCTATACAATCAGTCGCAACCAGTAAGCCTTTCATTAAAGACGAGTCTTCGTGAAAGATATAAGCAAGCAGATTTGGAGGCTGTAGCACTGAAATATGTTCATAGACGTTCAAAATGCTATTTGTTGACAATTTCTCCAGAAGAAGCTGCGTCGGCAAATGAAAAGATAAAGAAAGGGGATATTATTGGGTTAGATGCAGTTATAGACTGCACTACTTCACAAATTGACGATTTAATAGCAGACTTGAAAAACGTAACTTTTGAAGAAGCAGAAAGCAAGCCTGCTGTAACTGGTAATATTATTAAATAAAAATATGGCATTAACTGGAAATAAAGGCGAATGGAGTGAGATATATACTCTTTTCAAACTATTAGGTGATGGCAAAGTCCATGCAGGCGATGCCGACATGAATAAACTGGAATTGTATTACCCAATTCTGAACATTATTCGAGAAGATAGTAAACGATACGAGTACAAACCAAATACTGAGCAGAACATTGTTGTGATTGATGAAGATGGCAATGAGTTTACTCGAATTTCCATGGATAAGTTTGTTGAAGAATCAACTAAGTTGTTATCTGAAATCAAGGCTGCGAAGAAAAGTGCATTTGAGATTCCTGAAGCAGAACAATTCATGGGCGAAATAGGTTGTTTAAAGTTGAAAGCTCCTTCAACAGACAAAGCTGATATCCATATTGTGATTCACGACCTTAGAACGAACATGACTCCATTGTTAGGCTTCAGCATTAAGTCACAACTTGGAAGTGCTTCTACGTTACTCAATGCGGGGGCCACCACCAATATTACATATAAGGTGGACGGAACGATGTTGAGTGATGAAGATATTGATGCAATTAATGCTATCAAGAGCCATTTGGAACGTTTGGCTGCTTTGTTTGAAAAGGGATGCTCCTTGGAGTATAGGGATATAGATAATCCCGTTTTCAGAAACAACCTTCAGTTCTTAGACATCTGTATGCCACAATTTATTGCAGATTGTCTGTTGGTTGATAGCAAAGGATCCAATTCTTCGATAGATTACTGCGTAGCAGACGTTGCAAAGAAGAATCCTTTTGATTACAAAGGCAAGAATGTAGAAGAATTCTATGCTCACAAGATGAAAGTACTGCTTCTAAGTGCAGCTCTTGGTATGGTACCTGGTAAGGAATGGACTGGACGGTATGATGCTAATGGTGGCTATCTTGTAGTTCGTAAGGACGGAGAGATTGTTTGTTACCACTTCTATAATCAGAATGATGTGGAAGATTACCTGTATAAGAACACACGATTTGAAAGAGCAAGCAGAACACGGTATGGATTCGGCAAGCTGTATCGTGGGGAGGATGGCTCTGTCTATATGAAACTCAACTTACAGATTAGATTTAAAAAGTAATTACATATATGCTGCTTACATTATTTAAGCAGCATATTTTTACTAATTTAAAACGATTTATGCTGACTCTATAGAAGAAAAAATGAAATACCTTTCTAAACGATATGGATTTTTGAATCGTGGAAAAGGTGGCGTGATATGGGACAAATTAAATTCTGTTTTAGAATCTTTTTTGTCGGGTAATACACTTGTGGCATATTCAGATTTTTATAATTTGTTTCAAGAAAACATCTCGGAAATGCATAAATGTCCAATACATTCCGAAAAAGTGGTACATGTTCCACTTTTTCGGAACAAAGATAATACTATTCTTTTAAAAAGAAGACTGTTTCTTAAGGAATTTGACAATTTTAGCCAAATTCGCTAATCTACATATACACCTCCACACCATTCACCTCAAAGATACATACATCTCGAAGTTGCCAGATTTGGTTGCTATCCAATAGCCTCATACGGTGTAGCCTTTATAGAAGTCATATCTGAGGGAGAGGCTGCGGTGTCATGACTATATCTCAACACCGAGGGTCCATAGATGGAGTCGATAAACTCTGGAATTATCCGTTTTTCTTAGACTTGACGCAACTGCCCTTGGTAAGGGTCAACGTAGAGCGCTGAAGACTTCTGTTGGCATGATCGAAGAATACAGCCGGGTTCATGCGACGACCGCTAAAAGAGATCTCAAAATGAAGGTGCTCAGTCGTGGCTCTGCCTGTGCGCCCCGTAAGTCCGATGACCTGACCAGCCTTCACCTTTTCACCCTTCTTGACAAAGTTCTTGGACTGATGGCTATACAGTGTCTCGAAACCATAAGCATGCTTGATGCGTATACAATTGCCATAACCATAGAAAGGACCTGATGCTATCACTACACCATCAAAGGCAGCCACAATCTTATCGTTGGGACGTGTCTTGAGGTCGACACCAGAATGGCGACGCCTTCCACCATAGGGACTGATAACCTTACTGCCTGGCAGTGGATAAGCCCAATGGGATTCGGAAATCTTCTCTAAATCGAGTTTGAAGGTGTTGGACTTCTGAAATGGATCGTTCACTTCGTCAGGATCGAGGGTGAACTCCTTGTCTTTTTTTTCTGCAGAAGAAGCTGCAGCCCTGCCACCTACTACCGACACACTGATGCGATTTCCACTCTTGCGAAATTGCATTGTCTGACGGCGCAACTTGTGACTTTTCAGTTCTATCAATGTCTCGGGATTGATGCGAGCACCATTGACCATGATGGAGACTTCACAAAATACATCTGTATTCTTGCCACCCACAATGGCTATCGTCTGACCTGCTTCTACACCCTGCCCCACTTTCACCAGATTCTCGGCATTGAAGGCATAGACGGTTTCGAGACCATTGTCGTGTCTGATAACGATGACATGACCATAACTCTCGGACTTACGTGACAGACGCACATAACCATCAAACATCGCCTTGACGGCATCACCCTTCTTGGTTTCTATGCGTAACACTTGATTATTGACTAAGGATGCCTTGCCTACAGGAAGAGGAAAAGAATACTCCTTCTCTTTGAAATTTTCAAAGTCGACATTGAAAGCGTTGCTCTGTGCAAAAAGACCGGGTGTGGAAATGCTGATTTGCTGTTGCTCGGCTGCCGTAAACTGATTCTTGGCTGGCATGAATGACGTGACGAAGACAAAGCCGCAGCTCAACATAGCTACAACGAGGGTCGCCACATATAGGTGATTAAGTTTGATTTTTAGGTCTTGGTACATGAAAATATCTTCTTTTTTAAGCATTTGATTTCTTGAGGGGGAATCTTCTTAGCGAAGCATGATTCCCGTAAAGATTCTTCCCGACTGAATGCCTAACTGGCGAGCGGAAAAGAATTGATCGCTGTGCTGATAAGTACAGATACCTGACGACTGGATGCGGTCGGCAGGTACTCCGCTCTGACACAGCAACAGAGCATTGCATTGTGGCAGGTCGATGTGCCACTTCAAGGGCTGGTCTACACTGCCCTCCTTCTTCATATTGGGACGCTGACAGGCTACAACAGCCATGTCGAAACCTTCTTGTAAAAACTCCTCGTACACCTCATCGCCCACCTCGAAGGAGTCTCGTGAGATGCCTGGACCAATGATGGCTCTCAGTTCAGAAGGTTGGATGTGATAATAAAGGTGCATCATGTCGATGGTGGTCTGCACGATGCGCTGTACCGTGCCACGCCAACCGGCATGTATGGCAGCAACAGCATGGTGAGCCTCATCGTATAAGAGAACGGGGATGCAATCGGCAGTAGATACGCCTATGCAGATGCCACGCTGGTTGGTGACAAGAGCATCTACGCCTTCAACTATCATCCTGCGCTCGTTCTCGGGAAGCTGGAGAAAGTCGGCGTCTATCTGTCGCACCTCTGCCCCATGCACCTGATGGGGCAAGATAATATGGTCGGGCGCTATACCTAAGCGCTGCGCCAAGAGGCGACGATTTTCGGCTATATGCTCTGCCGTGTCGCCGCAATACTCATTGATATTGAATGAGCTGTAGGCACCTAAGCTCACTCCACCTTGTCGTGTGGTGGAGAAAGCTACGACAGAATCGGCTATGGTATACTCTTTTAGCATCGGAGGAATGATATTACTCGTACTCGAAATCGTCAAGGTCGTCGACGTCTTCGAGTTCTGACTCATCGATATACTCTACGAAGTCCTCACCCTCGTCGGCCAACTCCTGCTGGAATCGGCTCATGTCCTTGTCGCGATGCACCAAGGTGTCTTCTGAGGTGATTTCCTGCAACTTGTTGCTCTCTGAATTAAGCTCACGCCAAAGCACATCTTTCAGTTCCTGAATGCCTTGACCTGTGACAGAAGAGATAAAGACGACGGGCAGATCGGTGGGGAGGGTTTCCTTCAGCATCTCGATAAGCTCTTCGTCGAGCAAATCGCACTTGGTGACTGCCAACACACGATGCTTGTCGAGCATCTCGGGATTGAAGTTACTCAACTCGCCAAGGAGTACCTCGTACTCTTTCTTGATGTCGTCGGTGTCGCCAGGCACCATGAAGAGCAAGAGGGAGTTGCGCTCGATGTGGCGCAAGAATCGTAATCCTAAACCCTTACCGGCACTGGCACCTTCGATGATACCAGGGATGTCGGCCATCACAAACGACTGGTGGTCGCGATAATCGACAATACCCAAAGAGGGTTCGAGAGTGGTGAAGGGATAATTGGCAATCTTGGGACGAGCACTCGATACAGAAGACAGCAAGGTGGACTTGCCCGCATTGGGGAATCCTACAAGGCCGACATCTGCCAAGAGCTTCAGCTCCATGATAATGGTCATCTCCTGCATAGGCTCTCCAGGCTGCGCATAGCGGGGTGCCTGATTGGTGGAGGTGCGGAACTGGAAGTTGCCAAGTCCACCACGACCGCCCTTGAGGAGGAGTACCTCTTGTCCATCGTATGTAACGTCGCACACGTACTTGCCTGTTTCGGCGTTATATACGACCGTGCCACAAGGTACATCGATATAGATGTCCTTGCCATCGGTACCATGACACTTATCACGACCTCCGTTGCCACCATGTTCGGCAAAGAAGTGACGCTGATACTTCAGATGCAACAATGTCCAGTAGTTGTGATTGCCACGCAGATAAATGCTTCCTCCACGTCCGCCATCACCACCATCAGGACCGCCATTGGGTTGGTACTTGACGTGGCGCAGGTGCATGGAGCCCTTGCCACCCTTACCAGAGCGGCAGTTAATTTTTACGTAGTCTACGAAATTGGATTCAGCCATTTTATGTTATTGTTGAATGTTTGGTGTTGAATGTTCTATATCCGCTCTTTCCACATCCGTGTGACGGGAAGAAAGATCAGTGTGAAGGAAAGAAAGCAATGTGTAATGCCTAACCTTTGGTGAGACTGCACCCTAAGGCGCAAGTCCAACTAAACATTAAACATTACACATTTTAAAAAAAATATGACTATTAGATGTTGTCAATGACATTGCATACGCGAGCAAAGATTTCGTCAACGGTGCCCAAGCCCTCGATGTGGTAATGGATACCTTCCTGCTCGTACCAGTCGATAAGAGGTGATGTCTGGGTGTGGTAAACATTCAGACGCTTCTTGATGGTCTCCTCGTTATCGTCAGAGCGACCGCTCTCCTTACCACGATTGATGAGACGTGCCATCAACTCATCTTCAGGAACAGAAAGCTCGATCATGGCAGCTACCTTGTGGCCACGCTCTGCCAACATCTTCTTCAAAGCCTCAGCTTGTGGAATGGTACGTGGGAAACCGTCAAAGATGACACCTGCATGATCCTTGCCAAAGCCATCGTATACACTTGCCAAAATGTCGATCATCAACTCGTCAGGAATCAACTGACCATTGTCGATGAAGCCCTTGGCTGTCTTACCGAGTTCTGTACCGTTTTTGATTTCGTTACGAAGTACGTCACCTGTAGAGATATGACCCAAACCGTACTTCTCAATGATCTTGTCGCTCTGGGTACCTTTACCTGCACCTGGAGCACCGAAAATTACAATATTCTTCATTTTCTATTTTATGTTGTTGAAATAATTATCCTTACTTTAATCTTCTACGATGGTATAGATGTCGCGCAGATTGCGACCCTGCTGGTCGTAATCGAGACCATAGCCCACAATGAAATCGTTGGGGATTTCCATCACGGCATAGTCGATATCGAGTGGCACCTGAAGATTGCCTGGCTTTACCAGTAATGAGCAAATGTGGATAGAGGCAGGATTCTTCTCCTTGAGACTCTCTATCATCTTCTGCATGGTGAAACCAGTATCGACAATGTCCTCTACAATGATGACATGACGACCCTCTACATCTTGGTTGATGCCCATCAGTTGCTTCAAGTTGCCTGTAGAGCTGGTGCCCTCATAAGAAGCATACTTCACAAATGATATCTCGCTGGGTATGGTCACCATACGCATCAAGTCGGCAGCAAACATAAATGCGCCATTCAACACAGCCAAAAACAATGGATTCTTACCCTCCATGTCCTGGTTAATACGTTGGGCAACAACTTGCACCTTCTTTAAAATCTCCTCTTCTGGAATAGAGGTTTTAAAAGTCTTGTCCTTGATTTTAACTATACTCATAGTTTCAAAAATAATATTTTCTGCAAAATTACTAAAAAAATACGGAATAACTAATAGTTATCGGGCATTTTTTCGTATTTTTGCAGAAGTATGAAGATTTTTACGAGTGCTCAGATACATGAGCTGGACAAATATACCATCGATCATGAGCCGATCTCGTCTATCAATTTGATGGAACGAGCTGCTAAAGCCATCACACACTGCATTGAGGCTGAATGGTCGAACAGAACGCCTATGGTTGTTTTCGCTGGTCCTGGAAACAATGGAGGCGATGCGCTTGCCGTGGCCAGACTCTTGGCAGAAGATGGATATCAGGTGACGGCATACTTATTCAATATTCACAACAAGCTTTCTAACGACTGTGCGCTGAACAAAAAGCGTCTCGTGGAGGGGAAGCACATCAAGCAGTTCATAGAAATCACGGTCAACTTTGACCCTCCTACCCTGACGCCCGATACCGTCGTGATAGATGGTCTCTTCGGAAGTGGACTCAACAAGCCACTGACAGGGGGATTTGCTGCCATGGTGAAATACCTGAATGCTTCGCCTGCGAAGATTGTGAGCATCGACATTCCGTCGGGACTGATTTGCGAGGACAACACTTACAACATTCCTGCCAACATTCTGCAGGCTGACTTGACGCTGACGCTACAGCAGAAAAAGTTGTCGATGATGATGGCAGACAACCAGAAATACTTGGGAAAGCTCAAGGTGCTGGACATACGGCTATCACCCGAATATATACAGAAGACCGACAGCAGATATCGCATCCTCGAAGAGAACGATATACGGGAAATGATGCTACCGCGCGATGACTTCGCTCATAAAGGCAGCATGGGGCATGCGCTCATCATCGCAGGGTCGTATGGGATGGCAGGGGCTGCTGTCTTGGCTACTCAAGCATGCCTGAGAGCGGGAGCCGGAAAGGTGACTGTACATACGCCTAAGCGCAACTACGACATCATGCAGATCAAGGTGCCTGAGGCTATACAACAAATGGACCCTGAAGAAACGATATTTAGCCAGCCCGTAGACACAGAATCCTATCATGCGCTCGGCATCGGACCAGGATTGGGAACCAGTGAGGCTACTGCCATAGCTCTGATAGCGCAAATCAGGCGTTGCTCGTGCCAGCAGGTGATAGATGCTGATGCTATCAACATCTTGGCAAGTCACCGCGCCTGGATGCAACAGCTGCCTAAGGGCATCATACTCACCCCACACCCTAAGGAGTTGGACCGCTTGGCAGGGAATACCAGCTCTTGCTGCTACGAAAGGCTCATGAAAGCCAGCGAACTGGCTGAACGTTTGCAGGCATACATCATACTGAAAGGGCACTTCTCTGCCTTATGCTTGCCCAACGGCCATATTGAGTTTAACTCTACAGGCAACAGCGGTATGGCTACCGCGGGTAGTGGCGACGTGCTGACAGGCATCATCACTGCCTTGCTGACAAGGGGATATGAAGCACCCTCTGCCTGTCGTGTTGGAATGTACCTGCATGGACTCGCGGGCGACTTGGCTGTCAAGGATATAGGCAAGGAGAGCCTCATAGCCAGCGACATCATCCAGTATCTGCCTAAGGCCTTCCTGAGAATGGAAGATTAATAACATTGGGCGGGCAAGATGCCACGCCCTCCCCAGTGCCAACCTCTAACATTAAACATTAAGTTATTTACTCAAATTTCGAAAGTGATGGAATTGATTGAAGTTAAAGAAGTTATCACTCCCTACGGTCGTTCGGGAAATTAGGAGACAATAGTCTTTTGCCGTAAGACGTAGGACATTTGTTCCTTAACTTCTCTCTAACATCACTAACATCACTAACATCACTAACTTCACTTAACTTCCCCACATGCGAAAGTTCAGTTATGAGCCCACTTTAAAAAGGGGCATATTTTGAATCCAGTCTGACCAGTGTGGTCATT
>OIZX01000213.1_pt1 | contig 45349 bp, 26 predicted proteins | sample 1588621 | NCBI WGS metagenome assembly OIZX01 (sample SAMN03283276) | human gut metagenome | biome: human-associated habitat; material: feces | host: Homo sapiens | place: Peru | collected 2012 | reverse complement strand
TCCCGCATTCATGGCTTGAAATCATCATCTGAAGCCTCTCATCATGCTGCGGCTCATGATGCACAGCTCTTCCAGTATTTCCGTTGGGGGCGTCATGCGTTGAACTATCAGTTTGCCGTTCCGGATGGTGAATATCGCGTAGAACTCTATTTTGCAGAGCCTTGGTTGGGCAAGCATGAGGGCGCCGGTATCGATTGTGAAGGCGAGCGCATCTTTGATGTAGCCATCAACGATTCCGTGGTAGCTGATGACCTCGACCTTTGGGCTGAGGCTGGCTTTGCGGGAGCCTGCAAGAAGGTGGTAGATATCAAGGTAAAGGGCGGTCTGCTGACCGTTTCTTTCCCGGAAGTTAAGGTGGGAGAGGCAATCATCTCTGCCATCGCCATTGCTGCCAAGGGAGAGATAGAAGATGCTGAGAAGTGGACTGCCGCCTTCAAGGGCAGCAAGCCTGAGAGCGGAATGAGCAAGACTTACTGGGCTGACCTGGATAAGGATGTGGTAGAGAAATATCCGAAGGAGCTGTTGCCTCAGGACAACGAAGTGTTCCCGGCTGTGCGCTATAAGAGCAAGTCCTCAACCTGGACTATCAATCCTGGTGTAGCCCGCGAATACATGTTGCGTTTCCGCTATAAGAACACAACCGGAGAGCAGCAGGTGGGCAGGCTCCGGATAGTGGACAGTAAGGGCATCGTGCTGCTGGATAGAGACATGACCTTCCCTGAAACTCCGAACAAGTTCAAGACCATCGGTACCACCACCGATTCTCAGATTAATGCCGGAACTTACCGGGTAACCCTCTCCGGTCTTCCGAACGTTTCGTTCGAGTATCTGGAAGTGCAATAATATGCGAGATAAACTTCAAAACTGTTTAAAGGCAAAACAATATGATGAATAAACGGAATTTATTGGCAATGGTGGCTGGATGGGTTGTGAGCAACCTTTCGGCTACTGCTCTATATACTTCAGCACAACAGACTTCTGTTCCTGCACCTCAGGCTTCAGCCGCAGTAGAGCATCATGACTGGGAAGACCAGCATGTGCTTTCCATCAACAGGGAACCGGCACGGGCTGCATTCATGCCTTATCAGGCAAAGAAGGGAGATAGCCAAATGTCACTCAACGGAGACTGGAAGTTCAGATGGACAAAGACGCCGGAGGAACGAATCGTGGATTTCTATCGTACGGACTATAGCTGCAAGGACTGGAAATCGCTCGCAGTACCAGCCAACTGGGAGGTGAATGGCTATGGCACACCTATCTATATATCAGCTGGTTACCCCTTTAAAATCAATCCTCCTTATGTGATGACTACACCCAAGAAGGACTGGACCACCTACGAGGAACGCAATCCTACCGGACAGTATAAACGTAGCTTCCAGCTGAAGGCAAACTCGCTGCTGTTCCGGCAGGACCGTCAGACCTTCCTGCGTTTTGAAGGCGTGATGAGCGCCTTCTATGTATGGGTGAACGGCGAGAAGGTTGGTTATTCGCAGGGTTCGATGGAGCCAAGCGAATTTAACGTGACTCCTTATCTGAAGGCAGGCAAGAACGAGATAGCCGTAGAGGTTTACAAGTATAGCGACGGCAGTTATCTGGAAGATCAGGACTTCTGGCGTTTCGGCGGCATCCACCGTGATGTGTGGCTCTATTCTACTCCGAATGTCCGCATCCGTGATTTCGCGGTCCGCACCCTGCCGAAAAACTCTTCCGCTACATCCTCTCCCTGCGATTTCACCCTGCAGATCAATCCGCAACTGGCGGTGGCAGCAGGCGAGAAGGGAGAAGGTTACCGGCTGATGGCGTGGCTGGAGGATGCTGAAGGTAAAGGCGTGAGGCTGAAACAGCCGGGAGCTGACAGACCGGAGGCTTCTCTGCAGGCTTCTGCCGATGAGATTCTCGACCTGAATCATAAGGCAGCCCTGATGAACGAATGGTATCCGCAGCGAGGTGGAAGAAAATTCGAACGCATGGAGGGAGTGGTGGAGAAACCGCATGCCTGGACTGCTGAGACACCTTATTTATATACCTTGAAACTGGCACTTCTCGACAAGCAGGGAAGTGTGGTGGAACAGGTACAGCAGCGCATCGGATTCAGATGGGTTTCGGTAGAAAACGGACAGCTGATGGTGAACGGAAAACCTATCAAACTGCGTGGTGTGAACCGGCACGAGCATGATCCGAAGCTGGCACGAGTAATGACCGAGGAGATGATGCAGCGCGATATCCGACTGATGAAGCAGGCGAACGTGAATGCCGTCAGAACCAGTCATTATCCGAATGTTTCACGCTGGTATGAACTGTGTGATAGTGCCGGCATCTATGTTATGGACGAGGCAGACTGCGAGACCCACGGACTCCGTGGTACGCTCACCTCTGCTCCCGACTGGAATGCCGCCTTTCTGGACAGAGCCGTGAGAATGGCAGAAAGAGACAAGAACCATCCGAGCATCATCTTCTGGAGCTTGGGCAACGAGAGCGGTTTCGGTGCCAATCATGCAGCTATGGCAGGCTGGCTTCATACCTTCGACCCAACGAGACTGGTGCATTATGAAGGTGCTCAGACGCCTTATCAGCCGGCGAAGGGTTTGAGCGAGAAGGATTTTGATGAGACCGACCCAGACTGTGTGGATGTCCTGAGCCGTTTCTATCCCCGTGTGAAGGCAGAGTATCTGAATCCGGGTGTTCCCGAAGGTTCTGACAAGGAGAGAGCGGAGAATGCCCGATGGGAGCATCTGCTGGATATTGCGATGAGAAAGAACGATAATCGTCCTGTGCTTACCAGCGAATATGCCCATTGTATGGGTAATGCGCTGGGTAATTTCAAGGAATATTGGGAGGAGATATACAGTCATCCCCGTATGGCTGGCGGCTTTATCTGGGACTGGGTAGACCAGGGCATCTATGCTCCGGGAACCAATCATGTGCTCTATGGCGGTGATTTCGGTGACAAGCCTAATCTCAAAGCCTTCTGTCTGAACGGTGTGGTCTTCTCCGACCGCTCGGTATCGGCTAAGTATCAGGAGGTAAAGCATACTTATGCACCGGTGTGGATAACTCAGAAAGGGGATGAAATCTGGGTAAAGAATCATCATTCTCATCTCTCGCTGGAGGGCTTCAGATGCAAATATCAGGTGACGAAAAATGGAGCTGTCGGTCAGGAGGGAGAGCTGAAGATGCCATCAGTACAGCCGGGTGATAGTGCAAGGTTATGCAGCTTGCACGATTTCAAAACGTATAAAAATACGGATTCCCGATTGAATCTCTCAGTCATTTCCCAGCAGGGTGTAGAGGTAGGAAGGGAGCAGATAGCCCTCAGCGATGACTTGTATGAAGCTGGCAGAAAACTGGCTGCGGATGCCATGAAGCGATACAAGTCTTCCCGCCGTTTGGCAACTCTGTCAACTGCCGAGTTGCTGGCACGCAATTTCTCCGTGATTCCGCAGTTCTTCCGTGCGCCAACCGACAACGACAAGAGTTTCGGCAACTGGATAGCGAAGGATTGGAAGAAGACTCATCTCGACAGCACACTTTCCGCTATCCCGCTGAAGGATGGGGAGTATGTATATCATTATGGTGAGGATGGGGCATTAGGCAAGGCTGGTTCTTCGGCATCGGCTAAGTCTGGCGGCAATATCCGTCTCCGTTTGAAGGTAACTCCTCAGCAGGACGGCTTCGTCGATGTGAAGGCTACCTATAGTTTTGAGGGCAATCTGCCTGAACTTCCTCGTTTGGGCCTGATGCTGAAGCTGCCAAGAGTGGCTTACGACCAGGTGAAATGGTATGGCAGGGGACCTTGGGAGAATTATCCAGACCGCAAGCAGTCTTGTCCGATAGGATGGTATGAGAGCAGCGTGGAGAATCAGTTTACCCACTATCCCCGTCCGCAGGACAACGGCAACCACGAGGACTGCTCGTATATCGAACTGACCAACAAGAATGGCAAGAATGCCCTACAGGTTATCGCTGCCGGCGATACACCTTTGAGTTTTTCAGCCTTACCATACAGTGTGGCAGACCTCTATGCCGCTCAGCATGATTTCGAACTGAAGCAGTCTGGCAATCCTAACCTGCGCTACACCTGTCTCAGTCTCGACTGTGCCGTTCTGGGCTTGGGTAACAGCAGTTGTGGACCAGGTGTATTGAAGAAATATGCCATTGACAAGACTCGCAGTTATACTCTGCATTTCAAGATGAGAATGTAATGGTAAATTGTTTACTAAAAGGCTACAGTTGCGAAAAAGGTATCTTTTTATGCAATTGTAGCTTTTTTATTTTTTTATCTGCTTTTTTCTTTGTATCTTCGCACCGAATATGAAGAATGTTCTTTTCTGTCTAGTTACAAAACCGAGGGTTATGAGTCTTATATAAATAAGGTAATAAACAAACGCAGAATAAACAATATGTATCTAAAACAAACATTTTTAACAATAGTTTTGGAGGCGATGGCAATGGCTGCTACCGCACAGACGGGTTTTGACACACAGCGCCAGTACCTCTCGGGGCATGGATGTGATGATATGGTGAACTGGGACTTCTACTGCACTGGCGGTAGAAATGCCGGCAAGTGGACCAAGATAGGTGTGCCTTCCTGCTGGGAACTGCAGGGATTCGGAACCTATCAGTATGGCATGCGATTCTACGGGAAGGCTACTCCAGAAGGTATTGCTGACGAAAAAGGAAAATATAAATATGAGTTTACGCTGCCACAGGAGTGGGAGGGCAAACAGATAGAACTCGTCTTCGAAGCCGTGATGACCGATGCCAAGGTAACCATCAACGGCAGAAAGGCGGGAAACGGTTTGCATCAGGGCGGTTTCTATCGCTTTACTTATGATGTGAGCGACCGTATCTTTTTCGGAAAACATAAGAACAGACTCGAAGTGGAGGTGAGCAAGGAGAGTAGCAACAGTCAGGTGAACATGGCGGAGCGCCGTGCTGACTACTGGAACTTCGGCGGCATCTTCCGTCCTGTATTCATCGTGGCGAAACCTGCGCAGAACATCGACCGTGTGGCAATTGATGCCAAGGGGAATGGTCATTTTATGGCAGACTGCTACCTGAACCGTGCCGTCAAGGGGGCGAAGGTGAAGACCGAAATTCTGGATGAGAAAGGAAAGGTGGTGGCATCGAACGTGGCTGATGCCAGAAACAGCGATGAGGCACATGTCGACTTCCAGGCAAAAGCCCCTAAGCAGTGGACTGCTGAGACTCCGCATCTCTATACTGCCGTCTTCACACTCCAGGATGCAGCAGGCAAGACGCTCCACAGAGAACGTCAGAAGTTCGGCTTCCGCACCATCGAATACCGTGCTAGCGATGGCGTTTATATCAATGGTCAGAAAGTCATCTTCAAAGGTGTGAACCGTCACAGCTTCCGTCCTGAGACCGGTAGAACGCTGAGCAAGGCAAAGAATATGGAGGATGTGAAACTCATCAAGAGCATGAACATGAATGCCGTGAGATTGAGTCATTATCCTGCCGATCCGGAGTTCCTGGAGGCTTGCGATTCGCTCGGACTCTATGTGGAATGTGAATTGAGCGGCTGGCACTGGGCGCATCCTACCATCGTGGGCAAGCAGCTGGTGAAGGAGATGGTTACCCGTGATGAGAACCATCCTAGCATCATCTTCTGGAGCAACGGTAACGAGGGTGGTTTCAACTACGAACTGGAACCAGACTTCGCTCTCTGGGACAAACAGAAGCGCGTGGTGCTCTATCCTTGGGCTAACCGCAACGGCTTTGAAACCAAGCATTACCGCTCTTATGGCGAGACCCAGGAGTATATGCGACAGAAGGAAATCTTCATGCCTACCGAGTTCCTGCATGGTCTGTATGACGGTGGACACGGAGCAGGACTGAAGGATTACTGGGACATGATGATGGCGAACCCTCGCTGTGCCGGCGGATTCCTCTGGGATCTGATGGACCAAGGTGTGGTGCGTACCGACAAGAACAATTATGTTGACTGTATGGGTAACTTCGGAGCCGATGGTATCGTGGGTCCTCATGCCGAGAAGGAAGGCTCTTACTATACGATTAAAGAGGTATGGTGCCCAGTACAGTTGACTTGGAATGATGTGGAGAAAGGTGAACTCACCTTATCTAATCAGTATAACTTCGTGAATCTGAAGGATTGCCGCTTCTCTTATCGTCTGCTGCAGATGCCAGCGATGGGCAGCACTCAGGTCAAGGTATTGAAGCAGGGCAATATCTCTTCTCCCGATGTTGCTCCGGGCAAGGAAGCCCAGGTGAAGATACCGATGATGGCGAATGCTGATGCGGTAGAAATCAAGGCTGTGAACCATGAAGGTGAGGAAATTATGACATGGAGCAGGGGAGTGAAGAGTGAAGAACGAAGAGTGAAAAATTCAAGTGCTCCAAGTACTTCAAGTGCTTCAGCTGCTGCTTATGCTGAACAGGCTGATGCTGTAGAAGTGAAGGCGGGTGGAAGAACTTATCGCTTTGCCAAGAAAGATGGCAGACTGATGGGTGTTGAGGTTGGCAGCAAGGCAATCTCGCTGAGCAATGGACCTCGGTTCATGGCTGCCAGAAGAAGCGACCGCAGTCTGGATCAGTTCTATAATCACGATGACAAAGAGGCTGAGAAGAAAAAGACACTCTATACCGAGTTTGTTGACCAGGGCGCTTTTGCCGGTTTCGAATGGAAGGAAGCGGAGGCAAAGCTGGTGGCTAAATATCAGCATGGATCGCTCGATGAGGTGGATTGGCAGTTCCTCGCTGACGGTTCGGTAACTGTAACCTGTCATTACAATTTCGGTGGCGTAGTAGATATGATGGGCATGGCTTTCGACTATCCGGAAAGCAAGGTCCGTAGCAAGGCTTGGGTGGGCAATGGTCCTTACCGGGTTTGGCAGAACCGCGAACAGGGTCCGCAATACGGCTACTGGCAGAACGACTATAATGACCCGATTCCAGCCGAAAGCTGGGATTATCCAGAGTTTAAAGGCTACTTTGCCAACGTGAAGTGGATGCAGTTCAAGACTGATGAAGGAAAGATCGGCTTCTCTGGTCTGACTGCCGATGAGCACATGGGTGTTTATACCCCTCGTGATGGTAGAGACGGTCTGCTCTATACCTTGCCACAAACCGGTCTGGCAGTCTTCAAGGTGATACCTTCAGTAAGAAACAAGGTGAATACCACCGACCTCAACGGACCTTCTGCCCAGCCAAAATGGCTGAACGGAAAGTGTAAGGTGGAGTTTACTTTGAACTTTGAGCTTTGAACATTAAGCTTTGAACTGTTAACTTTTAACTGTTATGAATAAGAAAAAACGATATACGGTGATGGCATTGTCGGCGCTTCTGGTAGCGTCGACAATGGCTCATAATGACGAGGCTAAGCCCTGGACCTTCTGGTACTGGATGTATGGTGCCGTTTCCAAGGCAGGTATTCATGCCGATCTGGTCGGTATGAAGAATGTTGGTTTGGGCGGTACCTATCTGATGCCGATACGTGGTGTCAGCGAACGTCCGGAGTATCAGGGCGAGGCGGCACAGTTGTCACCTAAGTTCTGGGAGATGGTGGATTACTCTTTCCAGCAAGCCGACTCCCTGGGCCTTGACATGGGCATTCATATCTGCGACGGTTTCGCCCTGGCAGGCAATCCGTCTATCCTTCCTGCCGAATCGATGCAGAAGGTGGTATGGACCGATACCATTGTGGGTGGCGGTAAGAAGATAGAAGGCATGCAGATGTGGCAACCCGAAAGTTATAAGGACGGGAAGTTGCAGCCTGCCGGAAGCGAGGGTGGATATTATCAGGATATCGCTGCCTTTGCCATCCGATGCAAGGAGAAACCCCAACTCTTCAAACCGGAGAAGATAGAATATACCGAGGCTGTTTCTACCGCCAAGGGCTATTATCTGGCAGCGAAACCAGCCTCTATCACCTATTCGTTTCATAAACCCGTCACGGTGCGCAGCATGCGGGTTGTGCCTAACGGCAACAACATCCAGTCGCAGCGCCTCCTGGTGCAGGCTTCTGATGACGGCATCAATTTCAGAGACATCAAGCAGCTGATACCTCCCCGTCAGGGTTGGCAGAACACGATGTGTGATTATACCTTCAGTCTGCCTACCACCACCACCCGTTATTTCCGATTCTCATGGACGCCGGAAGGTACAGAGCCGGGAGCAGAAGACCTGGATGCAGCCAAATGGAAACCGCTGCTGAAACTGGAGAATATCCTCTTGAGCAACCAGCCGATGATTAACCAGTATGAGGGAAAATCGGGTGCCGTATGGCGTATCGAAACCGATGCGGCAGCTAAGAGCGAGACAGTGGCGATGGCAGATGTACTGCCTTTGAAACTGGAAAATGGAATGGTGATGGGTGCCATGGTGAACGGCAACCTGATGAATAAGTTGCCTAAGGGCACCTGGCGCCTGTTGCGAATGGGACATACCTCAACAGGACAGACCAATGCAACAGCCGGAACCGGTAAGGGACTCGAAGTGGATAAGTTCTCACCGGCAGCCGTCAGGAAACTTTTCAATTCCTGGTATGCATTGTTCCTGAATCGTCCGCACAGCGATGTGGTGAAGTATCTGCACATCGACTCCTGGGAGTGTGGCAGTCAGAACTGGGGCTATCAGTTTGCCGAGGAGTTCAAGGCACGCCGCGGTTACGACCTCATCCCATACCTCCCGATTATGGCAGGTGTTCCGATGGAGTCGGCTTCCAGATACGAACAGGTACTGAAGGATATCCGTCTCACCATCAATGACCTGGTAAACGAGAAGTTCTTCAAGACCTTTACCGATCTGGCTCATGAACAGGATATAGAAGTAACTCACGAGAGTATTGCTCCCACCTTCCCAGCCGACGGTTTGCAGCATTATCGGTATGCCGACCATCCGATGGGAGAATACTGGCTCAATTCGCCAACCCATGATAAGCCGAACGATATGCTCGATGCCGTGAGCGGTGCTCATATTTACAATAAGAACATTGTTCAGGCAGAAGGTTTTACTGAAGTTCGTGGCGTTTGGAACGAGACACCAGCCATGCTCAAGCCGATGCTCGACCGCAATCTGGCGCTTGGCATGAACAAACTCTTCTTCCATGTAACTGCCCATAATCCTTGGATGGACCGAAAGCCTGGTATGACGCTGGATGGTATCGGACTCTTTTTCCAGCGCGATAATACCTGGTATCCGGAAGCACGAGGAATGGTTGATTACATCACCCTGTGTCAGAATTATCTGCAGCAGGGCAGACCAGTGGTAGACATCGCCGTGTTTACAGGCGAAGAGATTCCGAGCCGTTCGCTTACTCCGGATAAACTCGTTCCGATGCTTCCGGGCGTGTTTGGTGCAGAACGGGTGGCTAGTGAACAGAAACGTATGGCTAATGTGGGCATTCCGATGGAAGAATCGCCTGTGGGAGTAACTCATTCGGCGAATATTCTCGATCTGAAAGACTGGTGCAATGCCCTGCATGGCTACAAATATGATTCGATGAACAAGGATGCCTTGCTGAAATGGAAGGCGGGCAGTCAGACTTATCGCATTCTGGTAGTGCCCCAGCAGCAGCTTTCTGCTGAGGTGAAGACGAAGATAGAAGAACTGCGACAGGAGGGAGTTCTCATCATCGATGCTCCTTATCAGGCGAAGGATTTCTCGCAGCATGGCATCGCTCCCGATGTGGTATTGCCGGAGAATATGGATTATGCCCACCGATGCGTATCTGACTCACAAGACCGGAAAGACATCTATTTCCTGACCAATCAGGAGAACCGGGAACGAATGGTTGCTGCATCCTTCCGTACTTCGTCTTCTGTTTCCCGTCAGGAAGTGAGTCTGAGTCTGCCAGCTTATGGTTCGGCTTTCGTCATTCTGTCAGAGAAAAAAGGTGTGCAGGTTGTCAATCAGGTTGGAAAGAAACTTAGCGAGATAGCAGGTAAGGGCTTTGTAGAAAACTATCCACATCAGATGGAGATAGCTGGTAAGTGGCAGGTTCATTTTGATGATATTCAGAAAGATACCACCGTTTCCCTGCCTTTCGACTGGTCGAAGGCTACGGATGAGAAAATGAGATATTATAGCGGTCAAGCATCCTTCACCACTTCCTTTCAATGGAAGAATATGGATGCTCGGCAGAAGAATATGGATAAGCTGGATGCCGCAGGAGATGATGTGAAGATTTGTCTGGGCAATATCGGGGATGTGGCTCAAGTCTGGGTGAATGGCAAATCATACGGTTATGCCTGGACTGCTCCATACGAGGTAACTGTTCCGAAGCGTGCGCTCAGGAATGGCAAGAACGAACTAAGAATCGTGGTTGCCAATACCTGGCATAATGCGTTGCAGGGTGCAGCAGAAGGCAAGGCGCCTTTTGAGGGCATCTGGACCAATGCCAAGTATCGTACCAAGAGCAAGAAGCTTCTCCCTGCCGGTCTCTTTGCACCGATAGTCATCAGGTATTAAACAGAAGAAATCAACTATACTAATTATCAATATTCAAAAATTAAAATTCAAAGTAATGAAGAAAATTTTATGTTCAGCTCTGCTGCTTGCCATGACTCTGGCAGCGCAGGCAGAAGTGAAACTGCCAAGGATTTTTGGCGATAACATGGTATTGCAGCAGCAAACAGCGTGTAATCTGTGGGGTACTGCCGATGCCAACAAAATGGTAAAGGTTCGTGCTTCCTGGAATGGCAAGACCTATAAGGCGCAGGCCGATGCCCAGGGAAAATGGGCGATGAAGATAGAAACGCCTCAGGCTGGCGGTCCTTATGAACTGAGTCTGAGCGATGGAAAGGAACTGAAGCTTCACAATATCCTGATTGGTGAGGTCTGGATCTGTTCGGGTCAGAGTAACATGGAGATGCCGATGAAGGGATTCAAGGCACAGCCTGTTGCGGGCACTCCTGAAGAACTGATGCTGTGTAAAGACCAGCAGTTGCGCCTCTTTACGGTTCAGCGCAATGCCCAGTTGCATCCTGCTGATACGGTGGCTGGCGACTGGAAGGAAGCTGATGCTGCAAGCGTTCGTGAGTTTAGTGCTGCTGCTTATTATTATGGTAAGACGTTGCGCCAATCGCTGGGTGTACCAGTAGGTCTGATTGTTACTTCCTGGGGCGGTAGTGCCTGTGAGGCATGGATCAATGGCAATCTCATCAAGAGCGATTGGCTCAAGGCATTCCCTAAACTTCATACACCTTGGAATGAGGCTGATGTGAAGAAATATCAGCAGCGCTGTCCTTCGGCTCTCTATAATGGTATGCTCCATCCGCTCATCGGTTACACCATGAAGGGTGTTATCTGGTATCAGGGTGAGGATAACTGCAATCGCTATGCTACTTATGCGGACCAGATGCAGACCCTGGTAAACAGTTGGCGTAAGGAATGGAAGCAGGGGATTTTTCCGTTCTATTATTGTCAGATTGCACCCTACGATTATAGTCTGATAAAATGGAAAAACAACAGTGCCCTGCTTCGTGAAAAGCAGATGGAGGCAGAGAAGCGCATCAGCAACTGCCGTATGGCTGTATTGCTTGATGCCGGTCTGGAGTATGGCATCCATCCACGTAAGAAGAAGGTGGTGGGCGAGCGTCTGGCTCTGCTTTCTCTTGCCAATACTTATGGTCAGAAGGGATTGCCTGATTTCGCTGTCTACAAGAGTGTTGAGTTCAAGGGCGATACCGCTGTAGTCAGCTTCGACCGCAGCAAGGAGTGGGTTTACTTCAACAATGGTCCTAAGAGCGACAACTTCGAGATTGCCGGCGAAGACCAGGTATTCCACAAGGCACAGGCTTGGATTTCACGCAACAAGGTTTATGTGAAGAGCGAGGACGTGAAGAAACCTGTGGCTGTGCGGTATGCGTTCAAGAACTGGGTGAAGGGTGATCTCTTCCACGATGGTCTGCCTGTTAGCTCTTTCCGTACCGATGATTGGGAAGTGAAGTAATAGTTTATAGTTAATAGTTTATAGATGAGATATTACATATTGATGGCTATGATGCTTTTGCTGGGCGCAGGCTCGGTAAAGGCATCGGCTTACGATGATACATCGGTGGCGGGTTTGTTTCCTGTCAGCAACCAGGGACGCGAGGTGTGGAATTTCAATCCCAACTGGCGGTTCCATTTGGGTGATGTGCTGGGCGCAGAACGTGCCGACTATGATGATACAGACTGGGAGGTAGTTTCTACCCCTCATAGTGTGAAACTGGAACCTGCTGAGGCTTCGGGTTGCCGCAACTATCAGGGTATAGCCTGGTATCGCAAAACCTTTATCGTGCTGGGCAATCGCTCTGAAATCTATTTCGAGGCGATAATGGGCAAGCAGAAGATTTATGTGAACGGCAAACTGGCTAAGGAGCACTTCGGAGGTTACCTGCCTGTTATCGTCAACCTGAAAGAGCAGGGACTGAAGAAGGGCGATAAGTGTGTGGTGGCTGTGATGGCTGACAACTCTAATGACAAGAGTTATCCTCCTGGCAAACCGCAGTATACACTCGACTTTGCTTATCATGGTGGTATCTATCGCGATGTATGGCTCATCAATAAGAAGGAGGTTTCTATCACCCATGTGATTGAAGCCGACCGCCGTGATGCTGGCATCTTCGTTCATTTCTCGGATATTTCAGAGAAGCAGGCGAAGGTGTTTGTTGATGTCGACTTGCAGAATGTGGGCGGAAAGGCACGCAAGGTGAAGGTGGAGCAGAGTCTGCTGGATGCTTCGGGCAAGGTGCTCAAGACCGTTTCGCAGAATGTGCTTCTGGCAGCAGGCGATGCACATCAGACCATCAGACAGATGTTCTCTGTCAGGAATCCGCATCTCTGGTCGCCGGAGACACCTTATTTATATAGTGTGGTTACCCGCATCAAGGACGGTAAGCAGGTATTGGACGGCGGAAAAACCAAGTTGGGTATCCGCAGTTTCGAGTTTCGTGGCAAGGAAGGTTTCTGGCTCAACGGCAAGAAATACCGTCAGTTTATCGGTGCCAACCGTCATCAGGATTTTGCTTATGTGGGCAATGCACTTCCCAACAGTCAGCAATGGAGAGATGTGCTCCGTCTGAAGAATGCAGGTTTCAACATCATCCGTACAGCCCACTATCCTCAGGATCCGTCGTTCATGGATGCCTGCGATGAACTCGGAATCTTCATCATCGTGGCTACACCGGGCTGGCAGTATTGGAACAAGGACCCTCAGTTTGCCGAGCGTGTGTTCCAGAATACCCGTGAAATCATCCGTCGTGACCGCAACCATCCTTCGGTCCTGATGTGGGAGCCTATCCTGAATGAGACCCGCTATCCTAAGGATTTCGCCCTGAAGTCGCTGCAGTTGACCAAGGATGAGTATCCTTATCCATACCGTCCTGTGGCTGTTGCCGACTGGAATTCGGCAGGTGTCAAGGAAAATTATGATGTGGTTTACGGATGGCCGGATATGGATATGAGCGGTATCAGCCAGTGTGTCTTTACCCGAGAGTTTGGTGAGTATGTGGATGACTGGTATGCGCATAACAACCTGAACCGTGCCAGCCGCAGTTGGGGTGAGAAATCGATGCTGACCCAGGCTTATTCTCTGGCAAAGACAACAGAGGAGATGCACACATCGGGACAGTTTATCGGTGGTTGCCAATGGCATCCTTTCGATCATCAGCGTGGCTATCATCCAGATCCTTACTGGGGCGGTATCTATGATGCATTCCGACAGAAAAAGACTGCTTATTATATGTTTGAGTCACAGCGCAGCGACCAGCCATTTGTGCATATCGCTCACGAGATGACTCAGTTCAGCGATGCCGATGTGACGGTATTCTCTAATTGTGACAGCGTTCGTCTTACCACCTATCAGGGTGCCCATACCTATACTTTGCCAGTTCTTCATCCTACGGCAGCCGCCTTTAATGCCCCTGTGGTATTCAAGAATGCCTGGGATTTCTGGGAGGCTCGCGAATACAGTTATAAGAAGAAATCTCCTCAGATGGTAGTGATGGTAGCAGAGGGATACAAGGATGGTAAGGTGGTTTGTACCGACCAGCGCATGCCTTCCCGCCGCAGTACCAAACTCCGTCTTTATGTTGATGAGATGGGCAAACCGCTGGTGGCTGATGGCAGCGACTTTGTGGTTGTGGTAGCCGAAGTGACCGATGATAACGGTCATGTTCGCCGTCTGGCTAAAGAGAATATCCGCTTTACCCTGGAGGGTGAGGGCGAAATTATTGGCGATGCCAGCATCAATGCCAATCCGAGAGCTGTAGAATGGGGTAGTGCTCCTATCCTGGTGCGCAGCACGATGAAGCCGGGCAAGATTAAGATTCATGCCGAGGTTCAGTTCCCGGGTACTCATGCTCCTACTCCTGCCGAACTGGAGATAGAGAGCGTAGCTTATCAGGGAACCATGATGATGGGTACAAAGACTGCCAAGTCTGCCACTTCATCATCTGTTCAGAATGCTTCTTCTGCCACTTCTTCTTCTCATGAGTTTACACCCGAGCAGAAGGCAAAGATGCTGAAAGAGGTAGAAGACCAGCAGGCTGATTTCGGTATCAATAATTAATAATGCGTAACTGGAGAGTTCTATGTAGAAGATTCCGTTTACGTAATCGTTATCGTCTTGAAATCTTCAAAAACAGAAAGTTTATTGGAGATTTCAAGACTTTTTTTGTACTTTTGCATACGTGAAACGATATTTTACCATACTTCTCTGTTCGCTTTATGCCTTGTTGGGTATGGCACAGAACAATATGCAGGTAGCTCATTATTCTACGAAGGAAGGGTTACCTCACGACATCGTATACTGTTCTCTGAAATCAAAAGACAGTTTCCTGTGGTTTGGAACCTGGTTCGGCTTATCCCGTTTCGACGGTTCCCGTTTTGCCAATTATTCTGATGCTTACATCTCTTCTTCCGACCAGCCACCCCGTAAGGTAGAATGGTTGGCAGAAGATGCTCTGGGCAATCTCTGGATCAAGACTCTCGACTGGAAACTCAGCGTCTTCTTCAAGCAGACCGAACGTTTCGAAGATGTCTATGAAGAACTGAAACCTTATGCTCGTAATCTGCAGGTCATCAAGATTCAGGCAGATGGTACCGGTAAGATTCTCCTGCTCACCAAAGATAAGAACCTGCTTCTTGCAGAAACATTAAAGGATGGAAGCATCCGTATCCAGACGCTGGTAGATGCCCGAAAGTATATCAATACGTTCAATTATCAGTTGTGCCAGGATGTGGTACAGCTGAAGGCTTCGCGTGCCAACTATGTAGGAAAGGATTATCAGATTTATTCCGTTCCTGTTACTGCGAAAAACAGGAAGTGGACGCTCGGCATGTGGCAGCAGTATTTCGCCCGTAAATCGAAGGAACATTTTGTTTATCATACCCCGAACGGATGTGTGTGGCAGTTGGATGAGTCGCATACCGCCCTGGTGTGCCGTAATCCGAAGACCGGATGGGAACGCCGTTATCCGGTTTCGGGCGTAGGTAAGGTGGTGGAACCTAAGTTCATCGCTACCTCTCATCATGGTTACTTCTATCTTTCCGGTGCTGGTGAAATCATCTATATTGATCCGCAGACGATGGTAGGTGTCAACTTGGCTTTGCTTCCTAAGTTCCAGGATAATAAGCCTAACAGCCATTTTCTGAGCATGAATCTGGATAAGGATGGATTGTTGTGGCTTACTTCTGCCGATAATGGGATTTATCGTGTCAGTTTCACTCCTGACCAGTTTCGCATCATCCCTTTACCAAATGGCGATAAGAGTGGTGTGAAGGCTATCTATCAGTTGAAGAACGGTGATATCCTAGTGGGTGCACGCAGTAAAAACGTGTATCTGCTTGATGCCCAAGGCAAGCTGAAGCATGTCTTTGACTATGCACATGAACGTATCGGAAGTGTGTATCATGTGATGTCTGATGACAAAAAGAATCTCTGGCTTTCTACCAAGGGTGATGGCTTGGTGAAATTGGAGCCTGACACCTCTTCTCCTTATGGCTATCGCGTCAAGCACTTCCGCCATGATGGCAGGAATACTCATTCCATCAGTGGCAATAATGTCTATATGACTTATCAGGATTCCAGGCATCGCATCTGGGTGGCTACCCTGGATGGAGGTCTTAATCTGCTGGAGGAACAAGGCGGAAAGGTATGCTTCTATAATAAATATCATGGTATGAAAAACTATCCCGGTTACGGACTCTACATGGATGCCCGCAACCTGGTAGAGGACAGTCATCAGAGAATGTGGGTAGGAACGATGGACGGACTGATGTTTTTCAAGATAGATTTCCATTCGTTGAAAGACCTGCATTTTGTTACCTATCGCAATACAGAAGTAAATACCCGTGCCAATAGTGATATCTACGGACTCTACAAGGACAGCAACAAACATGTATGGATGTGTACCTTTGGTGGAGGATTGAGTAGACTGGACGGTTTTGACGAGAAGACACGTCTTCCTATCCTTACTTCGTTGGGAGCTAAGGAGGGATTGCACAATGATGTCATCATCTCGATTCTGGAAGACAGAAAAGAACGTCTCTGGCTGATCAATCACGATGGGGTGTCGTGCTATGATTATCGGTTAGATCGCATTCGTCATTTCGACAATTCCGACGGTTTTCCTGATGTTCAGTTGGAGGAGTCTTCTGCGGCTTTGTTGCAGAACGGGGAGATATGGCTGGGTTGCAAGGACGGAATCTTGGCTTATCAGCCAGAACGTATTCATACTGCCAAACTGCAATACCCTATATATATAATAGGTGGAGAAGTGAACAACCAGGATATCCGCAGTTACAATCAGCCAGCTATCCTGGAGAAGTCTATGATTTATACCGACCATCTTACCCTGCGCCATTCACAGTCGATGTTCACCCTGGAGTTTGCGGCTCTGAATTTCTACAATCCGGAGCGCATCAGCTACCGCTATCGTCTGAAGGGGTTCGACCACGACTGGCACTATGCAGGCAAGAACCGTCTGGCTTCCTATACCAATGTGCCATCTGGAACCTATCAGTTTGTTGTGGAGGTGATGGATGCCACCAACCCCGACCAGCACTGTATGCGCGAGATGACCATCACCATTCTTCCACCCTGGTGGGCTACGTGGTGGGCTTATCTCATCTACATCATTCTGATATCCGTAGCCAGCTATTATGCTTTCCGCTATGCCAAGTATCAGCTTCGCTTGAAAAACAATATCTATATACAGAATCAGCTGGCAGAGTATAAACGTAAGTTTAATGCCGAGCAGCAGGATAAGGTTTTTGCCGACAAGGTAAGGAAACTGATGGAAGACAATATCACCAATCCTGATTTCGAGATAGAGATGTTGGCGCAGGAACTGGGTATGAGCCGTACTGCTTTCTTCAAGAAGACGAAAGCGGTGATGGGCTGTTCTCCAAGTGACATGGTTAAGAACTTCAAGTTGAGTTATGCCGTAGAATTATTGAAGCATTCCAACTTGAGTATCACTGATGTTGCCTATCGTTGCGGCTTTACCGATGTGGGTTATTTTGGCAAATGTTTCCGTAAGAAATATGGCATGTCGGCAAGAGAGTATGTCTCCCAGCAGAAGGAGAATGAACAGAATAAATAATTTTTTTGAAAAAAAACTAAAATTAATGAGGACAATGTGAACCAACGTGCGTCTTTTAAGTATCAAACAAACGATAATTTGACTAATCAATAATATACCTAGAAGCAAAATGAAACAATTGTCTTCTCATAGATATGTATTGGCTTTGATATTCGTGGTCTTTAATATCTTGCCAATATGTTCGCAAACGGTAACCGCTAGATATCAGGTTGCCGCTTGCGACTGGATGATGCTGAAACGTCAGAAGCTTGGTGAGTTTAAGTTGGCTCACGAACTGGAAGCTGATGGCGTAGAGGTTGACATGGGTGGATTGGGTAATCGCGTATTGTTCGACAACCAACTCCGTAACCCGGAACAGGCAAAGAAATTCCAGGCAGCCGCACACCAATATGGGGTAGCAGTTCCTTCGATGGCGATGAGCGGTTTCTTCGCTCAGAGTTTTTTGTCCCGTGAAAATTATCAGGATCTTCTGGCTGATTGCTTCCAAACGATGAAACTCTTTGGAAGCAAAGTAGCTTTTTTGCCCCTGGGCGGAAGTGGAAAGGCTTGGCAGGAAGAGGGCAGTAAGGAATACCTTACCTTAGTATTCCGTCTTCGCACAGCCGGACAGATGGCGAAAGAGGCAGGAGTAACCATAGGCATCAGAACGGGAATGGGAGCTAAGTTTGATAAGAAACTGCTGAAGAAAGTAGGAAGCGAACAAGTCAAGGTCTACTACAATTTCCAGGATGCTGCCGATCATCATCGCAACATCTGCAAGGAACTTTGCAAACTGGGTGCCAAACGTATCATTCAGATTCATGCCTCCAATACCGATAGCGTGAATCTTCAGGAAGACCCGGAGATTAATCTTCCGAAAATCAGGAAGACGCTTGACAAGATGAAATGGAGCGGCTGGCTGGTGGTAGAGCGGAGCCGTGATGTAAAGAGAGTGAGAGACGTGAAATATAATTTCGGTAGAAACATAGCCTATTTAAAGGAAGTGTTTCAAAGACCCTTACTAGAAAAAGAAAATAAATAAAATAAAGTTAAACCTAAAAAAGACAATTATGAAGAAAAATCATTTCATTGCGCGGAAAGGACTCTTCTCCTTGGCACTTGCTGCCGTAGGGGCGATGTTCTTGGGTTCGTGTGCCGAGGGATTTGATTCCAAAGAAACTTTTGATTCTGGAGTGTACAATACAGTTTTGTCTTCTCCTGAATTGTCATCTTCAAGTTTCTCTAAGAAATCAAATACAGATGGTTCTGAAAGCATTCAGGTAACATGGAAGGTTGTTATGGGTGCTGGTGGTTATGAGTGTAAGGCTTATAATGTAGATGATCCGGAAAAACCTGTAGAGGTAGCAATTGGTACTGTTGACTCTCCTGTGTTTACTTTCAAATGTGCTGACGATACCAAATATAAGGTTGAAATCAGAACATTAGGTAATGAAAAGAAAAACAATACAGCTGCAGAACAGCCAAGTTCTGCTGAATATAGTACGCTGGTTCCAGCTCAGGTTATCCCGGTTGGTGAAGATGTTGCAGAGTTTATAAATACTCACCTCTTGGATACTCAAGATGAGCAGGCTTTTGAGTTGGAGGCAAATGGTGAGTATACAATGAAATCTAGTGTAGATTTCCAAAATAAAAAGGTTACCTTCCGTGGTAATAAGGTGCATCATCCAATATTGAAACTTGGTGCTAATGCGGTAGTGTACACTTCTGCTCAGTTAAAGGTGAAATTTATCAACTTTGATTGCACAGAAAATACCCACAAGGGTGGTATTATTGAGATGTCTCCAGAACCACCTGCATCCAGCTCTGCAACGGCTCAAGGTATAGGAGCTCAGAAGGATAAGGGTAAACCTGCCGATGTATATGTCTTGCAAGATCCAATCATTATTCAGGATTGTGCCTTCAAAAATGTCATCGATGGACTTTTCTCCGTAGGCCAGTGCTCATGGGGTATTTCTGATGTCCGTGTGATGAACAGTGTGGTTCAGATGCGTAATGACGGAAAGAAGAACTCTAATGGTGCTATCATCTGCGGCTTTTCTAATGGCTTTAAGGCTCCTAGTGGCAAACAGTTCTATTATGGTGGTATCAAGAATATCATGATTAAAAATTCTACAATCTACAATACAGTTGCAGGTAATGGTAAGAATCGTATGTTCCGTTTCAATAACAAGGATTTGGACCGTGTTTTCCCAACTGCTGATGGTTCTTGTAACATGACGGATAATACTTTTATCCGTGTGTATGACAAGAAGGAGTTTGGTAACAATACTCCTAATCGTAAGGAGTATGTGATTACTTATGATAATAACATCTTCTACGACTGCTACCGTTTGCAGAAGTTCATTCAGGGCAACTGTACTTTGGAATATCACCAGGATAAGAATACTGTCTGGGGTATTGCTAATGCAGTAGATGGAACCGATAAGGGTAAGTTAGCAACAGAGGAAGATCCAGGATTCGTAAATTCTGATGATACCAAGAAAGAACTTGATTTTACTCAGCCAAACTACGGAATAAACTTTGCAGCTTCAGGTTCAATCTCTAGTACAATCGGTGATCCTCGTTGGAAAGCTTCTGCAGAATAATATAAATTATCTAATCTCGAAACAAGATGAAACGTGAATATATAAAGACATTGGCCTTTGGTATGGCACTTACCTGTGCTGTGCCTGCAATGGCTCAAAATAAAGTAGTGCAGGGCACTGTACTCGATGACCTCGGCGAACCTGTTATCGGTGCTACCGTAAAGGTTGCAGGTACCAAGACTGCTGTGATTACCGATATGGATGGTAACTATAAGTTGTCTGTTCCTAAGGGTGGCAAGGTTACCGTTTCTTATATTGGTTTTAAGGATGCTACTACCAATGGCGGTACCATCAAGCTGATTGCTGACGATAAGACTCTTCAGGAGGTGGTAGTCGTAGGTTACGGTACTCAGAAGAAGGCTCACCTGACCGGTTCTGTAGCAAACATCCCAACAGATGATATCCAGGACCTCGCTAATGGTGGCTTGGCTTCTTCTTTGGGTGGTCTGGTTAACGGTTTGAGCGTAAGTGGTGGTGACAGCCGTCCTGGTGAAAATGCCCGTATCATGATCCGTGATACCAACTCATTGGGCGAAGTAGGTTCTACAGCCCAGCAGCCTCTCTTCGTTATCGATGGTTATATCTATCCTAACGATGTAAAGGTTGGTAATGTGACCCAGAACCTCGGTGCTGAGGCTTTCAATAACCTGGATGCCTCAGAGGTAGAAAGTATCTCTGTGTTGAAGGATGCTTCTGCTGCTGTTTATGGTGCCCGTGCTGCCAACGGTGTAATCCTCGTTACTACCAAGAAGGGTAAGTTGGGCTCACCTCGCATCTCTTATAGCGGTTCGTTCGGTTTGGCAGATGAGGTTTCTCGTCCTAAGATGCTGAATGCTTACCAGTATGGCCGTTTATACAATGCAGTAACAGCAGCTGATCCTACCAATACATCTCTTAATAAGACAACTTCTCTGTTCCAAGCTGATGAGTTGGAAGCTATGAAAAGTTTGAACTATGACTTGCTTGATAAGTATTGGGATACAGCATTCCAGCAGAAACATAGTGTCAATGTTAGTGGTGCTACAGACAAGGTTAACTATTTTGCCGGTATTTCTTATTATAAGCAGGATGGTAACCTCGGTAAGCTTGATTACGACCGTTGGAACTACCGTGCTGGTGTGGATGTAAAGGTAAGCAAGTGGTTGGGGGCTAACCTGACTGTAAGTGGTGACTATGGTACAAAGAACAGACCTTTGGTTAAAGTTGGCGGATCTGGTAGTGAAAAGGATTATAATCTTCTTTTGACTCGTCCTACTTATATGCCAGAGTCTGTAAATGGCTATGATATCTTGGCTTATGGTCCAAGTAATACTCAGAAGGATCAGAGTCAGGGTTATAACTTTGCAACTTTGCAGAACAATGGTGACTACCAAAAGAATATGAATTCTAATCTGAATATTAGTGGTAGCTTAAACTATGATTTCGGTTGGAGTAATCTTTTGAAGGGTTTGAAGTTGCGCTTTACCTATTCTAAGAGTATTAATACAGATAAGAGCAACCAGTATGGCTCTATGTTTACTCTTTATAAGATGGATAAACGATATGGTAGTGGTAATCACCTTTATACACCGACTAGCGGTGATGAAGCTGATTTTAACTATTTGGATGCATCAAACTTTACACCAAACAAAACCAATAATGGTGATATGCTGTATCGTAATATGGTTCGTACAGACAACTATCAGATGAACTTCACGGTTCAGTATCAGCGTGATTTCGGTCAGCATCATTTGGGTGGCTTGTTCTCTATAGAAAAGTCTGAAGCTGAAAGTGAATACTTGGAAGGTCAGCGTAATAGCCCTTATGAGTTTACCACAGGTCAGTATAACTCAGCTACAGGTGACCGTACAACGGTATTTACCCGTAGTGAGAGTGGAACCTTGTCTTACATCGGACGTATCAACTATGCTTATGCCAACAAGTATCTCTTTGAGGCTTTGGTTCGTTCTGATGCATCAACCAAGTTCGCTCCAAAGAATTACTGGGGAACATTCCCTGCTTTCTCAGCAGGTTGGGTAATCTCTGAGGAGAACTGGTTCCGTAACAAGGTGAAGGGAATAGACTTCCTGAAGCTCCGTGCCTCTTGGGGTATGACAGGTCGTGATAATACAACTGCTTGGCAGTGGAAGCGTCTTTATGCACAGGATGCTAACCGTGGAACTGTATTTGGAGAGGGTACGGGTATAGCTTCTGGTAACCGTATCACTATTAATAAGAATATTTCTGCAGTTAATGCGGATGTTCATTGGGATAAGGATTACAAGACCAACGTGGGTATTGATGCCCAGTTCCTCAACAACCGTCTGGCGGTAACCTTTGATTACTATTATGAGAAGAACCGTGAGATGTTGATGAACTTATCACAGTCTAAGCCTACAACGATTGGTACTCAAAGTGCTTCAACCAATGTTGGTGAAATGGACTCATGGGGTGGTGAGCTTTCTGTAACATGGAAGGATAAGATTGGTAAGGACTTTAAGTATAGTGTTGGCGTTAATACAGGTTGGTCTGATAACAAGGTGCTGAATATGGACTGGGTTACAGATTATCTCTACCGTCAGATTACTCCTGGTCACCGTACAGACGTAGGTCTCTGGGGAATGCAATGCATTGGTATGTTCCGCACTTTCCAGGACATTGAAGAGTACTTCGAGAAGTATAATATTACTTCTTACATGGGTATGACCAAAGATCAGGTTCGCCCAGGTATGTTGATGTATAAGGATGTTCGTGGTGCTTATGATGAGGCAACTGGTACTTATGCTGGTCCAGATGGTGTCGTAGACGAGAAGAATGATTTGATTAAAATGGGAGACCGTAGCAGTAATATTTATGGTTTTACCATGAATCTTAAGGCCGATTGGAAGGGAATCTCGCTTTCAGCTCAATTGGGTGCTAGCTGGGGTGGTTATACCACACTTCCTGGTGCAGCATTGAAGCCAACGGGTAATCTGGAGTACTGCAACATGCCTTCATTCTGGAATCCAGATAACATGTATTCATATCAGAATGTATATGATGACGCAGGTAATCTCTTGGTAAAAGAGAATCGTGAAGCTTACTATCCTAACTTGAAATATACAGATGTAAATGCTGTTGCTTCTACTTTCTGGAGAGTTAGTAATGCACGTGTTGCTCTGAACCGCATGACCTTGGCTTATTCACTGCCAAAGAGCTGGTTGGGTAATATCGGCATCAATGGCTGCCGTATCAATATTACCGGTCAGAACCTCATCAATTTCTACAATCCATATCCTGACAAGTTCATGAACCCAATGGCTGGTTCATACGGAAGCTATCCTAACCTCCGTAAGTGGACTGTGGGTGTGAACCTCTCATTCTAATGAGATACATTTATAATTTTAAAAAGAAAAAACAATGAAAACGACAATAAAATTGTTTAGCTTGGGTTTGCTTTCTGCAATGGCTTTTACTTCTTGTAGCGACAGCTTCCTGGAGGAAAAGAAGAATTATGATTATGTAGACCCAGATACATATAATTATTATAGTGGATGTAATGGTCGTGTAAATGATATCTACAGTTGGTGCTTGCCAACAACAAGTGATGTTACATGGCAGTACCCTTCTATGGGTAAAGCAGATAACGCTGCTAAGTCTACAGAAGAATATAGTGGTCTCAGCTCTTTTGTGGATCCACAGATTGAATTGTCTTCTACTAGTGAAACAAATGCTGTTCCTGATTACTTTATGGGTAATCAGCAGAACATTCAGCAGTCTGTATATGGCCGTATCCGTAATATCAATGATGTGATAGAAGGTATTAGTGGTGGTTCTCTTTCTCAGGAGCAGAAGAATGAACTTCTTGGTCAGGTATACTTCTTCCGTGCATGGTGTTATTACAACTTGTTCAAGTGGTATGGCGGCGTGCCTCTCGTAAAAGAGGTTCAAGATGTTGTAACAGCTCCTGTTACTCCACGTTCTTCAGCAAAGGAGACTTACGAGTTTATTCTCGAAGACTTGAACAAAGCTGCTGATATGTTGGCTGAAAAAACAGAGAATGGTGGCTGGTCTGGTGAAAATTGGGGACGTGTAACCTCTGGTACAGCTTTGGCTTTGAAGGGTCGCGTTATGCTTCTTTGGTGTAGTCCTCTCTTTAACCGTAGTGATGATCAGACTCGTTGGAATGAGGCTTATACGACAATGAAAGCTGACTTGGAGCGTATCAACAAGTGTGGCTATGGTTTGTATCAAGGGACAAAAAATGTAAATGCTTCTTCTTTTGCTGAGATATTTACTCAGAGTAAAAAGAATCCAGAGGCTGTCTTCTTGACTTTGTACAATAATAAAGCAGGTGATGGTCTTGATGATCAGAAGAATAATCGTTGGGAACGTGATATCCGTCCTTCAAATACAGGTGGTGGCGGTTTGAGAGCCTCTCAGATGTTGATTGATGAATTTCCTATGGCTGATGGTAAGATTCCTGCAAGTTCTGCTAGTGCTTATAGTAAGTTGGAGGTTTCTGCTGAGTCTTATGACAATACATTGCCTTTTGTGGATCGCGATCCTCGTTTCTATCGTACTTTTGCATTCCCTGGTTTCCGTTGGACCTATAATGGTAACTATGCCGAAAAGGATAGTAAGAGTCCTTCTGGTTCTAGCTACGTTTTGTGGAACTATGTATGGTATACCAGTAAAAATGATGCAGGTAATGCTGAGAGTGGTGAATATTATGGTGCAGATAACTTGTTGAAGAATGTACAAGGTGTTTATGTACGTAAGAAGAGTGATGATTATGATTTGAATAAGAGTCCTCTCTATCAGTATGTTGCCGCAGATACCAAGGGTTCTGCTCCTTTCTATTCTGCAGCACCATTGATTGAACTCCGTTATGCAGAAGTTCTTCTGAACCTTGCTGAGGTTGCAGCTGGAGCTAATCAAATGTCTGATGCTGTAGAGTATGTTAAGCAGATTCGTGAGCGTGCTGGTTATACTGGTGATTGTGGCATTTCTGCTGCAGCTTCAAGTGATCGTGCAACATGTTTGGCTCAGGTTCTCTATGAGCGTCAGATTGAGTTTGCTTATGAGGGTAAACGTTTCGATGACCTCCGTCGTTGGATGCTCTTCGATGGTGGTGCTGTAAAGGTTGAAGGTGCACCGGCAACTTGGAATTTAACTGGCTTTGGTGGAAATACCTGTACTTATCTTGGTTTCAAGCAGTTGAATGGTCAGCGTCGTGAAAACCTTCAGTTCCGTGTTAACGACGAAATAGGTATCGGTGGTAAGACATATGATACAGACCCTCTTAAGGATTCAGATCCTTTGCGTAAGAAGTTGGCAGAGGAAGGAAAGAACCGTCCAACAGGAGTTGATTTGATGAGTGACAATTCTAAGAAGCAAATTGCTGAATTGGCTGAGTGGTATAAAACTTACTTGGTAATGAAAGTGCAGAAGGGTGATGCTTACGATTCAAACAAAAATCATCTCTACATGAACTTCCGTCCTAAGTATTACTTCTTAGGCTTCACTTCTGGTACATCTAACGCCAACAAGGGTTTGCCTCAGACCATCGGTTGGGGTGATTACAACAATGGTGGTGCCAATGGTACCTTCGACCCATTGGCTGAGTAATGGCATGAGAGAAATGACGATATTGTCATAACATAATATATTAAGGTTGCGGGGTGTGTTCTCTTGATAGAGAATGCACTCCGTTTTCTATCTCTGATATTTTCTGTAGGAGGGCGTGTCTAAGTCCATAATACAGGCTCGCAAGTCCGTTAGGCGTTCCTGCGGATTTGCAATCCGCAGCCGTAGGCTTTTCATATCTCCAAGATCGTGATGCTGCATTCTCGCTTGAGGCGGATTGCAAATCCGCCGGAACGCCTAGCGGGCTTGTCTTCAACTTCTGCCAAGAAGTCTGTTCGCTACAATGTGGCTGTCCAGCAGGTGAATGCTTCTTATAAGGGTCTCGTTATCGAGAATGGCAAGAAGTTCGTTCAGAAGTAATCTGACGTGATTCGGTTAGAATTTTATGATAAAAGAAACGATAATAAAAGGGAGCGCATCACTAATGGTTGCGCTCCCTTTTTTGGCATCTCTCAGGATGCTGAGTTGTATGAAAAATGCACTTTCTAAGGTGCAGATTGCCTTATTGTATGCAAGTTTTCTTCGAACTGATTACCTTGCCATCCTTCAATGCCTTGATGATATAAACACCTGATGGGAGAGAATCGAGATTCTTGCCTTTTCTCACCTTGATACCTGCAGCATTGTATACCTCGTAGCTATCGGCTGCGGTTGAGGTCTGAATGTTTTGAATGCCTGTTGCAGAACCGTCTGTCAGATAGAAATGGAAGGTGCGGGTATAGGTGCTGATGTTGTCATCATCGCTTACCTTGACAGTATAATCTACGAGCGCCTTGCCACAATCTTCGTTGGCGGTGAAGATATATTCACCCTCGTTGGCACCCGTATCATGACTCATCTTGCTCATCGCATCACCCTTAGCCTCGCATTCAAACTGAGGATTGTTGGTGTAGCCGGCAAAGTATTTCTTCATGTCGATGGTTACGCTTTCGCTCTGCTTGAGGGTGAAGTGAGGCTCGGCAAGCCAGTTGAGATATTCTTCGAGATTGGTGTAGCCATCTGCGTTTTCATCAGCATTTCCATCACTTACGCCTTTTACTTCCTCCCACCAGTCTGGCATTCCGTCCTGGTCGGTATCCCAGTTGGCATCTCGCTTTGCTTCTGTGATATTCAAGCCCTTGAAACCTTCGCATCCCTTATCTTCCTCGCTGTCGATAAGTCCCTTCTTGCCACTCTGACTGCCTACTGTCGTGGTAGTTCCGGCTAACGTCTCGTTCACCATTCGGGTATCGTGATTATCCAGGAAAGGCTGGTTGGCTCCCACATCGCAGAGCACATTCTTATAGGCTGCCTTGGCACTCTCGATAGCTGCCAGAGACTCGAAGAATGGTTTCGAAACGAATGGCTCCCAGTTTACTACCTGACCATTTGATGTTTCGTAAACATAGGTATCTTTGAGTTTATCTTCTGTCAGGGCTCCATTGCCTGCAGCCTGACGGATATTGCCATGAACGTATGCACTCTGTGTACCGCTTCCGGTGCCTTCAAGCTGAAGACGGAACAGTTTCTTCTGGGTGGTAGCTGGTCCCATCTTATAATAGTTGTTCACGAAGTTCACCTCGTGGCTGCCACCATCCGTAGCACGGCCACCCCAGTTGTAAACCACATTATTAAATACATCGTGATGACCATCGTAAGCTCCTACGCCATCCAGTCCGCCGCTCAAACTTCAGTTTCTTCCTTCGCAATGAGCCAGCAGGTTGTGGTGATAAGAACCTACCTTGAGTGTTGCCGACATTTCGCCGCCGCCGATGGTTGCTGCATATCCGTGGGCTGTACCCGCACTATAGTTAGGATGACCTGCCACATTGAGCGCTTCGGAAATCAGGGTGCGTTGAAGAGTAAGACTCTTGGCGTTGCGGCTTGAGAATGCCTCATCGATGGTCCAGGAGATAGAGCAATGGTCCATGATGGCATTGTCGTTGCCTGCCATTCCCATACCGTCGAGTCCGTTCACCTTATCTTCATCGCTGATAGTACCGCCGTTGGTCTCCTTATGTCCCAGACGCATGCGGAGGAAACGGGTGATGCCTTCGCTTGCCATACCGAAAGGACAGCCGCGGAGCATGATACCGTTGCCTGGAGCCGTCTGTCCGGCGATGGTAACGTATTCGTCGCTGCAGGTGAGTCGTTTTTTCAGGTCGATGACGCCCGCTACATCAAAGACGATGGTGCGCGGTCCGGTAGCTTTCTTGATGCCGTAACGGAAGGAACCCTCTATCGGATTCTCATCATCGCCATTATCTTCGAGTGTGGTTACGTGATAAACGCTTCCGCCTCTGCCGCCCGTAGCATACTTACCATATCCTTCTGCACCTGGGAAGGCAAGATGACGGGGACGGAAACTCCAGACATCGCCTTCGTATACATTACCGGCAGCATCTTCCTCGTCGATTCGCCAGTAATAGGTGTTGAGGTTGGATGTCTGGTTGAGCGTATATTTTGCCTCGGTAGTTGTGGCTACTTCTGTAAGACTGTTGGCATCTGTACCCATCAGAACATGGTGCTTGACGGCTTTTTCGGCTGAAGTCCAGGAGATGGTGAGCGATCCGTTATCGGCATGATAATCTCTGTTCTCCGGATAAGGATCTGTGGCTGCCGTCTGTGGATTCGGACGGTCGAAGATGAGGGCGTTGATGGTGAGCGAGGTGGTATAATTGCCGCTCTTGTCATCGCTGGCACTCGGTGTGGTAACGTAAGAGATGACGACATCCTTTCCCTCTTCAGCTACAAAAGTTACGTACGACATGCCGCAGGCTGATGGAGTCAGGGCTCTGTTGGTCTGTGCTATGCCTTCCTGCTGCCTGGTGCCGTTGACGTATACATCGAGCTTCGGTGCATTGAAACCATCGTTGTTGTTATGATAAGCCATCAGCGAGTGCTTGCCGGCGCTCAGTCCTTTGAGGGTGATGTTGAGGCGGACGGCACCTTCGGTTACCTGGGGAGTGTTACCATCTTCGTAACCATAGATGGCAAAGCCGTCGGCGATGAGCTTGGAACTGCTGAGTCCGTTCTTGAACCAGCATGATTTCAGTCTTCTGCCTGCATAAGAGGCATCATTAGCCAGCGTGATGGTGATAGGATTTCCGTCAGCATCTTCTACTTCCTTCGATTCTGTTTCGCAGGTGTTTACTGCCCATGCAGTGTACTCGGGTTCATTGACCTGTGCTTCAGAACGACCTGTCAGATTGAAGTCGATTCTCTGTGCCGAAGCTGTTAGTGCTGAGACTAAAGCCATTGAGAATAATACTTGTCTTTTCATGTTTTACCTTAAGTTTGAAAGTTGTTTATTTGTTTTTTATTGATTCTTCGGGATTAGATATTGTTTGGTGTATCATCTTTTGTGCTTCCACACCGCTATTGGGTAATAGCGATGTGGAAAGTACGTTGCAGGGATGCCACCTGGTCTTTGTCGGTTGCCTTCACCTTGATGTCGATGAGGCAGTCGGCAGCCTTTTTGTTGAGGCTGATGGTGAGGATTCCCTTTTTATTCAGTTTCATCTTGCCTTCCTGTGGCTGGATGCTGCTCTCCAGGGTGAAGACTGGCTGCTGGTTGTAACCTGCGAAATACTGCTTCAGGTCGATAGTCAGCTTATTGCCTGCTGAGGTGATGAAATGTGGTTCTGCAAGCCAGTTGAGATAGCGCTCCAACTGGGTATATTCGCCATCGGTCAGCTCGTTGTTGTCGGCAGCTGACGGGTTGGTACCAGCCAGTTTCTCCCACCAGTCTGGCATTCCATCCTGGTCGGTATCCCAGTTGGCAGGGCGACGGTCGGTGAGTGCTTCAAACTCCTTCCAGGCATCGTTGCCGGCATCCTGGTTATCATCTATCAGTCCCTTCTTGCCAGTCTTGGAGCCTACATATTTATAGGTTCCGTTCAAGGTTTCTTCTACCATGCGCTGGTCGTGCTGGTCGATGCAAGGCTGGTTGGCTCCCACATCGCTCAATACGTTCTTGAAGGCAGCGCGGGCACTTTCTACCTTGGCATAGGATGGGAAGAATGGTTTGTCGGTAAATACCTTCCAGTTGACTACCTGTCCGTGAGAAGTGGTATATTTGTAGGTTTCGCCTTCCTTGTCGCTGACCAGTTCTCCATGCTTTCCTGCCACAGCTCCTGCATTCTGCTTTACATCGCCCACGTAGTTTTGGCGGATATTATCATGCATGTAGTAAGCCTGACTTCCCTGGCCAGTACCTTCCAGCTGTGCATTGAGGATATATTTCATGCTGGTGGCTGGTCCCATCTTGTAATAGTTGCCTACGAAGTTTACCTCGTGGGCTCCTCCATCACAGGCGCGGTTGCCCCAGTTGTATACTACATTATTAAAGAGGTCGAGCTTTCCGGCATAATATCCGGCTCCATCCAGTCCGCCACCCATACTCCAGTTTCTTCCTTCGTTGTTGGCAAGCAGGTTGTGGTGGAACGAGCCTACGTTGCCTCCGATGGTTGCGGCATAACCATGCTTGGCGTTGACATAATTCTGATGACCAGCCTGGTTGAGTGCTTCGGAGATCAGGTTGTGCTGGAAAGAGATGTTCTTGCCGTTGCGGCTGGAGAAAGCCTCGTCGATGGTCCAGCCTACCGAACAGTGGTCGATGATGGTATTGTCGCAGCCTGCAGCACCTAGTCCGTCGAGGGTAATGGTCTTGCCGTTTTTATCGAGATATTTTCCCAGTCGGAGACGGATGAAGCGGAAGATGCCTTCAGATCCGAAACCGAAAGGATGCTCACGGAGAAGGATTCCCTTGCCGGGTGCAGTCTGTCCGGCTACCGTGATGAATGGGTCGGAACAAACCAGACGGTCTTTCAGGTCGATGATGCCGGCAACATCGAAGACGATGGTGCGAGGTCCCTTAACCTTGGTAATTCCGTATCGGAGAGAGCCCGGCTGCGGATTCTCAGGATTATCTTCTAAAGAGGTAACATGATAAACCGAACCGCCACGACCACCGATGGCAAATCTTCCATATCCCTCGGCACCTGGGAAAGCGAGACGGCGTGGACGGAAGTTCCATACTTCTCCCTCTGAAACCTTGCCATTGGCATCTACTTCGTCTACACGCCAGTAATAATCATTGGCGCTGCTGAGACCGGTGGCCTCGTAAGCGGCATCGCTTGTGGTGGCTACCTGTTTCAATTGGTTGGCACACTGTCCCATATAAATAAGATGCTGCTTGGCACCTTCGCCGGCTTGCCAGCGAAGAACAACCTTGCCTCCTTCTGCGTTGACATGAAGATCGTCATCGGCGGGATAAGGGTTGAGAGCGGTGGCTTTTGGGTTGGCTTTGTCGAATACCAAACCATTGATGGTGAGCGTGTTGTTTGCGTTATCCACACCTTGTAGCTGATAGTGGATAACTACAGGCTGGTCGTCGGTTACATCAAATTCAATGTACGACTGGCCGCTCTGCGATGCCTTCATCTCTCTTACGGTCTGCTTAATATCCTGTGCAAGACTCTCCTGCATCATGCTCTTCTGCTGGATACGCTTCTTGCCTTTCTTAATGGTAGTTATCTGTTCCTTCTCTCTGGAAACCTGGATAGAAGGAATATTGCCGGTAAGACCGTCTACGATGTTGTGATAGGCAAGGAGAGAGTGATGCCCCGGTTTCAGACCTCGGATGGTGATGCGGAGCTGGGCATTATCGCCTTTTGACGGATATACTACGATACCATCGCTGGTGAATCGGTCGCCCAACTGTATGCCCTGCTTAAACCAGTTGGATTTGATAATCTGGTCTTTTACGGGAGTATCGAGTGTAATCTCCAGTCCACCCAGAGCAAACTGGTATGTATTGCCCTGCTTCACACCAACAGGAGTGAAATTGAGGGCAGTAACTTCAGCAGCCTTTCTGCTGGCTATGTTGAAGTCAACCTGCTGCGCCTGGCTTGAAAGCGCCATCAGCGAAGCGGCAACTAAGGGGAAGCATCTTCTGTTCATCATTTTTCAATTTTATGTTTTTTGTTTCTTGTTTCAATAAAATAATAGATAAGTAACTTTCGTTTATATTATATATATAGGTGTAAGACGTTCCTGCGGATGAAATGTCGCCACCTGTTCCCGAAAAAAATGCGTATGTTCATTGAGGACAAAAGAAAGGGAAAGGCGTCTTTAAGATATAATGAACAAACAATATTAAAACAATGCAAAGAAGTAAGAAGATTTTCGCTGCAATGGCATTGATTATCTTGCCAGCAGCAACTTTCGCTCAGTATCCTACTATCACAAAGGAGGCTCAGGCGAAGATTGATTCTATGCAAGCTGCATGGACAGCCCATTCTGATTCTGCTTGGGCCGTGGCTTTCCCTATTGTAAAACAAGAGGCAATGGCAGGACGTCCTTATGTGCCATGGGCTTCCCGTCCATACGATTTGCGCCAGGCTAAGATTCCTGCATTCCCAGGTGCTGAGGGTGGCGGTATGTTTACCTTCGGTGGCCGTGGTGGCAAGGTGTTGACTGTGACCAATCTTAATGATGCTGGTCCTGGTTCTTTCCGTTGGGCTTGCGAACAGGGTGGTGCCCGCATCATCGTCTTCAACGTATCGGGAAATATTGTATTGAAGACTCCAATCATCGTCCGTGCTCCTTATATCACCATCGCCGGACAGACAGCTCCAGGTGAGGGCGTAATGATTTCGGGTGAATCTTTCCAGGTTGATACCCATGATGTTATCGTTCGCCACATGCGTTTCCGCCGTGGTAATACCCATGTATGGTATCGTGAGGATTCTTTCGGTGGTAATCCGGTAGGTAACATCATGATTGACCACTGCTCTTGCGAGTTTGGTCTGGATGAGAATATCTCTTTCTACCGCCATATGTTCGATTTGCATGATGGTAAGCCAAAGCGCAAGGTGCCTACGGTGAATGTAACCATCCAGAATACCATCTCTGCCAAGGCACTCGATACATGGAACCATGCCTTTGGCAGTACAATCGGTGGAGAGAATTCTACCTTCATGCGTAACCTTTGGGCGGATAATACAGGCCGTAACCCTTCTATCGGATGGGGTGGTGTGTTCAACTTCGTGAACAACATCGTTTACAACTGGGTACATCGTACAGCAGATGGTGGTGAGTTCTCAACCATGAGCAACTTCATCAACAACTATTATAAGCCAGGACCTCTTACTCCGAAGGGTGCCATCAGCTACCGTATCGTGAAGAGCGAAAGCCGAAGCAACAAACTCTTCCCTTGGGCTCAGTATGGTCGTATTTATGCTGAAGGAAATATCGTAGAAGGCAACGAGGCTGTAACCAAGGACAACTGGAACGGCGGTATTCAGATTGCTGATAAGGATCTTCCAAATGGAATACCTGCAGATGTTAAGGCACTGATGCGTTCTAACGAACCATTCGTCATGCCACACATGACCATTATTCCTAAGGACCAGACTTTTGATAAGGTGCTTGAGAGTGTGGGTGCAACCATTCCTTCCCGCGACATCGTGGACCAGCGCATCGTAGAAGAGGTTCGTACCGGTCAGGCTTACTATGTAAAGAAACTGCCTAAGAAGAATCCATATGGTGACTTCTGGGGATTGGCTGACAAGTCGAAGGCTGAAGATGGCAGCTTTAAGTACCGCCGTCTGGACAAGGATTCCTATAAGTTGGGTATCATCACAGATATCTGCCAGGTTGGCGGATTCCCTAAATATAAGAAGGTGAAGCCTTATGTAGATACAGATGGCGACGGTATGCCTGATGAGTGGGAGATTGCCAACGGTCTGAATCCTAACGATCCTAGCGATGCCAACAAGGATTGCACTGGTGACGGATATACCAATATCGAGAAGTATATCAATGGTATCAGCACCAAGGAAAAGGTGGATTGGACTGACATGAAGAACAACCACGATACTTTGGCAGAGAAGGGAAAACTCCTGTAAAACAGGAATGAATGCCTGGAGTTGTTTCTCCGGACTCATTTCTTAATGCATGACAAGAATATGAAAAAACTATTGAGAAATAAGTTGTTAGGCGCAGCCTGTCTGCTCTTGCTTCCTTTGGGAGCAGGAGCACAGGTACAGCTCGACAGCGTGGGGCGTGATGCCAAGTATGTGAACAACATCATCGCCCGTTCGCAGAAAATCGTGGATGCGCTGCAACTGACTGATAAAAGTAGCAAGCAGAATGTGCTCCACATCATCTGTAACCGTTATTTCCTGCTGAACGATATCTATGAGAAGTTCGGCAAGAATAAGGCTGAGCGTGATGCGGAACTCTATAAGCACCACTTCGAATTTGCTGTCAATCTGGAAAACTATCTCTCAGAGAAGCAGGTAGAGCAGGTGAAGGATGGTATGACCTTCGGTGTCGTTCCGAAAACCTATCAGGCTCATCTGGAGATGATTCCTTCTCTGAAAGAAAACGAGAAACTCCAAATTCTCAATTGGTTGAAAGAAGCTCGCGAGTTTGCCATTGATGCCGAAAATTCCAAGGCTAAACATGGCTGGTTCGGAAAATACAAAGGACGCATCAATAACTGGCTCGCCAAACGGGGCTACGACCTGAAGGCAGAGCGCGAGGCTTGGTATAAGCGTATTGAAGCGGCAAAGAAAAAATAAACAGTTTCCGTAAGGTTATAAAAACTCTGATGAAACAAGAGGTATGAAAAGATTATTTTCTATATGGATATTTACGTTAGTAGGGGTTGTGCAAATCTTTGCGCAACCCTTCGCGTTTGATTTTAGCTACGTGGGCTACCGGCAGAGCGAAAAGGAGATTCCGGATGCGGGCGTTGTGGTCTTCGTAAAATGGAAAGAAGGCGACCAGAGCGCTCGCATACAGAAAGCCATCGACTTTGTTTCTGCCCGCAAAATGGATAAGAAGACGGGACTACGAGGGGCTGTCTTGCTCGATAAGGGTGTATTCGAACTCTCACAGCCGCTTCGCATCCAGACTTCGGGCGTGGTGCTGAGAGGTACTGACCGCAACCAGACGGTGCTATATAAAAAAGGTGTAGACCGTGGGGCGGTGGTGTATCTGGAAAGCGAAAAGCAGATGCAGACGCTGGGCGAACCCATGAAACTGTCTGCTCCCTGGAAGATGGGAGAGCGGAAGGTGACGCTGCCTGCCGGCTGCAAGATGGGCGATGAGATCCTGATTGTCCGACCTTCTACCAAGGAATGGATTCAGAAGATGGGCTGTGCTGACTTCGGTGCAGGCAAGGATCTGGGCTATTGGGGCTGGCATCCGGGAGAAATCGATGTGCGCTGGACCCGTAGTGTGGTTTCTGATGGAAAGGGAGGATTGCAGTTGGATGCTCCTTTATCCATGTCGCTCGGTCAGGATGATGCGGAATGCTTCGTTCAGCGCATCGCTGGCAATGATTGGCGATTGAAGAATGTGGGAGTGGAAAATCTCACGATAGATTCTGAATATGATACTACCAATCCGAAGGATGAAAACCATGCCTGGGAGGGTGTATATATAAATAAGGTGAAAGACGGTTGGGTAAGAATGGTGAATTTCCGCCATCTGGCTGGTTCGGCAGTCGTAACCCAGCGTGATGCTTCCCGTATCACGGTAGAGGATTGCATTTCTCAGGCTCCTGTCTCTGAAATCGGTGGCTATCGTCGTCGCACCTTCCTCTGTATGGGTGAACAATGTCTGTTCCAGCGTTGCTATTCTGAACAGGGAATGCACGATTTTGTTGCAGGACTCTGTGCGGCAGGTCCTAATGCCTTTGTACAGTGTGATGGTCAGGAATCCTTGAGCTATAGTGGTGCAGTGGGACCTTGGTGCACCGGATTGCTCTTTGATAATGTGAATATCGACGGCAACGACATCAAGTTCTGTAATCTCGGTCTCGAAGGTTATGGCATCGGATGGAATACTGCCAACAGTCTGGCTTATCAATGTACGGCTGCCGGTATCTTTGCCGACAGCATTCCAGATGGCAGCAACAACCATGTGTTTGCCTGTTGGGCACAGTTTAACGGTTCGGGCGATTTCAAGCAGTGTAACAATCATGCCAAGCCTTGGAGCCGTTTTGCTTCTCTTCTGGAGAAACGTCTGGGTAGGGATGTTTCTTCCCAATGCCGTGTGTTGGAGAGAGAACGCAACAATGTGAGCAACAATCCTACTTACGATGTGGCACAGAAGATGGTGGAAGAGGCTCGCAAACCTCGCATCACCATGCAGATGTGGATAGCAGACAGTGCCCGGTTCATGGCTTCTGTTTCTCCTGTCAAGGCTATGGATGTGGATAAAATCAAGGAACGTTCTAAGAAAAAGGCGGATCTTGCCCATGCCGGGAAGCCTGTCTTCGCGATAAAGGAGGGTAAGATCATGGTGGCAGATACCTTGTTGAAGGGTGCCAGAATGAATACGCCTTGGTGGAATGGACGTGTCCGCTATTCTGCTTTTCCCAAGATTGCTGATGCTGTGACCCGTTTTGTACCGGAAATGGAGGGACAGGGTACTACCACTCGTGTGGATAGTGTGGTGGCTCATCTTCGTGATAAGCATGTGGTGCTCTTCAATCAGAACTACGGTTTGTGGTATGACCGTCGCCGTGATGATCATGAACGAGTTCGTCGTCGTGATGGTGATGTCTGGGCTCCATTCTATGAACAGCCTTTTGCCCGTAGCGGTCAGGGCATAGCCTGGGACGGACTCAGTAAATACGACCTTACAAAGTTGAATCCTTGGTATATCGGTCGAATCAAAGATTTGGCTGAAAAGGGAGCAAAGAACGGTTTGCTGGTTATCAACCAGCACTATTTCCAGCATAATATCCTGGAGGCAGGTGCCCATTGGGTGGATTGTCCTTGGCGTCCGGTCAACAATATCAATGGCACGGTGTTCCCGGAACCGGTTCCTTTTGCAGGAGACAAGCGTGTATGGATGGCTGAGTATTTCTATAATATCGATAATCCGGTGATGCGTCAGCTTCATCAGCAGTACATCATGAATATGCTGGATGCCTTTGCCGACCAGCCTAATGTCATTCATTCCATTGGTGAGGAATATACCGGTCCTTACCATTTCACCAAGTTCTGGTTGCAGACCGTTGCCGAATGGGAGGCCAAGACGGGCAAGCATGTATGGGTAGCTCTGTCTTGCAATAAGGATGTGCAGGATGCCATCCTCCAGAATCCGGAGTTGAGAAAGGTGGTTGACATCATCCATATCGAACAGTGGTATTATACCCAGAAGGGACTCTATGCACCGGAAGGAGGCAAGAATCTGGCTCCTCGCCAATATCAGCGTCGTCTTCGCCCTGGCAAGGTAACCCATGATGATGTCTTCAAGAGTGTGAGCGAATACCGCACGGCTTATCCTGAGAAGGCGGTTATCTATAGTGGAGCTTCTGCTCCTGAGAACGGCAAGGCGGTAAAGGATGCCGGTGGCTCTTGTCCTAACTTATAATAATATCATAAATAAGCGAAAAGAATGATAGTTCCTCAGATAAACGATAATGTAAGGAAACTTTTACTTGATTCCCAATTCGTAGAATTTGTACTTGATGCTTCTGATGAAGCCTCAGGTACGAATCCTGCATGGGTTTCTTATGCCAAACGCTTGCAGGCTAAGTTTGCGAAGAGTGATATTGCTGAGGCAAAATACATACTTCAGCATCTGGATCAAGATTTTGGTTTCTTCTCAGATATGGATGTAAAAGAGCTTAGAAATCGCATAAAAAACTATCTGAAGGACTGAAATAGTAGGAAAAATTGGCGTTTAACCAATTTTTCCCACTTATTTACCTGTTTTTTCCTTAGCTTTTCCCACTTTTAGGTTACTTTTGCACCCAACAACTTAACAAACGTATACCTTTATGGAATCAAAAAGCTATCAAATCAAAGAAAGAGAAAAAACTGCTCAAGCTCTGCTGGCAGCTTATCGCAAGGGTGATCATACCGCATTCATGGCATTATATAATATGTATGCGGACATGTTGCTTAACTATGGTATGTGTATGACCACAGATAAGGAACTTGTAAAAGATTGTGTACAGGATGTGTTTTGCAAGCTCATCACCAGAAGCAATCAGTTGCATGTCTTGAAGGTTACCTCTTATCTTCTTATCTCTCTTCGTAATCGTCTGCTCGATGAGTTTCGTCGTAAGGGCTATATGACGGAAACTGCGGTGGAGAATGTGCTTCTCGAAAAGGCAGTGGAAGACGTAGAACACTCTTATATTCAAGATGAGAAAACCCTCAACAATAAGCGTAAGGTAACTGCTCTTATGAACGAATTGACGCCTCGGCAGCGTCAGGTGTTCACCTTATATTATATAGAGCAGCGCAAGTATGAGGACATTTGTGAAATCATGCAGATGAACTATCACAGTGTGCGCAATTTGGTTCACCGTGGAATGTTGAAGTTACGTTCCGTAGCTGTTGCCATGTAATGAATGGCAAAGGTATATACGTGTTGGATTAAGTTATCAGGAACATAAGAAAGACATCTCATAATAAAATAGGTTAAAATTTAGTATATAATTAGGTTTATGATGTAAAGCAGGGGTCTCCGTGAGGAAATCCCTGCTTTCTGTTTATTTCAGGAGAGCTTCTGCTATCTTGATGTCAAATGGGGTTGTAATCTTGATGTTTTCGCGATTACCTTCTACCATTGCTACCTGGCAACCGAGACTTTCTATGACCGATGCATCGTCAGTAAACTGCTCCTTGTATTCCTGGTTGAATGCCTGTTTCGCCAGACCGATATCGAAGGTCTGAGGAGTCTGCACCACACGGTAGTCGCTGCGAAGCACGTTCTTGCCACCTCCGTGCTGGTCGATATAGCGTAAGGTATCAGTTACAGCATATACCGGAATGGCAGCATATTCCTCGCGAGCTGTCTCGAAGCATTCTTCAATCACATCCGTAGAAACGAATGGGCGGACACCATCGTGAATACCCACTACGCCATCCTCATTGTCCGGAATGAGTGACAAGCCATTCTTGGAAGATTGGAATCGGGTGTCGCCACCATTGGCTATCTGGTGCTTGATGTCGAAATGATATTCTTCGCAGAGCTGATGCCAGTATTCCTGCTGACTCTCTGGGAGAACCAGAATGATGTTCAACTCTGGGTTGTATTCATGAAAACGCTTAATGGTTCTCATCAGGATAGGCTTGCCGGCTACAGGCAAGAACTGCTTCGGAATTTCACTTCCCATGCGGAGACCCTTGCCTCCGGCTACTATGATTACGTAATCCATGATGTAATTGATAATTAATAATTGATAATTATTATTTGCTCTCCATCAGGTGGGTGTACATCATGCCATCCTGCAAGGCTGCAACGGTTTCCTTGCTCACGAAGTAGCTCAATATCTTATAGGCGTATGGAAGGGTTGCTGCCGGACCTTCGCCCGTAATCACATTGCCATCCTCCTGGAAGAGAGTAGCTGTATATTCAGTATTCTCGCTGAAATACTGTTCGAAGCCAGGATAGCAGGTTGCTTTCTTACCTTCGAGAATGCCTGTGCTTGCCAAAACCATAGGGGCTGCGCAGATGGCACCGATTCGTTTGCCTGCCTTGTGCTGTGAGATGAGAGCCTGGCGAACGCCTTCATGTTCATTAAGATGGCTGCTGCCTGGCATTCCACCAGGGAGAAGCAACATATCGGCATCGTCAAAACTCTGGATATCCTCGAACTTAAGATCTGCCTTGATGGTGACTCCATGAGAAGTCTCTACCCATTCACTACCTGTAATGCTGACGGTCTTGATGTCTACACCACCTCTGCGTAGGATGTCTACTGGAGCCAAACCTTCGATTTCCTCGAAGCCATTGGCAAGAAATTCATATACCTTTGCCATAATTTATTCGTTTTTTGTTTCGTTATTCGAATTATATTATTACCTTTGCAAAAGTAAGAATAATAATTGAAATAACAAAATAAATGGGACAACAACATTTGAAATTCGCAATTTTTGGCAATGAATATCAGGCCAAGAAGAGTGCTTCGATAGAGAAAATCCTTTCTTATCTGGAAAAGAAGGAAGCTGAAGTTTATTTTGAAAGTCTCTTCTACGATTTTCTTACCAAGGTGGAGCATCTTGAGGTAAAGGCTTCCGGCGTATTCGAGGACTACAACTTTGATGTAGACTATGTCATCTCTATGGGCGGTGATGGTACCTTCCTGAAGGCGGCGAGCAGGGTGGGAGCAAAGGAAACTCCTATTCTTGGTGTGAATATGGGCCGTCTGGGTTTCCTTGCCGATGTGTTGCCTAGTGAGATAGAAACGGCGCTGGACAGTCTGTATGCCGGCGATTGCCTGATAGAGGACCATGCGGTTATTCAGGTAGAGGCTGAAGGGGGCGTCTTGGCGGGAAATCCTTTCGCCTTGAACGATATTGCGGTCTTGAAAAGGGATGATGCTTCGATGATTTCTATCCGTACGCAGGTGGATGGAGAATTCCTGGTCACCTATCAGGCGGATGGTCTTATCGTGACTACTCCTACTGGCTCTACTGCCTATAATCTCTCTAATGGTGGACCGATTATCATTCCGCAGAGTGGTAGTCTCTGTCTGACTCCCGTTGCTCCTCACAGTCTGAATATCCGTCCTATTATCATCAATGATACGGCAGAGATTATCCTGGATGTAGAAAGCCGAAGCCATAATTATCTCGTTGCTATCGACGGACGAAGCGAACGAATGACAGAGCAGACCCGGCTGATTATCCGTAAGGCACCACATGCCATTAAAATAGTAAAGCAGCGGAACCAGAGATATTTCTCTACATTGAGAGAGAAGTTGATGTGGGGTGCTGACCAGAGACAAAGATAAGTATACAAAATAAAAAAAGAGGACCATTCGAGTCCTCTTTTTTCGTTTGGATACTTATCGTATGATTGATATTTATTTAATAATCTGTTTCTTGCCCTGATGGATATAAACACCGCTCTTTGCAGGCTTCTTACCCATTTTCATACCGCTAAGTGTATACCATGCATTGTCTGTTGTAGTATTGCTTATGGTTGGGGTTCCCGTGATGCCTGTTGGTGCCCAGATGGCGGTAACATCCTTGCAGGTGTATTTGCCATTACTCTGTGTAGTGGTAATCTCATAATACTTGGTGCTGTTGCCGGCATTCAAGTCTACGGTCTGCTTCTTGCCTGTTCCATTTCCCTGATTGAAGATGATGTTTACGATAGCATCCTTGCTTTTGATTTTGAAGTCCATATAGTACCACTTCTTTCCGTTCAGCGTTTTGGTTGCTGTAACAGCAGTACCTGGCCAGCCTAGTGTAAAGGTTTCGCTGGAATTCCATGCGTAGAAATACATGGCTGAACCCCAGTTGGTTACCTGGTCGGCATTGGCATATATGGTGATGGTATATGGCTCGAATGTCTTGACGGTATAATTGTAGGTACGGATACCTGTTACGGTTCCGTTGCTGAGCAAGCCAACCTTCAAGGTGCAGGTCTCATCTATGTTGATGGTGTTACCTGTAGCCACCTGCTTGCTCTTGGCTGTAGGGTCTGTGCCGTCAGTAGTGTATACCAGTTTGGCATTGCTGTTCTGACTGACAGCCGTAAGCTTAGCCTTGAATCCTGCCTCGTATTCGCCTGATGGAATATTGCACCATGCGGTTTCTGCAGATTTAGAAAGATAATAACGGTAGTGGTATCCTTCGAGAATCTGTGTATAGTCGGCACCTGGAGTATATGCCTTGGTGTTGTTTCCTACAACCACGATGAGCTTCGCCTTGTCGCCGGTAGTCTCATTGGCAAAGCAAGTGGTCTGTGCCATCTTGTTGGTATAATTGCTCATATTGGTGATGCCTGCAAGTTTGCGGGCTTCAATCATGCTCTTGATTTCCTGTTTGTAGGCTCTCCAGTGTGGCTGGAACACGCAAGGAGTTCCCGGCATGGCGAGCATATAGGCATTGGCAGCAAGCGTATCTCGCTTAAGAGGATCCAGCGGCTCATCTGCAGAACGGTATTGCATGTCGTGATTCTCTACGAATGTGATGGCATACTGACGGTATGTTGGGTCATGCATCAGATTGATATCGCTCTTCAACTTCGACCAGTTTGGTGATGAAACAATCTTATTGTCTTTTACGCCTACTGCATCACGTACATTATAACGGAACTGGAAGTCGAAGGCTGCACTCTTCTTGTTGGTGCTGTTTATCCAATTGATGATAGATGGGTTTCCGTCCCAATATTCACCCACAGAGAATTTTACACCTGTTGCATCATTGTAGTCAGCTACGTGAGAACCACTGAATCCCTTTACCATGTCGTAGCGGAAACCGGTATATCCTATATCCTCCTTCAGGAATTTCAGATATGCCTTGATGATCTTCTGCACATTTTCGCTCTTGTGGTCGATGTCACGGCAACCTCCAAAGTCGGTTCCCTCATCATAGTTATTGCTGAGGCTAACCCCGTCTTTTTTTGCCTGTGTTGCCGTACTTCCACGATCATCATTCTTGCAGATATCGGTAGACAACATCTGGTAGGTCACTCCCTTGTAGGTTTCTGCAGGGAAGGCATACCAGCCGTCTGTATTGCGATGGTTGACCACAACATCAGCTATTGCGCCTATGCCGTTGGCTTTGAACTTGGCAATCAGACTTCTGAGTTCAGCCTCAGTTCCGAATGAGGAGTTCTGGTTGAAATAATAATATGGCTTATAGCCCATCACCTTTGTAGTTTCGATGCATTTACCGCTTTGTGGAAGCCATACAAGGTCGATGAAACCTTTCATATCATCGGCTTGCTTCTCTAGGATGCTCCATTGTGAGTAGTCGTAAGAATCCCATGAGAATCCTTGCAGCATGACGCCACTGTAGTTGGCAGGCCAACCCTGGGCAAACATATTTGCGGTTGCCAGTAGGGCAACGAGTGTAGAGTATATCTTCTTCATATTCAAGGATTAAGATGTTTTGTTTATTTGTTGCAAAGTTACGATTTATTCTAATAGGTATGCGCAAATATGATGTAAATCAAGCAAACGATCTGTGCAATCGTTTGCATATTAGTTGATTTCCTTGCTTTTTCCGAAAAATTCTTCTATAATCTGCTGAATAGCTTAAAATGAGCGATTTATAAGTGTTCAACCTCAATAGAGGTAATGATTTGGCAATAGTCACAACTTCTGCAATATGCATATGTTTGCTTTGCCTAACAACTCTTTACAGTTGCAAAAATACAAAATAAAAATGAAACCACACTATGTTGGTGCAAAAAAACAATAGTCATAAAACAAAGATTAACTTCGCCTTATGACTATTGTTGTCCACATTAAACTTATTTATCATTTAATTGGTTCCGCATGCACATAGTATTCACTGTTTATAGGGTCTTCCCCGTCAGTTTTAAGTATCAGTACCATGCGAGAATGTTTTGTACGCCAATATGCTTTAATATCAGCATCTTCGGGTAGTGCCTTAAACGTTTTACACAGCGAAGCCTTTTCTGTTTCTTTTATAGTACTATGTGCTTCATAGTACTGGTCCATAATCTTCAACAGACCTTCTCTTTCACGTTCAAGCACGCCTAACATATATTCCTTGTCGTTTTTGTCTTTTGCTCCTTTCAGTACAATACGTAACTCTGCATACGGTTTTGTAATGTCTTCTTTGTAGGCAGTAGGTGGAGTTAGGATAAACTCACGGCTCTTGTCCAGCAAGCAATATTCTGTTAGTTCGGGGTTCTTGGAATTATACCTTACGTTATCCCAATCGTAACCAAAGAATCCATCATTCACCAAATAGAGCCTCTTTCGGGCTTGATAGACAATACGGCCATCTTTATAGCCATTGGCATAGACAATAGTATTGTCATGAGGCGTGAAGAAGTATGTGCTCCACCAATAGGAAGTATTCAAACAGTTTGTCTTACGTTCCATGATTCCAAAGCTATCTGGCATATCACGACAATCACTCGTCCAAGTAATTGAATCGTAGTAGTTGTAATAGGCATTATCTGAAGAGTTGAAACCATATTCATCGGTAAGCTCAAATGTTACAAGGCAGAAGGTCTGAAACACAGGGTCTGTGTTGTCTTTGTCGTCTTCTGCATAGTATGCCTTAATCTTAAACTTGCAGTTGTCGGGAACAGAACGGTCAATATCCGTATCATACGTGTAACTTTTCTTCATCATTTCCAAATCGGTTTCGGTCATGCGTTTATATACAATCATGCCATATATAGACTTGTAACCATTGCTGCCATCACTCGTCGCTCCCAATTTTTGTATGGTGTACATTAAGGTCTTGCCATTCGACTCGTCAAGCTTAAGAATCTGCATGTATCTGCTGTCTGTTGTCTGCTTGTTGCTGCCAAACAGTATGAAGCCTTTGTCCATGTCATAAGTCCATGATACACGACTGAAACAAAAGGCTGGCAAGGCATCACTATAAAAATAACTAAAAGCTTGCTGTGATGTCTCAAACCAAAAGTGTGTAGGGCTGCCACCAAATCTGTCTTTCCAAAATTCCTCCTTGCTCAACTTTCCGTTTTCCTGTACCTCATAAGTGGCAATACTCTCCCAACCATAGCCCTTGACCTTACTCTGTATTTCTTCTGCTGCTATTGGCTTTCTCCCTTTTAGCACACAGCACCCCTCATCATTAACAGTATAGGTTTGGTTGAATAGATTCATATCCAACTTACATTGCTCAACACTCAATTCCTCAGACTTATCGCAACTGCCAAATACAACAGTGCAAGCTACGATGAGTGCTATTAACCAAAACTTCTTAGTCATAATAATCCAAATTTAAAGATTTTACATATAGACAGATTACGGATTTTCAGTGTTTCAAATTCTGCTGTCCAAGATAACTGAGTGCAAAAATACAAAAGTATCAACGTAATAGTGCATTTTTTTATTTTTTATAACACTCAAAACATACTTTTGTGCAAATAAAGGAAGAATAAACTACACCTGACAAATCTATTTACATATTTCTATGCACTGCCTACAGTTGGTACACTCACTTTCTGCAACCGTTGGGAGCAAAATTTCTTCGCCCTCATGGTGGAGCGAGGCGTTTTGGGGTTCCCAAAACATAACCTCGCTCCCTCCTCAAAACACGTTAGTTGAGACTTCTGCCTCTCGACTCTCCATACCCAAGGTCGCAGACCTTAGTTCTCACAATTTGCGCCACGCCTCGAAGTCCTCTTCATAGAGATCTGCAGGGTCCTGGTCGGGCAGGAGCGTATAGGTCTTGATCGCAAGCTGCTGCCCGTTGAGATTCTGATAGGTCACATCGTCCGGAATGTACGATGCCGCGCTCGCTCCCATCGTCATGGATACTGCGACGACAAGAATGAGCATCAATGATGTGATTCGCTTTTTCATGGTTTTAACCCTTTCATAATTTGAGGCGTTACGCGACCGGGTCGGTCGGATACTCACCTGTAGTAAGGCGGCCTTTGCCGCGCTTGTACTCGCTGATGCATTCTTTCAGCATGGTAAGGAGGTCTTCATAGGTCAAGCTCATCGATAGCCAAAGACATTGCCGGTACATATAGATCAAGCTGTCATCCGCCAGGAAGACGGAATGCCAACCTGTGACCGACACCAGATTCAGCTCATTCGCGATGCTGTGCATCTGTTCCTCATTGATATCCGCGAGCAGAAGTTTGTCTGCAACTATG
>OIZX01000211.1_pt1 | contig 45864 bp, 37 predicted proteins | sample 1588621 | NCBI WGS metagenome assembly OIZX01 (sample SAMN03283276) | human gut metagenome | biome: human-associated habitat; material: feces | host: Homo sapiens | place: Peru | collected 2012 | reverse complement strand
GTCCCTACATATTGCCGAACAGATTGGAGCCTTATGATTAACGGAATTATCATAGTGAATAAAGAGACCGGTTTTACCTCTCATGATGTGGTTGCGAAGCTGAGAGGCATTTGCGGACAGAAGAAGATCGGACATACAGGCACTCTCGACCCGGCGGCGACAGGCGTGCTTCCGGTCTGTCTCGGCAGCGGAACCAAGCTCTGCGATATGCTCACAGACCGAGATAAGGAGTACGTTGCGGAGCTTTTGCTCGGTGTGGAGACGGACACGCAGGACACGACGGGAAGCGTGCTCCGGGAGAGCCCGGTAACGGTCACAGAGGAAGAGGTAAGCCGTGCCTGCCTGTCGTTTCTGGGAGATTATGACCAGATCCCGCCTATGTATTCCGCACTGAAGGTCAACGGAAAAAAGCTCTATGAGCTTGCCAGGGCAGGTAAAGAAGTGGAACGGCAGGCAAGACACGTGGATCTGCCGGCGATCGAGATCCTGGAAATAAGACTTCCGGTGGTGAAGTTCCGTGTGGAATGCTCCAAGGGAACCTACATCCGCAGTCTCTGTGCTGATATCGGCGGGAAGCTTGGCTGCGGTGGTACCATGCAGAGCCTCGTCCGCACCAGGGTCGGAGAATTCCGGCTCGCGGATGCCCTGACACTTACACAGCTGCAGGCACTCCGGGATACAGACAGATTAGAGGAGGCACTGCTTCCCACGGACCGCATTTTTGCGGATTTTAATGCAGTACATGTAGAGGAAAAATGGCGGAAATTGATCGATAACGGGAATGCTTTTTATCCGGGACAGACCATGGAGCAGACTACTTATCCTGCGGGAGAGTGGGTGCGTGTCTACAGAGAGGATGACAGCTTTGTGGGCATTTATGCGTATGACGGGGTAAAAGAATGGTACAAGCCCGTGAAAATCTTCCCAAGTAACACAGAAAGCAGGAAATAGACTTGGAAATCATTGCAGGAACAACAGATTTTTATCTGGAAAAAGATACAGCGGTAGCTATCGGCAAATTTGACGGTGTGCATTTGGGGCACAGAAGACTTTTAGAGGAAATCCTGAATAAGAAAAAGAACGGACTGGCAGCCTGTGTTTTCACTTTTGATCCCACACCGGCGGTGCTGTTCGGACTGTCGGATGGAAAAGAACTGACGACAAGAGAAGAAAAAAGGCGTCTCTTCGAACATCTGGGTATCGACATCCTGATCGAGTTCCCGCTGACAAAAGAGACTGCAGCCACAGAACCGGAGCGTTTTGTGACAGAGATTCTGGCGAAGCAGATGAATACCCGTTTTGTGGCAGCAGGTGAAGATCTGTCTTTTGGGAAAAATGGAGCAGGCAATGCAGAACTTTTAGAGAAAATGGCTCCGCAGTTAGGTTTTTGTGTCCGGACCATAGAGAAGATCGAAGTGGATGGCATCGAGGTCAGCTCTACTTACATCCGCAAGCTGGTGGAAGAGGGTCGGATGGAAGAAGCGGAAAAGATGCTGGGGATGCCCTATACTCTCGTGGGATGCGTGGAACATGGCAACCATATCGGTCATACCCTGGGCTTTCCCACAGTAAATCTTCTGCCGCCTGCAGGTAAGCTCCTGCCGCCCAACGGTGTCTATTATGCGGTAGTCCGTTATAATGGGAGGGCCTACAAAGCCATCAGCAATGTAGGGACCAAGCCGACGGTTTCTTCCGAAAAAGTGATGGGAGTGGAATCTTATCTATATGATTTCGCTCAGGATATTTACGGTCAGGAGATTGAAGTGGCATTGAAAAGCTTCCGGCGCCCTGAACGCAGATTCGGATCTTTGGAAGAGCTTAAGAAACAGCTGGACCTGGATATTGCGGATGGGCGAAACGCGTAAATTGAGTAAAAAAATGTAAAGAAACGTAAAAGAAAAGTAAAATATCCATTGCAAGTTTTTATTCTATCTCGTAAAATATATTTTGGATTGTTTATAGTTAGATTAAATTTGAAAATAATTATTTTGGTTTTTCGTAAGAGAATCAAGAGAGATTGAGGGATTAAAAATGAGCTTTGGAACAATATTGACAATGGCTGGAGGTCTGGGACTGTTTTTATTCGGAATGGAACTGATGAGTGATTCCATTGAGAAGGTAGCAGGAGCCAGACTTCGTCGTATTCTGGAGATTTTTACCACGAACCGTTTCATGGGGATGATCGTAGGTATTATTTTCACCGGTATCATCCAGTCTTCCTCCGCATGTACGGTTATGGTCGTCAGCTTTGTTAACTCCGGTCTGATGAATCTGTATCAGGCAGCGGGAGTCATCCTCGGTGCCAATATCGGTACCACCATTACTTCACAGCTGGTATCATTTAATCTGTCCAAGATAGCACCGTTAATTCTGTTAGTCGGTGTGGTCGTGATGATGTTCACGAAGAAAGAAAAAGTCCGTAAAGTAGCGGAGGTGGTCGTAGGCTTCGGTATTCTGTTCGTGGGACTGAGCACCATGTCCCAGGCAATGGCCAACATGAAAAATGAGCCGCAGGTAGTAAATCTGCTGATGTCTCTGAAGAATCCGTTCTTAGCCACCTTGATGGGATTTGCTCTGACTGCGATTATTCAGAGCTCATCCGTAACGGTCAGTATCGTACTGTTGCTCGCCAATCAGGATCTGCTGCCGTTACCGATCACACTTTACATTATCTTAGGATGTAATATCGGTGCCTGTGCTACCGCAATGTTAGCTTCTATGACCGGTAAAAAGGATGCGAAGAGAGCTGCACTGATCCATCTGCTGTTCAATATCATTGGTACGGTTATTATCTACATTGCTCTGTTCGTGGCAGGCGATCAGATCGTGGAACTGATCAAGTCTATCTCCGCAGACAACGGCCGGTTCGTGGCAAATGCGCATACGATGATCAAGATCGCTCAGGTAATCATGCTGTTCCCGTTCACCGGCTGGCTGGTGAAGATGACCTACCTGATCGTACCCGGCGAAGATCAGAAGGTTGGTTACAGAGAAAGCTATCAGTTAAAATACATCGGAGACAAAGTGGTGTTCAACCCCGCTACCGCAGTGGTAGAGGTTGTCAAGGAGCTGGAGCGTATGGCTTCTCTGGCGGAGGAGAACTTAAACCGTGCCATGAATGCCCTGATCACATTGGATGAAGAAGACATTGAGGAAGTCTACGAGGTAGAGAAAAATATCAACTTCCTGAATCATGCCATTACAGATTATCTGGTGAAGATCAACCAGACGACACTGCCCATCGAAGACCTGAACAGTCTGGGTGCTCTGTTCCATGTGGTGAATGATATCGAGCGTATCGGTGACCATGCGGAGAATGTAGCGGATGCCGCAAGACAGCGTAAGGAAGAAGGAGTATCCATCAGCAAGGAAGCCCAGAAAGAACTGGGAGACATGCTGGAGATGGTCAATAAGATCATCCGTTATGCCGTAGAAATGTTTGCCAAGAGCGATGAGACCCATATGCAGGAGATCATCACTTTAGAGGATCAGGTAGATGAAAAGGAACGCGAACTGCAGAAGAAGCATGTAGAGCGTCTTACCAAGGGAGAATGTTCTCCCGAAGCCGGTATGATCTTCTCTGATATTGTATCCGGTCTGGAGAGAGTTGCAGACCATGCGACCAACATTGCATTTGCCATTACTACCGAAGAGGAAATGGACGAAGGCAAGACCAATTAAAAACAAGAATGAGCTGTAAGATGAGAACCATGCAAAGTATAATGCTTTGCGTGGCTTTCTTTTTTCGACACTTAAGACGATACGATTGACAAAGCAGAGAAAACAGTAGTATTTTGTAACAGAAATACTATCGGAAGTTATGAGGATACAAAAACATGAAGATCTATTTGGTAAGACACGGTGAGACGGACTGGAATCAGGCAGGACTTTTGCAGGGGCAGACGGATATTGCGCTTAATGCCCAGGGATTGGAGCAGGCCCACGATGCGGCGGAGCGGTTAAAGAAGGTTCCGTTTGAAATTGCATTTTGTTCACCATTGATCCGGGCGAAGCGCACGGCAGAGATCATCATAGGCGACCGGAAGATCACCCTTACCACAGACGAAAGACTCAGAGAACTGAATTTCGGACCCTGGGAAGGCGCGGATATCCGGACCATCAAGGATGCTGCCAGCCAGCCTTTTACCAACCCGGGCAGCTACATTCCCCCCGCGGGAGCGGAGAGTTTTGCACAACTGTATAAAAGAAGCGGCGAATTCGTAGATCAGGTATTGCTGCCATTAGAAGGTACATATGAGACTGTGTTGGTGGTGGCTCACGGAGGAGTGAACCGCAGTATTCTGAATCCTGTTCTGAATATTCCTGTCGATGATTTCTGGCGGGTGCATATGGGCAACTGTGCTACTGCGATTTTCGACTGTACAAATGGAAAACTGTCCATGCTGGAATATACGGATAGCAAGAGTGCCAATGCGAAGAGCAAGCTGCTGTGAACGAAGTCTAATATAAAAAAATCCTACATCGGACATATTCGCGGAACACTGTTTTGCATGGCGCTGAATAGTTATCATGATGGAAAGGTGAGAGATTAAAAATGCACATAGACAGAGAAGATATGTTGGAACTGACCAGGAGAATGACCGTGTCCCGCAGCTGTTTTTCCCGCATTGCCGGAGCGTACATGGATGAAGAGGGATTTATTGACGGTACCTTCAATACGCATTTCCTCAAATTATCCGGAAGCGAGAAGGAGAAGAATCTGAATATCGCCAAAACCGTTCCCTATTCCAATACCAATGTGAATCTGAAGAACTATCGTCTGGACCTGGGAGCCAGGAGACCCGGCGGCGTAATACAGCTGTTGGAAGCCCTACGGCAGTGTGAATTAAAAAATGATGCATTATTGTACTCCTTTTATGAATATATTGGAGAGAAATACCAGCCGGGCTATCCTTATGCCATTTATCTTTTCTTCGGCAGCTACGATGTACCCACCAAGGGAAAAGACAAGGAGAATCAGTGGGAATCCGAGGAGGTCTATCAGTTCCTGATCGGTACCATCGGTCCGGTCACGGGAGATTATGAGGTTGGGAGACCGAAAGCGGGGTTTTTATATCCGGCATTTGCCAACCACAGCACAGATATTGACGGTATTAATATCTATCAGTCGGAGGAAGGTTCACACCTGTTTGCTGAAATTTTAGGCGTGTTGGCTTGACAGACAGAGATTTCTCCCCTATAATACGCACTGGAACAAAGTAAATCTCGATTACAAAACCCGTAAGGGCAGTGGATTTTTCAAGATTTTGATCTTATTTTCGCCACACAGCAGAAATGTTGTGTGGCGTTTGTTGTATAAGGAGCAGAAAATGAACCAGACTTATATGAAAGAAAAGAAAATATTTCCCCTTGTGATGTCCATGGCACTTCCCATGATGCTTTCCATGGCATTCAATTCCTTCTATAATATCGTGGACAGTTATTTCGTGGCAAAGCTCAGCGAGGATGCCATGACAGCGCTTTCCCTAGTCTATCCGGCACAGAATCTGCTGACTGCTGTGGCGGTGGGCTTCGGGGTGGGGGTCAATGCCATGATTTCCTTCTATTTGGGAGCACAGAATCAGGAAAAAGCGGATAAGACGGCGACCCAGGGAATGGTGCTGGGTGTATTGCACGGTGTGCTGCTCATGCTGCTGTTTCTCTGTGGAATGAATTGGTTCCTGGGGATGTTCACGAAAAGCGATGCGGTGCGGGCACTGGGCATGGAATATTCCAATGTAGTGTTCCTGTTTTCCGTCATTGTGACCGGAGGTATCACACTGGAGAAAATATTCCAGGCGGTAGGCCGGATGCGGGCTACCATGGTCAGCATGATCGCCGGATTTGTCACGAATATCGTACTGGATCCGTTGTTGATCTTCGGCATCGGACCTTTTCCCCGGATGGAGATCGCCGGAGCTGCGCTTGCCACCGGCATTGGACAGGTGATCACGTTACTGGTATATCTCATCTATTATGTGGCGGATCCTCTGCCGGTGAAGCTTCATAAAAAATATCTGCGTCCGGAAGGGGATATCTGCAGCAAAACTTACGGTATCGGCATCCCGGCGACCCTGAATATGGCACTGCCTTCTCTGCTGATCTCCGCGTTGAACAGCATTCTGGCAGCATATTCCCAGGGGTATGTGCTGGTGCTGGGTGTTTATTATAAGTTACAGACCTTTATTTACCTGCCTTCCAACGGTATCATTCAGGGCATCCGCCCCTTGATCGGCTACAATTATGGTGCAGGAGAGAGAAAGCGTGTGGAGCAGATCTACCGTCTGACATTGGAACTGACGGCCGGGATCATGGCTGCCGGTACGGCACTGTGCTGGCTGATCCCCGGAGAGCTGATCGGACTGTTTACTGAGAATCCGGAGACCATCACCATCGGTATCGCGGCACTGCATATCATCAGCCTGGGCTTTATTCTGTCCGCTGTGTCGGTGACCAGCTCCGGAGCTCTGGAGGCACTGGGACAGGGTATGGCTTCCCTGGTGATCTCTGTGATGCGGTATGTGGCGGTGATCATCCCTGCGGCATTTGTCTTAAGCCGCCTCATCGGTGTCACCGGTGTATGGTGGGCGTTTGTCTGCACGGAGAGCGTGACCGCAATGGTGGCGTATGTGCTGTACCACAGAGTATGGAAGAGAGCGTAAAGCGGCCGTTCACCCCGCGCCATTCGCAAAAACGCCTCTTCGAGGCTTTTCGCTGCTTCGCAGCTGCTTTTGCTCATGAGATGGCGCTCCCCTCGTTGATTTGCACAGAGCCGGCTCCTTACGCGAGCGTAGAGCCGTCTCCGCACAAATCGACGGGTGAACTGATGTATACACAAGATATTGTATCCATTAATTGACTTCCTCTACAATGTGTTGTAGAATAGACCGTGATAGGTTTTATGGGCACAAGCCATGGGGACATGAGATTAAGGGGGTACATAAGATGTTTCAGGTGATCAAACGAGATGGTTCCAAAGCAGACTTTACACTGACGAAGATCAATGATGCCATTATGAAGGCTTTTACTGCGACGCAGATGAGCTATAATAATGACATTATTGATCTTCTTGCGTTACGTGTGACCGCAGATTTCCAGAAAAAGGTGGAAAATGATGAGATCCATGTAGAAGATATTCAGGACAGTGTGGAGCGTGTACTGGGACAGGCCGGCTATGAAGAGGTGGCGAAAGCGTATATTCTGTACCGCAAGCAGCGGGAGAAAATGCGTGCCATGAAGTCTACCATTCTGGACTACAAGGATGTGGTCAACAGCTATGTCAAAGTCGAGGACTGGCGAGTGAAGGAGAACTCCACGGTGACTTATTCCGTAGGTGGTCTGATCTTAAGCAATTCCGGTGCGGTAACGGCGAACTACTGGCTGTCCGAAATCTACGACGAAGAGATCGCCGAGGCACACCGCAATGCGGATATCCATATCCATGATCTGTCCATGCTGACCGGTTACTGCGCGGGATGGTCCTTAAAGCAGCTGATCAAGGAAGGACTGGGCGGCATCACCGGCAAGATCACTTCCGCTCCGGCGAGACACTTATCCGTACTGTGTAATCAGATGGTGAACTTTTTGGGGATCATGCAGAACGAATGGGCGGGAGCACAGGCTTTTTCCTCCTTTGATACCTATCTTGCCCCCTTTGTGAAAGTAGATCATTTAAGCTATCCTGAAGTGAAAAAGTGCATCGAAGCATTTATCTACGGTGTGAATACGCCCAGCCGCTGGGGTACCCAGGCTCCTTTTTCTAATATTACACTGGACTGGACGGTGCCCGATGACCTGGCAGAACTGCCGGCACTGGTAGGCGGCGTGGAGATGGATTTCAAATACAAGGATTGTAAAAAGGAAATGGATATGGTCAACAAGGCATTCATCGAGACCATGATCGAGGGCGACTCCAACGGCCGCGGTTTCCAGTATCCGATTCCGACGTATTCCATCACGAAGGATTTTGACTGGTCCGACACCGAGAACAACAGACTGTTATTCGAGATGACCGCAAAATACGGTACACCGTATTTTTCCAATTATATCAATTCCGACATGCAGCCCAGCGATGTCCGCAGTATGTGCTGCAGACTGCGTCTGGATCTGCGGGAACTGCGTAAGAAGACCGGAGGCTTCTTCGGTTCCGGCGAGAGCACCGGAAGCGTGGGTGTTGTCACCATCAATATGCCCAGGATCGCATATCTGTCTGCCAATAAGGACGAATTCTACGCAAGACTGAATCATATGATGGATATTGCTGCGAGATCCCTGAAGATCAAGCGCGGTGTCATTACAAAGCTGTTAAATGAGGGACTGTATCCTTATACTAAGCGGTATCTGGGCACCTTTGAGAATCATTTTTCCACCATTGGTCTGATCGGCATGAACGAGGTGGGCTTAAATGCCAACTGGCTGAGAGCGGATATGAGCGATCCGAGAACTCAGGAGTTTACCAAGGAAGTACTGAATCATATGAGAGAGCGCCTGTCGGATTATCAGGAGCAGTACGGAGACCTTTACAATCTGGAAGCGACTCCTGCGGAGAGCACCACATACCGTCTGGCCAAGCACGACAGAAAGCGCTGGCCCGGTATCAAGACGGCAGGAAAGCCCGGAGACACTCCTTACTATACGAACTCTTCCCATCTGCCGGTGGACTATACTGTGGATATTTTCGATGCACTGGATATTCAGGATGAATTGCAGACCCTGTATACTTCAGGCACGGTGTTCCATGCGTTCCTGGGAGAGAAGCTTCCCGACTGGAAAGCAGCGGCTTCCCTGGTGCGGACGATCGCTTCCAATTACAAACTGCCATATTATACGCTGTCGCCGACTTATTCCATCTGTAAGGAACACGGTTATCTGGCTGGAGAGGTGAAGGTATGTCCTCATTGTGGGGCGAAGACCGAGGTGTACAGCCGAATCACCGGTTACTATCGTCCGGTGCAGAACTGGAATGATGGTAAGTTACAGGAATATGCCAACAGAACGGAGTATGACATTGACCATTCTTCCTTAAAGCGTCCCACCAGAAGTGTGGTAACGCTGTCCAATTTTGCGGAGGACGTGGAAGTGAAGGTGGAGCAGCCGCAGGATATCAAGTATCTGTTCACGACCAAGACCTGCCCGAACTGCAAGCTGGTGAAGGAATATCTGAAAAATGTGCCCTACGTGACCATCGATGCGGAGGAGAACATGGAGTTGGCAAGACGTTACGGCGTGATGCAGGCACCGACACTGGTGGTAGTAAACGGCGACAGCCATAAAAAATATGTAAATGCTTCAAATATCAAGAAGTACGTTGACCAACTGACATTAGTTGGGGTAGAATAGATACAGGTCAGGAGGCATCGCCCGAAGGCGGTGCCTTTTCTGCGGTTATTACAGATACACCGCAGAGGGAAAATTACACAATTGAGAAAATAAAATGCAATGAAAATGATTGCAGAACGGAGGAAATATGATCAACAAACTGATCACTCGAATCAAAGAAACCAACGCACCGATCGTGGTAGGACTGGATCCTATGATGAAATTTGTGCCGGAATATATTAAAAAGGCGGCTTTCGCTGAGTATGGTGAGACCCTGGAAGGTGCCGCAGAAGCAATCTGGCAGTATAACAAGGGTATTGTGGATGCAATTTATGATCTGGTACCCGCTGTGAAGCCTCAGGTAGCAATGTATGAGCAGTTCGGCATTCCCGGTATGGTGGCATTTAAAAAGACCGTGGATTATTGTAAAGAAAAAGGTCTGATCGTCATCGGCGATATCAAACGTGGTGATATCGGATCTACTTCTGAAGCATATGCAGTAGGACATCTGGGAAAAGTACAGGTAGGTAGCAGGAGCTATTACGGTTTTGATGAGGATTTCGTGACCGTGAATCCTTATCTGGGATCCGACGGTGTGAACCCTTTTGTGAAGATCTGTAAGGAAGAGAACAAGGGCATTTTTGTATTGGTGAAGACTTCCAATCCCAGTAGCGGCGAATTTCAGGATCAGTTAATTAATGGCAGACCGCTGTATGAGCTGGTAGGAGAAAAGGTCGCAGCCTGGGGAGCTGACTGCATGGGCGATTCTTACAGCTATGTAGGTGCTGTGGTAGGCGCAACCTATCCTGAGCAGGGCAAAGTGCTTCGTAAGGTAATGCCCAAGGCATTTATCCTGGTGCCCGGTTACGGCGCACAGGGCGGTAAGGGTGCAGACCTGGTACACTTCTTCAATGAAGACGGACTGGGTGCCATCATCAACTCCTCCCGTGGCATCATTGCTGCATACCAGCAGGAGAAGTATGCACAGTTCGGTGAGCAGAATTATGCAGATGCTTCCCGCGCGGCCGTGCTGGATATGCGTGAGGATATCGCACAGGCACTGGCAGCACGCTAAAGACGCGCATTTCCACGTTTGACCGGCGCGTGGGGATAGGCTTATGCGTTTGACGGCATAATATACAAAGGTATGGGGTGTCCGCAAGCGGACAGATGGGAGAACGAAGGATGAGAGAAAAACTATATATTACCTTCCATTCGGAGGATGAAATCAGACATTTTGTGGATACCTGCAATGAATTCGATGATGCGATCGATATCCGTATTCAGAAGACCGCAATGGATGCGAAGTCTCTTTTGGGAATGCTTCTGATGAAGACGGAGGAACCGCTGGAGATTGAATACGCCTGCTACGATGATGAGGATAATTACGAAGAGTTCAAGCAGGCTATTCTGGAAAAGTATGATGCGAAAGTCGTACCTGCATCGGAAAAATCTGCTGAAAATAAAATTGTTTGAAAAAATTAAAAAATTCTATTGACATTTTCGCCTGCAGCAGTTAAAATACATACTGTTGCAGGTGAAAACCTGTGAATGTACGTGTAGCTCAGCTGGATAGAGCGACTGGCTACGGACCAGTAGGTCGTGGGTTCGAATCCTGTCACGTACATCTAAGGCCCCGGAGATGATGTCTCCGGGGTTTTTTGTATTTCATTTTAGAAAAGTTTTAGAAATACTTCCCACTCCGTATATTTACGTAGTACTTATGTCATGCTAAAATAATGAGGTAAATGGAGGAAGCTGTATTAGTATGAACAAACAGGATTTTATAGACCGGCTGCGGATGGCACTGAACGGACGTGTGTCCCCCGGCTTGGTTATGGATAATGTCAATTATTACGAAGACTATATTAATACGGAGATCCGGAAGGGCCGTACGGAAGAGGAAGTACTGGAGAGTCTGGGAGATCCGAGACTGATTGCGCGTACGATCATTCAGACCAATGGTGGTGATAATCGGTCCGGCTATCGTAATACCGTCTATGGAAACGGAGAATACAGAGAAGCAGCAGGATCGACGGTACATCACAGTTATAACGGAGACGGCAATGGCGAATATGGCACCCATCGGAGTAAAATGGCAGATGTATTAGCGAAGCTGCCGGTCTGGGTCTGGATTATTCTGGGGATCCTTGTGGTGGTATTGGTGATCAGCGCGGTATTTTCAGTACTATCCTTCCTGGCACCGGTATTGATCCCGATTCTGGTAGTACTGTTTTTGGTAAAACTGTTTCGAGACTGGCTGAACTGATAAATAACGATAATAAAAGAGCCATCAGGGGGAAGCTGATGGCTCTTTTGAGGGGAGTATAAATAAATAATACATAAGGGTGCAAATAGAATCATGAAGGGTTCTTCTATTCACATTTATGATTATAGTACTAATGTCACAAAAATGCAAGATAAAAATTGGTTCTAAAGTACCATAAATTTAAAAGCATATTTTTGTGAAAAATAGACATACTACTCCTGTAACTAAAAATCCTGTTAGGAGGTCACAGATATGTCTAATAATTACGATCAGAACAACGAGAACAAGTATAATAACTCTTATGGCGAGAACCAGAACTCTCAGAATAAGCAGAGCAGTAAGAATCAGAACAAGAATCAGAGTAAGAACCAGAATAGGGATCAGAGCGAGAATAAGGAGCAGAATAAGAACTGCTAGTTTTTGTGCATAAGAAGTCAGGGGCGTTCGCAGGAATGCCCCTATTTACATATTTTTGGAATGCATATATAATGTTCCTATGTTTGATTGAGATACGGAGGAACGAATGAGACGTTTTGAATTGATCGCCCCCTGCCATTTTGGTATGGAATCGGTGCTTAAGAGAGAGATTACAGATCTCGGATATGATATTACGGATGTGGCAGATGGCCGTGTGACTTTTTTCGGTGATGAAGAAGCTTTATGCAGAGCTAATATTTTTCTGCGCACAGCGGAGAGAATTCTGATCAAGATCGGAAGCTTTCACGCAGAGACATTTGAGGAACTGTTTCAGGGAACGAAAAGTCTGCCCTGGGAAGATTACATTCCTAAGGACGGTAAGTTCTGGGTAGCAAAAGCGGCCAGCGTAAAGTCCAAATTATTCAGTCCTTCGGATATCCAGTCTATTATGAAAAAAGCCATGGTGGACCGGTTGAAATCACAATATGAAATCTCCTGGTTCCCGGAGGATGGTGCAAGCTTTCCGGTCAGAGTGTTCCTTATGAAAGACGAAGTAACGGTGGGACTGGACAGTACCGGAGAATCCCTGCATAAGAGAGGATACCGGAAGCTGACGGCAAAAGCGCCCATTGCGGAGAACCTGGCAGCATCGCTGATCATGCTGACTCCCTGGAATGGAGGAAGGATCCTGGTGGATCCTTTTTGCGGAAGCGGTACGTTTCCGATAGAAGCAGCCATGATGGCGGCCAATATGGCCCCCGGCAGGAACCGGAGCTTTACGGCAGAAGAATGGCCACATATTGTAGGAAAGAAAATATGGTATGATACCTGCGATGAAGCGGAAGAGATGGTAGACCTGTCGGTGGAGACGGATATCCAGGGATATGATATTGATGAGGATATGGTAAAAATAGCCCGGGAAAATGCGCGTATGGCCGGTGTGGATAAGCTGATCCATTTTCAGAGAAGAGGCGTGGAAGATCTCCATCATCCGAAAAAGTATGGATTCATTATAACTAATCCGCCCTACGGAGAACGATTGCAGGATAAGAGCCAGATGCCGGCACTTTACCGTACCATAGGGGAACGTTTTCGTGAACTGGACTCCTGGAGCATGTATCTGATCACTGCTTACGAGCAGGCAGAGAAAGATATCGGACGGAAAGCAGACAAGAACAGGAAGATCTATAACGGAATGATGAAAACCTATTATTACCAGTTTTTGGGACCGAAGCCGCCGAAGAGAAGAGAAATATAACCTTTCATGAAGAAACGATTGCAAATCAGAGACCAAAAACAAAATAGGAAGGTGACATTGGTCCTCTGGCTCCTGTTGGGAACATTTTCCATGGTAGCAATGCTATGGACAGCGGCGCACAAGACGGTGGTGATTTCCGCACGAAGCCAGGAGCAGGGAGAACTGGTCCCGGAATACCGGACGGAACAGACCGGAGAGATGCAGCTACCCATGCAGACGGATCAAAAAGCCGACAGGCAGATCTGTATACCACTGGAATCGGGGACGAAAGCGGAGAATGTAGTGGTGGAAAACCATTACATGGAGAAGGAACTCTGGATCTACATAGAAAACGGAAGAAAAGCATTCTATAAGGAACGGAGGATCACAGGAGATCTGAATCCTGTGGAAAAAGGAATCTGCGAGGCACAGAACGAAGGTGTGCTGCTGAGACTTTCGATGCGGGAAGTGCTGGAATATCACAGCACTCTGGAAGAAGGATACTTATGGGTCGATTATGTCAGCCCCAAGGAACTCTATGACAGGATCGTGGTATTGGATCCTGTGGGAGGCGGCAGAGATCCCGGTGTGACGGCTTCCGGCTGTCAGGAAAAAGAAGTGGCACTCAGTGTTGCCAGACAGACAGCCCAGCTGATGGAAGATCGGCAGGTGAAGGTATACCTTACCCGTACAGAGGATACCGATGTTACGAAAGAGGCAAGAAGGCAGTTCGCCGACTGGGTTGGAGCAGATCTGTATCTGGAGATCGGATTGTCGTCAGATCCGGAGAATACGTCGGTCTATGGGATCAGCGGAGAATATAATGATGAATATTATATTCCGGAGTTCGGCAACCTTCAGTGGGCCGATTGCGTTACAAGGCAGGTTACGGTGGCGGCCAGCAATCGGGCAGTGGGACTTTTCCCGGCAACAGAGGAAGATGTCCTGTGGGAGATCGCAATCCCGTCAGCCAGAATCTCTCTGGGGTATGTGACGAACGCTGCTGAGAGACAACTGCTGATACAGGAAGACTATCAAAAAAAGCTTGCACAAGGTATTGCGGAAGCTATTAACGAGGTTTATACTAATACGCAATGATGGATTATGTGCGGTGAGGAGTGGAATATGCAGGGAAGAATCGTATTTGCGACCGGTAATGCCGGTAAGATCAAAGAGATCCGAATGATCATGGAGGACACCGGAATGGAGGTGGTATCCATGAAAGATGCGGGGATTACGGCAGATATTGACGAGAACGGAAAAACCTACGAGGAAAATGCTTTGATCAAGGCCAGAGCGGTGGCGGCGTTTACGAATGACATCGTCATGGCGGATGACTCCGGACTGGAGATTGACTATCTGAATAAGGAACCGGGGATATACTCTGCAAGATATCTGGGAGAGGATACTCCTTATTCTGTGAAAAACGCAAATCTGATCCAGAGACTGGAAGGGGTGCCGGAGGAACAACGGACAGCCAGATTCGTGTGTGCCATTGCCGCTGTTTTACCGGACGGAAGAGAACTGACGACCCGCGCTGCGATTGAGGGCAGGATCGGATATGATGAAAAAGGGAAGAACGGATTCGGATATGACCCCATTTTCTATGTACCGGAGTTCGGAAAGACAACCGCGGAACTTACAGAAGAAGAGAAGAACCAGGTCAGTCACAGAGGAAAAGCGCTGCAGCTGATGAAAGAGGAACTTAAGAAATATGAAAATATTGATCGTAAGTGACACCCATAAAAAGAACGAAAATTATTTCAAAGTGCTGGAAATGCATCATCCGGATATGGTGATCCACTGCGGTGATGCGGAGGGGAGTGAGTATGCCCTGTCTGCTGCTGCAAAATGCCCGGTATATATTGTGCTGGGGAATAACGATTTTTTTTCGGATCTGCCCAGAGAGATCACCCTGGATATCGGACCCTATAAGGTATGGGTGACTCATGGACATAATTATTATGTCTCCATGGGGAATGAGACGATCAAAAAAGAAGCCATTGATCGTGGTGTGGATATTGTATTGTATGGACATACACATCGCCCGGTGATCGATATCGATGACGATATCATTGCGGTGAATCCCGGAAGCCTGTCTTATCCAAGACAGGAAGGACGTCAGCCGTCTTATGCCATTATGGAGATCGATAGAGAGGAAAAAGTACATTTTACCATTGCATATCTGCGATAATGGTTCCGGTGTAAAACACGTAGTACAGACGTAGGAGTTCTGCAACTTTTCTCTTGACAGATAGAAAAAAACTAGGTTATAATTACACCTGCGTTGTCGGAGGTTCCGATGTGACGCAGCCTCGGGGTGTGGCTCAGCTTGGCTAGAGCACCTGGTTTGGGACCAGGGGGTCGCAGGTTCGAATCCTGTCACCCCGATGCGTAACTTGAGTTTTGTGTTTATTTTTCAAAAAATTAGTACAAAACTGTTGACAAATGATGTCGGATAAGTTACAATATGCTTCGTCGGTTTGCTAATGCAGATGACTGACAGATATGTGTTCGTAGCTCAGCTGGATAGAGCAACGGCCTTCTAAGCCGTGGGTCGGGGGTTCGAATCCCTTCGGGCACATTTTCAAGGGAGAAGTCCCTTAGGTCCTTCATGGTGGGTATAGCGCAGTTGGTTAGCGCGCCAGATTGTGGCTCTGGAGGCCCAGGGTTCGAATCCCTGTATCCACCTTTTTGATTACTAAAGGGCTATCGCCAAGCGGTAAGGCACAGGACTTTGACTCCTGCATCTCGTTGGTTCGAATCCAACTAGCCCTGTTCGGGCCAGTATGGTTCAAATATAAAATATGGGATATTAGCTCAGGTGGTAGAGCACTTGACTTTTAATCAAGTTGTCCGGGGTTCGAATCCCCGATGTCTCATTAAAAAAAAGAGATGCAAATTGCATCTCTTTTTTTGCTAGGTGGCACAACTAAGAAGTGTTATGTAGTAACCTAGCGCTTGTGTTTTTTGGTTACCTACAGCGTGGTACTGTGTAGGTAACCTTTTTTGTTAGTTGATTAAATTTTTAATTTTATCTTTGGCTGCGTCTAAGTCTTGACATTCTTCCAGCATTAGTAAAATCTTATAAATGCGTTAAAAAGCAATTAGAAAAGAAAACCTTACAATATGTGAAGATAAAATGTAAAAAATACCACAAATTAGTTGCATATAAATATAAATGTGTTTATTATGTATACAACACAAAGTAAAAGCAGGTGGATAAAATGAAAATGTTACTTACATTAGATGAAAAAGATTACACAGATGATATGCCGGTATTTGAAAAACATACTGTAAGAGCAATTATTGAAAAAGACGGAAAATATAGCATGCAGCGAAGCAGAAAAGGAGAATATAAAATTCCAGGCGGTGGTGTAGAGGGAGGTGAAACACATCTTCAAACCCTTACTAGAGAGGTTGAAGAGGAGGTTGGACTTGTAATTATACCAGAGTCAGTGCAGCCAATAGGTGAAATATTGGAGCTTAGAGAGGACAAGATGTGTAAGGGGCAAAAATATGTATGCCATTCATATTTTTATAAATGTAAGGTTGAGGACAAACAGGTACCTACAAGAATGACAGCTAGTGAGCTTGAAAAGGGATTTCAGCCAGTGTGGGAAAAGTTAAGTAGAATTGTAGATAACAATGATAAAGTAATTAAAGAAAAGTGGCTAAAGAGAGATACAGAATTTTTGCGTTTAATGCTAGAAGGCAAGGTAATTTGTGGATAAATGGACGAAAAACTTATAAAACCTATGTATTTGGCACCTATGGAGGGACTTACAGGCTATGTTTTTAGAAACACATATGAAAGAATATACGGAAAAATTGAAAAATATTTTACACCCTTTATTGTGCCTGTAGTAAAGAGAGAGTTTAAGGATAGGGAACTAAGAGATATATTACCTAAAAATAATGAAAATATGAATACTGTACCTCAAATATTGACAAATAAAAGTGAAGATTTTTTGAGAACAGTTAATAATTTGAAAAATTATGGTTACAAAGAGATTAATATAAATATGGGCTGCCCTTCAGGAACTGTTGTTGCAAAAAATAAAGGGGCAGGCTTTTTAGAGTATCCAGAAAGAATTGACCAGTTTTTATATGAAATATTTGAAAAAACTGACATTAGAATCTCAGTAAAAACCAGAATAGGAATGGAATCTGAGGAGGAATTTTATGAAATTTTAGAGGTGTTTAATAAGTACAAGTTAGAAGAGTTAATAGTTCATCCTAGATTAAGAATAGATTATTATAAAAATAATATACATATGAATATGTTCCAGTACACTTATGAAAACTCTAAAAATCTATTATGCTATAACGGAGATATTTGTACAGGTGAGGATTATAGTAATATAGTCAGCAAATATAGTAAAATTAACGCTGTAATGATAGGCAGAGGATTAATTGCAAACCCTTGCTTAACAGAAGAAATTTACAGTAACTATTCTAATGTGGCTGATTATTGTATACAAAAGGAAAAAAACAAAATTAAGTATGAGCGTCTTTTTAAGTTTCATAATGAGCTGTTAAAGGGCTATGGTGAGGAAATTAAGGAGAGTAATAATATATTGTTTAAAATGAAGGAAATGTGGTTTTATTTTGAAAAGAATTTTTCTGATGAAAAGGAAATTAAAAAGATAAAGAAAGCAAAAAATATAGAAGAATATAAGATAAGTGTGGAAAGACTTTTTGAAAAGTATATATAGAAAAATAAGGTTAAAATGATACAATAGCTAATGTAATAGCTATTGTAATAACAAATGTAATAAATAATGTAATAACTAATGTTTTGATTTGGTTATTACATTGCTTTTTTACATAGATATAAGGTTTTATCGTATATCCTTAAAAATACTTAATGAGGGAAGGGGCTTACCGGAAAAATCAAATAGTGCCTGGTTATCCCAGGAAGAACCACCATAATATTTACCAGCATCATCAGGGTCATAGGAGCCGGAAAAGCTGGTTGCCCAGCCACTACCATATTTGTTCCATTTTTTAGAATTTTCCTCATATGAATTACCAACAGCTATCCAAGCCGGCTCCCAGTAAAAAAATCCAATGGAATTAGGAATAGTACAAAGAGTTTGGGCTAAAGCCTCTATGTAGGAACGTTGACCTGCTGGAGATATATCATAGGTTATATCCCTATAATTATCTCCATTGACATTGTTGGTAAAATAGTCAGTATCATCAAGGGTATAAGGATAAGCAGTTTCGGCAACTAAAACCTTTTTATTATAATTAGCAGAAATGCTTGAAAGAACATTATTTAGATTTTCAAGAGTTCCATGCCAGTAAGGATAATAGGAGGTAGCAAAAACATCGTAGTCTACATTGTGCTGGTCAAGGGCAGCAGCAATAGTGGAATAATTATCTTTTATTTCAGGGTTAGTAAAATGAAGGACTGTTTCTAAACTTAAATTGTTTGAAACAGCTATATCACGCACTGCCTTAATTCCAGCGGAAAGAAGTGTACATATATTATCCCAGCTTGTTTCTCCACAAAAATTGTAATTAGTTTCGTTACCTATTTGCACCAGCTTAATTTCTATATTGTTTTCGATAAATTGATTAAGACAATTAACAGTGTAGTCATAAATTGCCAGCTTTTTTCCTAAAAGTGACATATTGCTCCAAGCCTTTGGCACTTGTTGCTTAGAAGGGTCAGCCCAAAAATCTGAGTAATGAAAATCAATATATAAAGGTATATTGTAGGCACTGGCTCGTTTTCCTATAGCCAGTGCAGTTGCAAGGTCATTGTGACCACCGCCGTAGGAGTTGTGGTTTTCGTCATAGGGGTCATTAAAAATACGAACTCTTATACAGGTTACACCGTTGTCAGCTAATAGCTTAAAAATGTCACATTTATTATTATTTTCATCATAAAAAACTACACCAGACTCCTCTAGGGAAATAATACTAGAAATATCCACGCCTGTTATAAAACTGTCCTTTAGGTTATAGGAATTAGAATTATTAGAGGAATTATTATCAGTGGAAATAGCAGTATTGTTAGGAGTATCAGCACAGCCTGTTAGAAATGTGCCTGCTGAAATAATAATACTTATGTATAAAATGAAATATAACAATTTTTTTTCTATAAAAGCAGCATTGTTTAAAATGTTTCTCATAAAAACCTCACTATAATAAAATAATGTAGAATTAACTGGTATTTGATAATTTAATTTTATGGTATCTGCTCTTACAAGTCAATAATTTAGCTATGACAAGATTGGGCAGGGACAGGTATGAATTTAATAAATCAGCCATAAATAGGCAGATAGGCTTAAAATTATAAATTAAATGTATTTTTATACAATATACTTATATTAAATTCACACAATAAAATCGAATATTCACGCAAAATTAATGACAAATATTTAAGCATATAGTATAATCTCAAGTGTAAGTTAAATGTTACATATGAAATAAAAGGAGGATTTGCCGTTATGGGAATTATTTCAAGATTTAAAGACATTATGTCAGCAAACATCAATGCACTTTTAGATAAGTGTGAGGATCCAGAAAAGATGATTGACCAATATTTAAGAAATTTGGAAAGCGATTTGGGAAAGGTTAAGGCTGAAACCGCTGCTATTATGGCAGAAGAAACAAGAGCAAAGAGAGAGCTTGATGAATGTAACGCCGAAGTTACAAAATATCAGAATTACGCTGTTAAGGCTGTAGAGGCCGGAAATGATGAAGATGCCCGTCAGTTCCTTGTAAAGAAAAATCAGTTAGTAGAAAAACAGGCTGCATTACAGCAGGCATATGATTTGGCAGCAGCAAACGCAACAAAGATGCGTCAGATGCACGACAAGCTTGTAAAAGATATAAATGAATTAAATTCTAGAAAAGATGCTATTAAGGCTAAGATTGCAGTAGCGAAGACACAGGAAAGAATCAACAAGATGGGTTCAAGTGTTGCTGGTGCAGAAAACAATATGTCAGCATTTGCCAGAATGGAGGCAAAGGCAGATAAGATGTTAGACCAGGCAAATGCTATGGCTGAGCTTAATACTTCTTCAGAGGATGCAAATGTAGAAAATCTTGCAGCTAAGTATGAAAATACATCTACAACATCACCAGAGGTTGATGATGAATTAGCAGCACTTAAAGCATCACTTGGTAAATAGTATATAGAAAGAGAGCTAGAAAATGGGATTTTTCAGTAATCAATTATCTAATGTAGTTGAATGGCAGGAAACTAGAGATGATGTTATGTTCTGGAAATGGAACAATGACGAAATCAAAAAGGGAAGCCGTCTTATTATCAGACCTGGTCAAGATGCAATCTTTATGTACAATGGTAAGGTAGAAGGTATTTTCGAGGACGAAGGCAGTTTTGATATTGAGTCACAGATTATACCATTCCTTTCATCATTAAAGGGATTTAAGTTTGGTTTTAATTCAGGTATTAGAGCAGAGGTTCTTTTTATAAATACAAAGGAATTTACTGTAAGATGGGGTACAAAGAATGCTATTAGTATTCCTACTCCAAACCTTCCAGGTGGTATGCCTATTAGAGCATTTGGTACCTTTAATTGTAAAATTTCTGATAGAGCTGCACTTATTGATAAGGTTGCAGGTATTAAGCAGATGTTTACAGTTGAAGATGTTAGGGAAAGAGTTGTTGCCTTATTAGACCAGCTTCTTATGAAGTGGATTTCAAAAGAAGGCAAGGATATGTTCAACCTACAGGCAAATGCTTATGATATTTCAAAAGGTATTAGAGAAGACCTGGATATGGAAATATACAAAATAGGTATATCTATTACAGGCTTTGCTATTCAGAGCTTTTCTTATCCAGAAGAGGTTCAGGCAATGCAGAAGAAGGCAGCCAGCCAGTCGATGGTGGGTGATATGAATAGATATGCTCAAATGAGTATGTTAGATTCAATGGCTAAGGGTGGCAATGGTGGAAGCAATATGGGAAATATGGCTTCTCAAATGGCTGGAATGCAAATGGGCATGATGATGGGTCAGCAGATGGTTAATCAGATGTCTGGTGCCATGAATAATATGGGTCAGCCACAGCAGGCTCAGGGCTCACTTCCAGTAGAACCACCTAAGTTTTGTCCAAATTGTGGAACACCTACAAATGGTAATAAGTTCTGCGGAAATTGTGGAACAAAATTGACACAATAAGTTAGTTCATAAAATCTATTTTAGTATCAGCAATGTAAGGATATTTACTTGGATTTAGATATATATAAGATAGATATATTAATTTTGTTATGTAAAATTTAGATGTAAAGAGCAGTAAAGAGAGTGGATTTATCCACTCTCTTAACTTGCCTAAGGAGAAATATGAGTATATACGATACACTGAATGAGCAGCAGCAAAAGGGTGTGTTTACCACAGAAGGTCCTGTGTTAATATTAGCAGGTGCAGGCTCAGGTAAAACTAGAGTAATAACACACAGAATAGCGTATTTGATTGAAGAAAAAGGTGTAAACCCATGGAATATTATGGCTATTACATTTACAAATAAAGCAGCAGGAGAAATGAAGGAAAGAATAGACAATCTTGTAGGATTTGGCTCAGAGCATATTTGGGTAAGTACATTCCATTCTTCCTGTGTAAAAATACTTAGAAGGTATATAGATAGAATAGGCTATGATTCTAATTTTACAATATATGATACTGACGACATGAAAAATGTTATGAAGGATGTTTGTAAAAGATTAAATATAGATACAAAAAACTTGAAGGAGAAAACGATACTATCATATATTTCCAGTGCAAAAAATGAAATGATTTCTCCAGAAAGGTATATGAGAGAGGCCAATGACTTTCATACCAAGCAGATTGCCAATGCTTATGTGGAGTATCAAGCTGCACTTAGAAAAAATAACGCATTAGATTTTGATGATTTATTGGTAAAGACAGTAGAGCTGTTTGACAAATGTCCAGATGTGCTGGAGTCATATCAAAACAGATTAAAGTATATAATGGTAGATGAGTATCAGGATACAAATACAGTTCAGTTTAAGCTTATTAGCCAGTTGGCTATGAAGTATAGAAATTTGTGCGTAGTAGGTGATGATGATCAGTCTATTTACAAATTCCGTGGTGCAAATATCAAAAATATTTTAAACTTTGAAAAGGTATTTGAAGATGCCACAGTTATTAAGCTAGAGCAAAATTACCGTTCTACCTCTAATATTTTAAATGCTGCCAATGCAGTTATTAAAAATAATAGAGAAAGAAAAAATAAAGCATTGTGGACAGATAAGGACGATGGAGAAAAGATAGCTCTTAATATTTACGAAAATGGATATGAGGAGGCAGATGCTATTGCAAGAGATATTGCAAAAAATGTGGCAGCAGGAGAATGTACCTATAACAGCAATGCCTGCCTTTACAGAACTAATGCTCAGTCCCGTGTAATAGAAGAAAGACTTGTGGCACTTAATATACCTTATAGGCTTGTAGGTGGTGTTAATTTCTACCAAAGAAAAGAAATTAAGGATATGCTGTGTTATTTAAAAACAGTTGATAATGGTAGGGATGATCTGGCAGTTAAGCGTATAATTAATGTTCCAAAAAGAGGAATAGGTCTTACAAGTATTGATAAAATCCAGCAATATGCCGATTTTGGCGGCATTAGCTTTTTCGATGCCTGTATGGAGGCTGACAGAATACCTGGACTTGGAAGGGCACTTAGTAAGATTAATGAATTTGTTAATACTATAAGAGTAACTAGAAGTCTACTGGCTGATGGTAGCTCTCTTAAAGAAATTATGGAATACATTATTAAGCAGACAGGGTATGTAAAAGAGCTGGAAACAGAAAATACTGATGAAGCAAAAGACAGAATTGGAAATATTGACGAACTTGTTTCAAAGCTGGTAGATTATGAAACTGGTGTTGATGAGCCTTCATTATCAGAATTTTTAGAAGAAGTGGCTCTGGTAGCAGACATTGACTCAATGGATTCAAATGCAGATTATGTAGTATTAATGACTATTCATAGTGCAAAGGGTTTGGAATTTCCTAATGTTTACTTGTGTGGTATGGAGGAGGGTTTATTCCCGAGCTATATGTCCATAAATTCAGATGACCCTTCTGATATTGAAGAGGAAAGAAGACTTTGTTATGTTGCAATTACCAGAGCAATGAAGAAGCTTAACATTAGTCTTGCAAAAATGAGAGTTATAAGAGGTGAACAGCAATACAACAAGCCATCCAGATTTTTATCTGAAATACCAACCGAGCTTTTAGGCGAAGAAAAAAAGAAAATGCCTACAAAGGCTAGTGCCATAAGTGGTTTTGGCAGAAGTGGAGGCTTTGGAAGTTCGTCAGGTGGTTTTGGAAAGAAATCTATGTCTGCCAGCGAGCTTTTAAGTAGCAACGCCTTTGATAAAAGAAAAACTGACAATACCTCATTGGAATATGGAGTAGGTGATACTGTAAAACATATGAAATTTGGTGTTGGAAAGGTATTATCAATAGATGATGCTGGCAGAGATTTTGAGGTGCTTGTAAATTTTGAAACTGCTGGTCAAAAAAGAATGTTTGCATCTTTTGCAAAACTTAAAAAAGTGTAGTATTAATTCATTAAATATGTTATACTATTGCTGTGAAAACTATGTACATGTCACTATGAAGTGATAATATATATTATAAAGAAAGGGAAAAAATATGAATAAAGTTGAAGAATTAATTGCAGCAACAAAGTTGGGAGAATTAATGGGAAAAAAGGAAAAAGAAGAAAAATGCAATAAAGTATGGTGGATAGTTGCTATAGTTGCATCTGTATTAGCAGTTGCAGGTATTAGTTTTGCATTATACAAATGCTTCTCAAACAAGAAGTATGATGAATTCGATGACTTTGAAGATGACGATTTCGATGACGACTTCTTTGAAGATGATTTTGCTGAATAGGTTTGAGTAATCCAAGAGGCACTTACGCCACTATAAGGCGCAGGTGCCTTTTTAGATAAAAGACAATTATTAAAAGACTAAAAGAAAGCATATTAAAAAATACTTTATAATGTAAGTTCTACAATACACAGATAATATGAAGGAGAGGTAGAACATGAGAAAAAATATATTTTTTGCAAATAAGAAAAAAATAAGATTATTAGTTACAGCTATAGGCTTAGCACTGTCAATTACTGCCTGTGGGGATAAACAAAGAGTAAGTGAAAATGCCAGCAGTATAGAAGCTGAATTAACGCAAAATACTAGGCAAATAGATAAGGTCACAGAAAACAATAGTGAAAATCAAGAAAATGAAGATAAAGACTTAGATTCAGAAAAGACCAGCACAACCAAAAAGAATGACAATGATAGTACGACTACTTCCAAAAAGAGTGACAATAATAGTGCGACTACTTCCAAAAAGGCTGATGGAAATAACAGTGATGACAATACTAGGAAAAATGTAGAAAATACTACAAAACAAAGCCAGACAAAGCCTGCCACTAATGCAGCTAATGAAACTACTAAGGCAGTAAACAATGTGCCACAGCCTACTACAAAGGCTGTACAGCCAACAACTACAGTGGCAAATACTAATAGTAATAGTATTGTTCAGGCTTCGGATGATGTAAATGTGGCTGCTAAAAAAATAGTTGCAGCTATTATTACAAACAATATGAATCAGGAGCAAAAGGTAAGAGCAATACATGACTATATTATAAAGACAGTTAGATACGAAATAAGTGACAATTACGATATATACACTGCAAAGGGAGCACTTATAAACAAGGTTGCGGTCTGTCAAGGCTATGCTTTGGGATTTAAGGCACTTTGCGATGAAGCAGGCATTAAGTGTGAAATGGTATATGGAACAGGTATCTCGGCAGGACAAAGCATATCCCATGCCTGGAATGTAGTATGTGTAGATGGGCAATGGTATCAAATTGACACTACTTGGGACGACCCTATAATAGATATCATATCAGAGGAAGAATGTAAAAAAGGTGCAAATCTTTCGTATGCTTATTATCTTATACCGGATTCAATTATGTATATGGACCATACAGCGAAAAATCCACCTAGAGTATGTACTTCTACAAAGTATGAGAAAACCAGCGGCTACATATCAAATGCAAATGATTTTTCAAATAAGGTATATAGTGCCATAAAGGCAGCAGGAAAGCAATCCAGCTATGTAGTAGATATACAATGCCCAAAGAAAAGCACAGAACAATATTTTAGTGGTGACATATTTACTATATTAAATAATGGTGTAAAGAAGTATGGAGATGGTTATGCAAATAAAGTAAAATACACTTGTGGTGGTAATGGAAAATATGATTTTAGAAGGGTTACATTTACGGTTAATTGGGATTAACATAAATATTGATTTATTTTACAGTAAATTTACGGAGGCAGAAAATGAAAAAAGATAATCCAGGAAGAGATTTAGCTTTATTAATATTAGGAATGGTGCTTACTGTTGCAGGACTATATTTGTTTTTTTCACAGGTATCAGTATCCTCATCATTTTTCGGTGGAAGAGTGGATTTTTGGGGAATTATGGGAAGCGGTGTTCCTACGGGAATGATTATAATTCCACTTATTATAGGTGTAGTATTAATGGTAATATTCCCAGATAGAATATGGCCAAAGGTTGTTTCTGGATTAGCAGTGCTTATAATTTTACTTGCTATTATTAGTTCGGTCAGACTAAGCTACAACAATAGTAACTTCTTTAATTTTATTTTACCAATATTAATGATTTTTATTGGTGCAGCACTATGTCTTAGAATATTATTTGGAACAGATAAGAAGGATAAGTAAGGAGATATTATGAAAAAAGGCACTGAATATATTGGTAAAGTTATAAAATATGAATTTCCTAACAAGGGAATTATTGAATATGTAGAAGATACACCAGAAGGCGTAGTAAAAACTAATGTTGTAGTAAAGGGTGCAATGAAGGAGCAGGTTGTTAAATTTGTTCTTTCTAAGAAAAGACATGGCAAGGGCGAAGGCCGTTTGGTTGAGGTAATAGAGAAAGCACCAAACCAGACAAAGGCTCCACTATGCCCACACTTCAGTCTTTGTGGTGGCTGTACATATCAGGAATTTGATTATGACACACAAAAGGATATAAAAATGGGGCTGGTAAAGGATATTGTAGATAAGGTAATCAAGGATGATTACGAAATTGAAGGAATTTTAGGCAGCCCTTACGAATGGGGCTATAGGAATAAAATGGAGTTTTCCTTTGGTGATGAATATATGGGAGGTCCATTAGCCTTAGGACTTCATAAGAAGGGCAGCTTCTATGACATAGTATCATTAAACCAGTGCAAAATCGTAAATGTTGATTATAATAGAATTGTAGAAGGGACTTTAAAATTCTTTAAAGAGAAAAACATTCCTTTTTATCATAAAATGAAGCATACAGGCTATTTAAGACATTTGTTAGTAAGAAGAAGCATTAAAAATGGTGAAATACTTGTTGCCTTAGTAACAACCTCAGACTTTGAGGCTGATGAGTGTATGGGTATGACAAAGACAGATATGCTGGAAAGCTACAAAAATATGATTTTGTCATTAGACCTAGACGGAGAGGTTATGGGCGTATTGCACATTATTAATGACGGCTTGGCAGATACTGTAGCAAGCGACCACACTGAGGTTTTATATGGAAGAGATTATATAACAGAAAGCATATTGGGACTTGAGTTTAAAATCTCAACCTTTTCCTTCTTCCAGACTAATTCTCTAGGAGCAGAGGTGCTTTACGAAAAAGCAAGAAGCTATGTAGGAGAAACAAAGGATAAGGTGATTTTTGACCTATACAGCGGAACAGGAACTATTGCACAAATGCTTGCTCCAGTTGCAAAAAAGGTTGTAGGTGTTGAAATTATTGAGGAGGCTGTAGAAGCAGCCAGAGAAAATGCGAAGCTTAATAACCTAAATAACTGTGAGTTTATAGCAGGTGATGTCCTAAAGGTAATCGATGAAATAGCAGAAAAGCCAGATTTAATCGTACTAGACCCACCTCGTGACGGTATTAATCCAAAGGCCCTTTCAAAAATTATTGACTTTGGGGTAGATAAGCTGGTTTATATCTCTTGTAAGCCAACAAGCTTGGCAAGGGATTTGGAGGTGTTGCAGGAGAGAGGGTATAAGGTGGAAAGAGTGTGCGCGGTGGATATGTTTCCGGAGACGGTGCATGTGGAGTGTGTGGTATTGATGACTAAAGTACATAATTAAAAGTGTGAAAATGCTCGAAATAAGGGTATTTCGATAGTTTTGGTTACTGGAAATAATACCGCAAAAAATGTCCTAAAAGCCTTTAAAAATCTAGAAAATTTTATGGTCGGATAGACAGGAACATTGAGATTGGGTCGATTATACAGAAGTGTTTACTTGTGATTTATGAAAAAGCGAGAGTAGAAATAGGCTAATAATCATTTGAGGATATATTGAATTATAATTAGGCTATTTCGGAAAGGAGAGGTGTTTATGCCTGGCAAAGTGAGAGTGATTCCGGCTAATACAAATGAGCCAATAAAGCACGTTGTTATCTATGCTCGTGTTAGTTCCAATACTATGGATCAGCTTGAGAGCCTTAAAGCACAAGTTTCTGGATTGACAAAGTTTATATCCGGGCATAACAACTGGAAACTGGTCGATATTCATATAGACATTGCATCTGCTAAAAAAGATTCTTCTCGTCCTGCCTTTCATCAAATGATAGAAGAGTGTAAAGCGGGACTTACGGATATAGTTGTGGTAAAAAGCATCAGTAGACTTGGAAGAGATACTGTCGAGGTGCTCGATGCAATAAATACTTTAAGAGAGTCACAAGTGCGAATTATTTTCAAACATTTTGATGATTGATACACCGCTACTTGGTTTTGATGAAAATGAAGATGGAATTCAGGGTAAAACATTAAAAATTGGCTGTATAGCTATTTCTTCAAGCATAAAGGTGACGGACAAATCATCATTGTCGATAACCTTAATGTAATGCCTGACATGGATTTGGAAGCATTAGGTGCAAAAGTTACTACATATCATAAAGATGAGAAGAATGGCCATATCTACGGATTTATGCCAAGCTGGAGGAAGGACCTCCCGAAGGAGACAGAATGAGATTATCATATAAAAAGTTATGGGTAAAACTGGTAGAACAAGATATGAAAAAAACCGAGCTTGCGAAGAAAGCAGGTATTAGTTCAGCATCAATAGCAAAGCTTGGTAAGGGTGCAAATATCACAACGGATGTTCTTTTGAAAATCTGTGAGTATTTGAATTGCGATATCTCAGATATTGTTGAAGTTGTTCCAGATAATTCTGCGGACGACAATGCAGGTGATTAATTACAAGGCATCTATCAGAATGTTTGAGAAAGGAACTGTAAAAGATGAAAACAAAAAGCTTGCCACCCTATGCGCCTACTTTAATCGAGTCAACAAGGGCTATCGGATATTCACTTGAGGCAGCGGTGGCTGATATTATTGATAACAGTATTGCAGCAAACGCAAAAAATGTTGATATATATTTTTTTCCGATAGATGGTGCATATATTGCAATTCTTGATAATGGAAAAGGAATGGCAGAGGAAGAAATCGATATTGCTATGCAATACGGAAGTAAGAATCCGACAGAAGAAAGGGATAAAAAAGATTTAGGGCGTTTTGGTTTGGGATTAAAAACAGCGTCTTTATCTCAGTGTAGATGTCTGACTGTTATTTCTAAGCAAGGAGATAATTTGGAGGGACGTCAATGGGATATAGATCATGTTACAGAAGTAGGAGATTGGTCTTTAAACATTCTTGATGAAGAAGATATTCAGCAAATACCTCAGTTTGACGAATTGATAAAAAACGAATCAGGAACATTAGTAGTCTGGCAAAAACTAGATCGTCTCAAGGCTGGTGAGATTAATTTTGAACTATCGTTAGGACGTAAAATTGATAGGGTCAGAGATCATCTTTCTCTTGTTTACCACAGATATTTAGCGGGTGAATCAGGGATCACAAAACTTAAACTGTCATTTAACGGAGAAAAAATTAAAGGAATTGACCCGTTTTTGACGGAGAAAAGTGTTCAAGCCATGGATGATGAAACATTAGTTATTCAGGGCAATAAGATATTAGTGAGACCGTATATTCTTCCTCACATATCTAAGCTGACATCAGATGAAATTAAAATGCTTGGTGGGAAGGATGGACTTCGAAAACAACAAGGGTTTTATGTATACAGGAACAAAAGATTGTTGGTTTGGGGTACTTGGTTCAGAATGATGAGGCAAGGAGACTTATCAAAACTTGCCAGAATCCGTGTTGATATCCCAAACACATTAGATGATCTGTGGACTCTAGACATAAAGAAATCGTCCGCACTGCCTCCAGCAGAAGTTAGAAAGAATTTGGAGATAATTATTAATCAAATTGCTGAACGGAGCAAAAGAACGTGGACTTTCAGAGGTAAAAAGGAAATAAGTGATACAGAAACTCACGTTTGGAACCGCATGAAAAATAAGCAAGGCGGATTTTATTATGAAGTTAATCGCGAGCATCCACTTGTGCAACAAATGATTAAAGCACATCCCGATATAGAGGTGTCATTAAATGCATTGTTGCAACAGATTGAGATGGGATTGCCTCTTAATCAATTATATGTGGATTTGAATAATGATGAGCAAATTACCAATGATAATGAGCAGTCAGATGTAGAAATAGTAAAATCACTACAGGAAATGATTACGATGTGTGCTGACAAGCAAGAAAAATGTAATCTGCTTGATGCCATTGCTTTTATTGATCCATATTCGTCACATCTTGATATAGTAGAGAAACTTAAGGAGGATATTTTGAAAAATGATTAATCCAAATGTCGAACAATTAGAAAGTTTAATCTCCGCAGTTGTTAACAATCTTTATAAGGAAGTTCCACCTACAGAAGATGAATTTTTGGAGAAAGCAACTTTATTAAGAAATACAAATGCACCTATTATGCCGGTTTCAGATGATGAATTCGCAGAGATAATTTCTAGACTCAAGCAATCATTAGTCATCCAGATGGATGTAGGAGTATATATTAACGATCGTAATAACGGGCATCAGTCTTGGTTGCCTTCCAAGAGAGCAGATTTCGATTTCTTCTTTTGGAATAGATACAAGAAGTATCTGGAAGAAATTAAACATTGGAATCCAAGAGTTACATCAAATCTAGGAAAAGTTTCTGATGAAATATTAGATTTATGTGGCGATCCATCAGAAGATCATTTTGCAATAAAAGGGTTGGTGCTTGGTGACGTGCAGTCTGGTAAAACGGCTAATTACACAGCTATTTGCAATAAAGCAGCAGATACTGGTTATCGAATTATTATTGTTTTAGCTGGTATGCAGGAGAACTTACGTAAGCAAACACAAGAAAGATTAGATGCCGAATGCACCGGAAGAAAGAGCGAATATTATCTGGATCCTAAAGCTGAACAGGGTATAAAGAATCAGCCGGTTGGAGTAGGAAGATATGGAACAGATAAAAAAATCGTTGCATTTACTTCTGTAACTAAAGATTTTGATAGCGGTATTCTGAGAAACAATAATTTGGGCATCGAAAATGTTAATTGTCCTGTTATTTTAGTGGTGAAGAAGAATAAAAGGATTTTGAATAACTTAATCAAGTGGCTGTCAGATAATAATACGCAAAATGCCGCCGGACAGATTGATCTTCCGCTTATGCTAATTGATGATGAGGCTGACAACGCATCAGTTAATACGAAAGACGAAGATTCTCAGCCTGCTGCAATTAATGACTGTATCAGACGTTTATTGAATTTATTCAGTAAAACTACTTATTTAGGTATTACAGCAACGCCTTTTGCAAATATTTTTATTGATCCGGAAAAAGACGATGATCTCTTTCCAGCTGATTTTATTTATGCGCTGTCTGCTCCTACTAATTATATTGGCGCGGATAGGATATTTGGTGAAAATTCTGATAGCGATCACATGCTCCAAGAGATTGATATAGAAGAGTTAGAAGCATGCTTCCCTCCGAAACATAAAAAAGACTTTGTGGTAGAAGATTTACCAGAGGATCTATATGAAGCCGCATATTATTTCTTGTTGCTAAATGCAATTCGTGACTATAGAGGTGATCTTACAGAACATAGATCTATGATGGTACATATAAGCCTTTATACCAATGTTCAAAATCAGATACAAGAAATGCTGAATGTTTGGTTAGATCAGGTAAAATCGGATGTCAGAAACTATGCTAAATTACCACTTTCTCAAAGTGAAAAAATCAGAAACATAAAAGCAATGCATGTTGTTTGGGACAAGTATCATTTGAGCGGAATTGTGGGAATAGAATGGGAAAACTTGCTTAAAAATTATTTGCATAAGGCAATTTCCCCTATTGAAGTTCGTGCGGTAAATATGAAAACTGGTGCTGCAAGCTTAGACTATTTTAATCATAAGAATGATGGTTTACGAGTGATTGCAGTAGGTGGAAATAGTATGTCTAGAGGTTTGACATTAGAGGGCCTTGGCGTAACATATTTCCATCGTAATACAAAGATGTATGATACTTTGTTGCAGATGGGGCGTTGGTTCGGATATAGACCAAACTATGGGGATGTTGCAAAGGTATGGATGACACCAGAAGCAATCGATTGGTACGGACAAATTACTAGAGCAACAGCTGAACTTAAGGAAGAAATCTCGAAAATGAGAAACGCGAATCAAACTCCTAGAGACTTTGGCCTGAAAGTTCGACAAGATCCTGGCGCATTAATCGTGACCGCGCGAAACAAAATGCGTACAGCAACTGATTTGACGTGTCCTGTTACAGTCTCTGGTAATTTACTTGAGACACCTAGATTAAAAGCATCAAAAAACATTTTGGCTTCAAATGAGACAGCATTCAAGGATTTTGTAAATTCATTGAGTAGTATTGGAGATAGATTTTTTGATGAAGAGCGTACGAGAGGACATTATTACTGGAAAAATGTTCCTGGGGATAATATTGCTCAATTATTGCTAGATTTCGAGACAAATCCATGGCATTTGAGTTTCAATGGTAGGGCACTTGCGGAATTTATAGAGAGTCATCATTGGAGCAATGGATGGGATGTAGTATTGATAAAATCTGGAACCGGTATTCCATACGATGAGCCGTTGCAGTGTGGTGAAGAAATATTAGAGATCGAAGGGACAGAAAAAAGAAAAATTTTAGCTGATAAGAAAATGATCAGTGTGAGTGGTACTAAGTTACGTGTTGGAGCTGGTGGATGCACACGAATTGGATTAACGAAAAAAGAGATTCAAGATGCGGAAGAAGCATATAGAAACATACCAGGAAATGAGAATAAGAAAAATATTCCGGACAAAGCGTATTTGATAGCTAACAGAGATCCTATTTTAATGCTACATATAATACAAGCCGATTATTCAAAGTCTGAGAATAAAGATTTACCTGAATTTTTATTCGCGCTAGGAGTGGGATTCCCTAAAACTAGTGGCTCCACTGAAACTGCAAATTATAAGGTTAACTTAATTGAATTAAGAAATTGGGTGGACGTTTATGACAATTATGATGACGATGAGGATATGTAATGAGTGGTAAAGAAAATGAATTAAGAGAAAAGTGGAATACTATTAATTACTATTCTGGTGGAGCATTGAAATTATCTGTAAAGCATCCGCTTGAGTGGTATGTTCGATATGCAACACCGGAGCATAAGTCTGTCGTAATAGTGAGCCAAAAGGCAATTAAAAAAATAGATTCGTCAAAATGTATCGATGCTTCATGTAATCAGAGGAAGGATGGAAAATATGCAATTTCCTTTACATTGATGGATCGAAAACAGGAAGATGTTTTCATAACAATGGCAGGAGATATTATCGAGTATTCCAATGTAGAAACTGATGATATTGCATTGCTTAAAGTATTGCGAAGATATAACGCATGGTTAAAACTATTAGACCATAAAAGCAATGCGGTATTAGGTAGTAATACACAGAAAGGTCTCATTGGAGAGTTGTTGTTCCTGAAGGAAAAAATAGAAAATGGAATGCTACCGTCTGTTGCTTTAGCAGGCTGGGTTGGTTCAGAAGGAGCAGATCAAGATTTTGTATATGCAGATTGTTGGCATGAGATTAAATCTACAGGTGCTTCATCTTCAGAAATATCAATTTCTTCTGTTGAGCAATTAGATAGAAATGATGAAGGAGAATTGGTTATTTATCGTATCGATAAATGTGCACCGGATCAACCAAAATCATTCACGTTATATGGATTGGTTCATGAGGTAATAGAGTTGATTTCACGACACGGTGAAAATCCAGATGAGCTAATATTAAAACTTGGCGCCGCAGGTTATATTGACATGAAAGAATATGATAAACAGCATTTTAGTGTGTCCTCAAAGCAAGTATACACTGTAAATGAATCATTTCCGAGAATACGGAGAGTTGATGTTCTTACAGAAATAACGAATGCTGTTTATCAGATAGATATCCCTAGCATAAAAAGCTGGGAAAAGTAACGAAAGTGGGAGGATGTTAGCATGGATTCTACCGAATTTAAAAAAGATTTTATAGAGAGTATAAAAACTGCTGCAGCAGTTACAGGAGAAGGGTCATGTGCATCCTTTGTAGATAATATGGCGCAGTATCTAATTGATGCTGAGGCGTTATCAGATTTCACACCGTCTTTTTATAAAGGCAAAAGTGGGCGTAGTAATTATAGAGTAGACGGTTATGTATACGATGAATTCGATAATACGATGAATCTTATTATTGCGGATTTTGATGGGAATGATTTGGAACGCCGACTTACCGGAACAGCTGCGAATAAGGATTTTGGCTTGCTTATGAAATTTCTTGATGCAGCATTGACAACTAATTTATATCAAGAAATAGAGATGAGTACACCATGTGCAGACTTAGTAGATCTTTTAAGGTATAACAAAAAGGCGATTCGTAAATATCGTTTTCTTGTATTTACCGATGCAGATATGAGTGCTGCTATAAAGACTGTAGAAATTGATGACTATAATTCTATTCCGGTAGAAGGTCAGATATGGGATATTGATCGTTTGTTTAGAGTCTGTTGTTCAGAGCAAGGCCGTCAGATTATTGAGATTGACTTTAAGGAATATTGTGGTGAAGGTATTCCGTGTATAGAAGCTAGCTCAGCGTCTACAGAACAGTACAGTAGCTATCTGGGAGTAATTCCTGGAACTGTTTTGGCTGATATATATGACAAGTATGGAAGTAAACTTTTGGAGGGAAATGTCAGATCATTCTTATCTACTAAAGTGGCGGTCAATAAGAAAATAAGAGGGACTATCTTGAACAATCCGCAGATGTTTTTTGCGTTTAATAACGGTATATCATCAACTGCAATGGATGTTGAGATAGAGGATACAAACCATGGAAGATTTATCACCTTTGTTAGAGATTTTCAGATTATTAATGGTGGACAGACAACGGCCTCTATTTCAAATGCAAGATATAAAGACAAAGCAGATTTGTCATCTATTTTTGTGCAAATGAAATTGACTTCAATTGATGAATCAACACCAGAAGAGTCAGATGAGTTGATCAGAAATATTTCTAGATCATCAAACAGTCAGAATAAGGTTAGTGATGCAGACTTTTTTGCATCTCATCCATTTCATCGTCGTATGGAACAAATATCAAGACACTTATTTGCACCGGCATCTGAAGGCGCACAGTATGAAACGAAATGGTTTTATGAAAGAGCAAGAGGACAATATCTGCAAGAACAAATGCGCTTGACACCTGCAAAGAAAAAACAATTTGAGTTGCAACATCCTAAAAATAAGGTAATTAAGAAAACAGATCTTGCAAAGGTTCAGAATACATGGAGAGGATTCCCTCAGGTTGTAAGTAAGGGTGCTCAGACCAATTTTAATTCGTTTGCAGAGTACATAGATGAGCAATGGAATACAAATGAGGAGCAGTTTAATGAGAGATATTTCCAAACTACTGCAGCATTGATTCTCTTGTTCCAATATCTAGAGAAGACAATACCAAAACAGCCTTGGTATGAGGGTGGATATCGTGCAAATATCATATATTACACATTGGCACAATTTAGAAGATTGTTGCATAGTCAATATCAAGGACAGGAACTTGATTTGATGCTGATTTGGAATAGGCAAAGTGTACCTGAACAAGTGGGTACAGTTTTAATCGCATTGGCAGAGCTGGTTCTTCTTCGAATAACTGATCCGTCAAGAAAAGTCGCAAACGTTACTCAGTGGTGTAAGAGAAATGATTGTTGGGAAGATGTAAAGAAGATACATATTGATATTCCTGAAGATATTGAGAATTGTTTAATTACTATCGATGAACAAAAGGCTGCACAGAAATCCGCTAAGAAAGAGCAAAAGGTTGTAAATGAAATTCAGGCACAGACAACGGTTGTTAATTATCCTGTAGAAATGTGGATGCGATTATCGGAGTTTGTTGTTAGAAATCATATGGTTATACCTACAGATGTGTCTGCATTAGCGATTGCATGTAAAATGCCTGCTAAAATACCAAATACATATCAATGCAAACGCTTACTTGCATTGCTACGCAAAGCCTCCGAAGAAGGCTTTAAAACTGAAGCGTAAGATGGAGGAACTATGTTTAATACAATAGATTTGTTTGCAGGTGCCGGGGGATTGAGCCTGGGATTTATGCAAACAAAAAAATTCGATATAAAAGTTGCATATGAATTCAATCCTGCAATGCAGGAAACCTATAAGAAAAATCATCCGGGAGTAGCTGTATTTGGTGATGTTAGAGATGCTAACTATGCAGAAATAAAAGAAAAATATGGCGATATTGATGTTGTGATTGGAGGACCGCCTTGTCAGGGATTTTCTAATGCAAATAGGCAAAAGAATCATGCAATTAGTCAGAATAATTCCCTGGTGAAACAGTATATTAGAGCAATCTTGGAATTAAGACCAAAGGCATTCGTAATGGAAAATGTGAGTATGCTTAGATCGGATGTTCACAGATTCTACTTATGTGAGGATGACCTAGAATTAGTGGATAGCAATGTGATTGAAACTGCTAATACGGAGTTGGCTTTACTGGATGCTGAGTTTATGTTTGATGGGGCGATTAATGTTGTGCAGTCTGAGCAAGAAATTGCTCGATATAAATGGGATGATTTTGATTATCTCGAATTGAACGTCATCTATAAAGCGTCTAAGAATGTAACCAAATTTAAAGATGTATTGGAAAAGCACAGACCGCGTTTGATAAAAATATCAGAAAAGCACACCGAGCGAAATGAAGATGATTTTATTATCAACGTTGATAGTGTTGCGTTTAATGCAATGCTGGATTATTACGCTGGAAAAATACAAGAATCTCAGATCAAGACACTAATTGAACCGGCAATTATGTACCAAAGAATGATAAGTAAAGCACAGGAAATATTTGAAAACGATATTGTGGTTGATAGCTATACCGACAATAAAGGACTGATAGCTAATATACGTTCATATGCAGTTTTTGATTATTTAAAGGCAAAGCTAAAGGGGACCAATGATGACGACGGATATGCAATTTCGGCAGATGTTCTTTCTGCAACTCAATTTGGAGCTCCGCAAAAAAGAATGCGTTTTGTAGTAATGGGTATTCGAAAAGATATTACTGATGAAGTGAAACTTCCGGAAGGAAAATTTAAAGATGGTCCGTATAGGACAGTTGCGGACGCGATTAAAGATTTAGAAGATATTGAGCCGGTCTATAATGTATCTGATGATAAAAATGGCATAAAGCTACAAGCTAAAACTGATTTAAGTGATTTGGCTCAGGCACTTCGTGATTCTAAGATATTGCATAATCATATTATAACGAAAACGACACCAACAGCTATGGAGCGTTTTAAAGCGTTAGATCAGGGACAAAATTTTCATTCTTTATCTGATGAAATGAAAACAAACACTTATACAGATGTTACGAGAACCCAGAACACGATCTATCTTCGTTTAAAATACGATGAGCCGTCCGGTACCGTTGTCAATGTGCGTAAATCAATGTGGGTGCATCCTACAAAAGACAGAGCAGTAAGTATAAGAGAAGCAGCTCGTTTGCAGACTTTTCCGGATAGTTTCGTTTTCTGTGGAACAAAGGATAAGCAATATCAGCAGGTAGGAAATGCGGTGCCGCCTATAATGGCAAAAGCTATAGCAAAGAAATTAGCTAACCAGCTTAATAAAGCATTATCAAAGAACTAAGGAGATACTTATGAGCCGAAGATCATACTATTTTAATTCTATACCCAACTTTATATTAGAGGATGATGAGTCTGAGACTACCGATCTCCAAAAGATGGCTTGGGGATCGGAGATTCAAATTTTAAAGGAACAATTAGTCAAATTTTCTCAAGGTGACATTATTTTCGAATATACCATACCAAGAATGGGACACAGAGTAGATGTGATATGCATAATAGAGGGAATTATTTTTCTCCTAGAGTTTAAAGTGGGAGATAAAGAGTACAAGAAAACTACCACAGATCAGGTGATGGATTATGCATTGGATTTGAAATACTTTCATGATAAAAGTAGGGCAAGGTATCTTGTTCCGATCAATGTTTCAACGAAGGCGGCAGAGAAACAGAATGAATATTACTGTATGGCAGATAATATTTATAACACTCTTTTTTGTAATGAAGACAATATTGGCAGTACTATTCGAAAAACTATTTCGATAATTAATGACACGTCATTATCTGCACTGGAGTGGATAAATTCAAGATACGCTCCTACACCGACCATCATTGAAGCTGCGCAAGCATTGTATAGAAAACATGGTGTTGAAGATATTTCTAGGAATGATGCTGGTGCAAAGAATTTAACGATAACAACAGAGGCAATTTCTAATATAATAGATCAGTGTAAGATAAACAACGAAAAAGCTATATGTTTTGTTACAGGAGTCCCTGGTGCTGGAAAAACACTTGCTGGCTTGAATATAGCAAACGAACGTCATCATTTTAATGAAGATGAACATGCTGTTTTTCTTTCGGGAAATGGTCCACTGGTTGATGTTTTGCAAAATGCGCTCGCAATAGATCGCGCAGATAGAGAAGGCATAACTAAGAAAAGTGCCCTTCGAGAAACGAAAGCCTTTATTCAAATTATTCATAAGTTTAGAGATGAGGCTTTGACTACGGATATGGCACCAGTAGAGAAGGTTGCAATTTTTGATGAGGCTCAAAGAGCATGGAATAAAGAGTCGCTCACTGATTTTATGAAGCGGAAAAAAGGGATACCCGATTTTAATCAGTCAGAACCTGAATTTTTGATTAGCATTATGGATCGACATAGAGATTGGGCCGTTATAGTTTGTCTTGTAGGTGGTGGACAAGAAATATATAATGGAGAAGCAGGAATTCAGGATTGGTTTGAAACTTTGGCAGATAATTATCCAGACTGGAGGATATATCTGTCGGATAAAATTACAGATACAGAATATGTAGGAAAATCAAATATCTCGACATTATTGCATGGACGAGAGTATTACTGTATTTCCGATTTGCATCTAGGGGTTTCGTTACGCTCGTTCAGAAGCGAAAAATTAGCTCTTTTTGTGAAACTGTTGTTAGATGAAAGGGCGGAAGAAGCTCAAAATGTTTATTGCGAGCTTAAACAATCATATCCGATTTTTCTGACACGAGATTTTGAAATTGCAAAAAAATGGGTGAAAGATCAGGCTCGTGGAACAGAAAGATATGGACTTTTAGCAAGCTCAGAAGGAAAAAGATTGCGAGCTGAAGGTATATGGGTTCCATCAGATATAAATCATATAGGGTGGTTTTTGAATGGAAAGGACAATGTTGACTCATCGTATTACTTAGAAGTGGCGGCGTCTGAATTTAAAGTGCAAGGTTTAGAGGTTGATTATGCAATACTAGCATGGGATGCTGATTTTAGATATACGACTGAAGGTTTTGATTATTTCAAGTTCAGAGGCACGAAGTGGAATCATGTCAATCAGGAACAAAGGCAGAGATACCTAAAAAATGCTTATCGAGTTTTGCTAACCAGAGCAAGACAGGGATTGATTATATATGTTCCTGAAGGTTCAGAAGAAGATCCATCAAGAAACAGAGATTATTATGATAGAACTTTTCAATATTTGAAGAGCGCTGGAATGGAAGAAATCTAAGGGGTGATATTTTGAAGGATACAAAATATGAAGATTTAAATAAAACATTAGCAGCAGTTGGGAAAGCTGTATTTGTAAATTTCTACTATGACTTTAAAGATTTTTCCATTCCGAGTGATGAATTAGCAAAAAAGATTTATTCCGAGAATCCGGGTTCAAAATCGACAAGTCAGAATTTCCGAATACCTAGAGCAAGGCACATATTTGAGTTGGGTCAGGAACAAGATGCATTGCGAATTATCATTGATAGCAAACGTGTTGATGCACAAGCGATAGAAAAGGCAAAAAAAATTCTTGATAAAGAGACTAAGATGGATAATTTTTTAGATGAGTCTGTAGAAGAACGACAGTTTATAGAGTGCTTTAATAAGGATTTCCAATATGATAATAGTCCCAAATCAGCTCCTGCGAAAGTAGAAAGAACGCAGTGTATATATCCTCGAAAAAAAGAGGTGTCCAAAAATGCATTGAGATATGCCAATTATTTATGTGAAGTAGATAGCAATCATTTTGTATTTAAAAGAAAGAATAGCCCAAACAATTATACTGAGCCGCATCACTTGGTGCCATTATCTGCGTATTGTGATTTTCCAAATGTTGATTTAGATCGAGAGCAAAATATCGTGTCTCTTTGTAGCAATTGTCATAACCTCTTGCATTACGGTGCTACATACAAAGATATACTATATGGTTTATATCTTCAAAGGAAAGAACTTTTAGCGCAGATAGGAATAGTGATATCTTTTGAACAGCTATTAAGTTACTATTAAGTATATTAATTTTGCTACAGAAATCGAATTTCAAACGAATTTCAAAACTTATTTTTTACTGATAGAACTTGAACTAACGAGAATGGTTATCGGTTTAGTCTATGATAATCAAGGTCGAGTGCATGGGAATTACACAGTTCTAAAGCTTGTGAAAGTGCCGTTGACCAATCCCATGCACACGAAAACGCTAGGGTTGAGGCGACGGGAATTGCTGGCTGCTGAAGTCGTCACTATAATAGTAAATACAAAGAAAAACGCTGACCACTTCCCTGTTGCAAACGATGTTTAGACAGGAAAATGAAAAGCAATAGTGTGGGTACATTTTGGATTGTAAAAACCGTGGATATGTTTCCGAGAACGAACGGAAATTGGTTGAAGGATTGGCGCAAGCTAAAATATGCCGACATCAATCAGGGCCAATCGAGCCATGTGGAGACTGTGGTTTCGATGTCAAGAAAATAAAATCAAGTGCCAGAAAATGGCGTAGTTCCGGGCTTTTTGCGAGGTGAGCATCATCAGAGGAGCCTTGCGAAAAGCTCGGTTTTCTTATATGGAAACATATCTACTAAACGAATCTGCCGAGACTCGAAAAATGGTTGGTAGGGTTTAGGCTGCGGATTAGATGTCAGAGGTTGTGGCAGTGATTTAGATAACAGTGACGACCGCAGTTCAGGCCACTCGATACTATGGGGCAGACTTGGCAGTGGAATAGATAACAGGAGGTTTTGGAATATGGCCGAAAAACATACAGATGATAAACTTTATAGAGTGGTTCGTAAAGATGGCAGCCACTTAAATACAAAAGTGAATCTGGATGGAACGAAATCCGCATTGCAATTCACAGATGATAATAATGATTTAAGTGGCCCTGTTGATTTGATAGAAGTCGATGAAGAAGAATTAGTAAGAACCGAATATATTCAGGTTCCACAAGAAGAGCGTTCTCTGGGAGAACGACTTGTTGATGAAGTTGTTATTCCTGTGATTAGAGACGCAACTACGCAGCTACTTGAATATGGAACTGAAAAAGCAGAGATATGGATAGAAGAGAAAGCTGTTCCAGTAGCAAAAGCAAAAGTGAAAGCTGGATGGGAGAATCTCAAACTATTTATATCTGCGATAAAAGATTCGAATAAGCCTATAAAAGCTACTCAAATCATCGCTGAACAGAAAAATACCTCTAAGGCAAGTAAGATTGAAGTTATTAACAAGGTTGAGAATCAGGAAGAGAAGAAATACATTAGTGGAAAACAGGGCGGATTTCATGGAGCAGTGGACGGAACAGCTGCAGAGCGAGAATCTTTAGGAAGGTTATCGGGCAGAGAAGTTCATAGAATACACCGATAGGGCCGAAACTTTAACGAAGATGGATACGGACTTCATGCTAAGAACACTGGACCACATCAAGGTTTTTGAGGACGGAACATTGTTGGTGCTGTTCCTGAACGGAACGGAGATTGAATGTAAGAATACAAGTGATGAAAAATAATATAAAATTATTGCTATCTGCTATAGCATGTGCTATATTTTATGTGTGGAGGTGCAGTTATATGGCATTTGGTATGATAATAAAGTCCATTAGGGAGCAGTTAGGAATTACACAGGAGCAACTTGCACATGAATTGAATGTGAGTTTTTCCACAATTAATAGGTGGGAAAATGGACATAGAGTTCCCAAAAGGTTAGCAATCGTGTGCTTGATAGAGTTTTGCAGGCATAATGCTATAGATATGACTATAATCTCAGAATTGGAAAAATTGTAGTGCTGCAATAACTTTAAGAATGCTAATTTGAAAGGAGATTTCTAATGGCAAGAGCCGATTTGTTAAAAAAATTATTTAGTAGTTTTAAGCAAGATGATAAAGACATGTTTTATACTGTGGCATCAGAAATTATTGAGGATGAGAAAAAGAAAAATCATGGTATATTAGCAGATGATTTAAAACTGATTTTAAATGGAAGTTATCAGATGAAGAAAACAAATGTATTATCATCAGATACTCCAAAGGATAAGGATAAAGATATGCCTTTGGTTGAGGTAATATATCCTGAAAAGTATTTTTCAGATTTGATTGTTTCGGAAGATAGAATTGCGCAGTTAGAACAGATAATAAAGGAATTTAATAATTGGGATGTATTGGTAAGTAATGGGGTGTTCCCGACAAGGCGAGCTTTGTTTTATGGACCTCCAGGATGTGGAAAAACATTAGCGGCCCAGGCATTAGCTGGGGAAATAGGAATTCCTATGTTATATGTGAGATTTGACGCATTGATATCATCTTATTTGGGAGAAACAGCAAGTAATATCAGAAAAGTTTTTGATTATGCCAAAAAGGATAGTTGGCTGATTTTTTTTGATGAGTTTGATGCAATAGGAAGAAGTCGTAATGATTCGACTGAACATGGGGAAATTAAGCGGGTTGTGAATGCTTTTTTACAACAAATTGATAATTATAAAGGTCGTTCTTTAATTATCGCGGCAACCAATTTTGAACAGTCCCTAGATTATGCAATCTGGAGACGATTTGATGAAACAATATGTTTTGACTTACCTTCTAATACTGAAAAAATGAAATTGTTCGAATTGAAAATGAAACGATTCAAGGGACCAACTCATATTCTTGAACAATATATGAGTGAGCTAGAAACATTTTCGCATTCAGATATTGAAAGAGTTTGTCAAATAATTATGAAACAATGTATATTGGAAGGAAAAAAGATATACACAAAAAAAGATATTGAATGTGCGGTAAAGAAGCAAGAAAAAAATGTTTCTTTAAGAAAAACCCAATATTAAAGAGGAGGAAAATGTATGGCAGAATACAATCATATTGAAATAATGCGAGAGGAAATGGTACGACAGTACAAATTTCAGCCTAATAGAAATGCACCACGCCCGCCTATGCGTAATAGGGGACAACATGGTGAAAAATTGAAAGAACAATTGGAAAATTCGTTGGAGGAAATTGTATCCAAAAGAAGGGATATGGGGATACAATCTGAAAATTTAGTTGTGCTGGAATTGACAAGTGATGCACTTTCTCCAGATTTGCTTGAACATATGATTCGTAAATTCAATATGTATTTAGTAGAAGAAACGGATATACCAAACAGTAATAATTCGAGATTGGTTGTTCAGTTTGAGAACTTTAATGATATACAATTATTTAATAATGAAAGAGCATTATGGGAAAGTGATGATGAAACGGAAGCTGTCTTAACATATGCCAAAAGACGAGATATATTTAGATGTATTGATGATATCAGAACAGTAACAAGAGAAGATAGAATTGGTGCAAGATTAAAAAGGTACTTTATAGATTCATCTTTGATTCCCAAAGGTTTTTTTGTTGTAAATATAGATATTTGGTTTAATGGAAAAAAAACGACAGCGTTTGAAATAGAAGGTCAGATAAGACAGGTTTTAGGGACGCAGGGAAGTAAATTGCTTGGTGATTTATTTCAGATACCAAGTCTATTGTTAGGAAGAGCATTGGTTAACGAGTTTACTTTGAATGCCCTTTTAGATATGGATATTATTTCTATGGTTGAATTGCCATTTGGTAGTGTATCATCAGAACCATATGAACTATTTAAGTGGGATTATGAGCCTATTGTTCAGGATGAATTAAATGATGATGCACCACTGGCAGCAGTTTTAGATTCGGGAATATTCACAGGAAATCCTTTGTTAGAGCATGTGGTGGTCGCGGAGGAAGAGTTTGATACGACAGAAAATACAACAACTGATATGAACGGACATGGAACGGGAGTAGCGGGGATTGTAGTATATGGAGATTTTGATACTTGCTTGCAAACGAATAATTTTAAACCGTTGGTAAGAATTTGCAATGGAAAAATTATGCATGATGAAAATGGTATGCCATGTTTTCCAGATGATAAAAGACCAGAGCAAATAGTTAAAGAGGCTATAGAATATTTTAATCAAGAATTCGGATGCAGGGTATTCAATTTATCTGTTGGAGATAGCGATCATTTATATTGTGGAGGAAGGCAATTTGCATGGGCAGAAATGCTTGATCAGTTGTCTAGAGAATTAGATATTGTAATTGTTATTAGTGCTGGAAATGTGTCAGAACCAGTATTGAATGATTTTACATCACGAGAGGAATTAATGGAACAATGTCGAGATCAGTTATTTCAACTGGAACATAGACTTATTGATCCAGCGACTTCGGCATTAGGTATAACTGTAGGGGCTATAACGAAATTTGATGAACCGTCTGCGATTCCAAATAGGACAGTAAGACTTTCTGTGGGTAAAAAAGATTATTTATCTGTATTTACAAGAATAGGGAAAGGGGTTAATAGAGCAATAAAACCAGATGTTGTGGATTATGGTGGAAATTTTGCAGTATCACAGTTAATGAGAGGAAGAAGCCAGTGGGTAAAAAATGATATGAGGTTATTGGAACCCACTCTCAATAATGGAAATGATAAAATATTTAAAGGATATTGTGGTACGAGTTTTTCAGCACCACATGTTACACATATTGTGGCACGAATAGAAAGGGCGTTGGAAAAACAGTTGAAACATAAACCTTCCGCAAATTTGATACGAGCGATTTTTATCAATTCAGCTAGATGTACAGAAAGTATGGTGAAGTGGGGGCAAAAGTCGAAAGATGCTTTGTATACAGGGAACACCAATCCTAAACAGGAAAGAATGTTGAGATTATATGGATTTGGAAAAGCAGATGATAGTTTATTGTATTCAGATTATAATAAGGTTACCTTGTTTACAGAAGATAAACTTTCCTTACGTTCATTTCATCTTTACAAAATACCTGTACCAAAAGAATTTTTACAGGTAAAAGCAAATAAAACTATTGCAATTAGTTTGGCATATAATCCGATAACAAGGCTTAGTAGAAAAGATTATTTGACTAATGGCTTATGGTTTGAGGTTTTTAGAAAAATTGACGAGAATACATTAATCCAATATAAAGCAAAAAAAGAAACAGGACAAGATAATGATGATGATTTAGATAGGTTTCCAAATGAAAACAAAGCTAATTTTTTGCCGGGGTACAGAGAAATAAGTAAAGGAACATTACAACAACGTATATGGCAAAAGAAAGAGAGGGGTGGAAGTGATTTATTGTGGGATGAAAGGGAACCTTACATATATGTATTGGTTACAGGAAAAGAAAAATTTAAGTACGCAGAACAGGAAATGCCACAAGATTATGCATTAGCAATTACTTTTTCGTATGAAGGAGAAGAAGATATTCAATTATATAATAAATTGAAAAATAATGTAAGAGTAAGAACACGGCAGAGAGAAAGAGACCGTGATCGTGGCAGAATTCGGTAAATACTATCGTGGAAGAGAGGTAAGATATTATGGGATTTGAAGATGTAAAAGTAGATGGATTATCAATGGAAAGGTTAGAAAAAGATATAGAGGCGTATAATGATAGGTATTTTGGAAAAGTAAGTTTTGGGATGGATAATAATCCTAAAGGACAATATGAAGTATATAAAGATGCAGAAAAAAGATTTTTGGATGAACAAGCTACTTTATTTAAATCATATTTTAGAAAACTTGGCTGGGATGAAAATGGTAATACAATGCGAGCAAATGAAAAAGTTTACATAAAGTTTGAGCCAGAAAAAATTATTTGGAATTTAATAATGGAATAACAAAAAAAGAATATGGTATTAAGATAGGT
>OIZX01000200.1_pt1 | contig 47362 bp, 44 predicted proteins | sample 1588621 | NCBI WGS metagenome assembly OIZX01 (sample SAMN03283276) | human gut metagenome | biome: human-associated habitat; material: feces | host: Homo sapiens | place: Peru | collected 2012 | reverse complement strand
CGAGCATCAGAACGCGTTTTCCCGGAAGAATGTGATGCAGGTTCATCATTGTCTGCGCTGCACCTGCTCCGATCACTCCCGGTGTTGTCCAGCCACGGAACGGAACCATATTTTCACTGGCTCCTGTTGCCACAAGAATGCTGTCTCCCTTATAGTGGTGGATTTCTTCTCCGATCTTAACAGTGATCTCCTTCTCTGGATAAAGCCCCATGACTGCTGCATTTAATACGACCTTCACTCCCGCCTCGGATGCCTCTGCCAAAAGATCATCCCCGATCTGAAAGCCCCGGATCTTTGCCTTATGCTCCTTTGAACCGAAAAATTTGTGGATCTGCTTAAACAGCTGTCCTCCTGGTCTTGCATTCTCATCAAATACAATTGGTTTTAATCCATGTGCTAGTGCTGATTTTATCTTTTTATTCACTGTTTCATCTGTTTCAGCAAAATATTGTCTTCTTTCTGAATGTCCTATTATTACATATTCTACTCCTATAGATTTTAACATTTGTGCAGATACTTCTCCTGTATATGCTCCTTTTTCTTCCCAATGCATATTTTGTGCACCTATTTTTATATTTGTTCCTTGTACATTTAGTAATGAATAAAATAAATCTGTATATGGCACACATAAAATAACTTCATTTTTTGTGTCACTTACAAGTGGTGTTAATTCTTCAATGAAATTAATAGCTTCATTTGGAAGCATATTCATTTTCCAATTTCCTGCAATTACTTTTCTTCTCATAAAAAATCCAATTCCTTTCTATAATTTAGAGAACTTCTAGACATTTATAATTTTCGAATTATAATCATCATCATTACTTTTTAGTCTCTCTTTTATTATATTAATCAAGTTCTTCTTTGCTTCATCAGTGTAGTCATTTACAAATTCACAATCAAATTGTTTTTGTAATTCTCTATTTGCAGAATATTCTTTTATATGTTCATCTATTTCTTGCAATCTTTTTTTTATAACTTCACTTGGAAGCTCCCTATTTTTCAATTCAATCTTTGCTCTTTCTATATCTTTTGGTATTATATATATTGAAAATATATTTGGTGTATGTTTTTTTATTTCATATATAGTACTATAATGTACTTCTGTTACTTGATTTTCGCTTGATTCTAGTTTTTCTTTTCTATATCCATATTTTGCTCCAAGAAATTCAAAATCAACTACAACTTCTTTATTTTTCACTAGTTTTTCGAATTCTTCTTCACTTACAAATTCTTTATCAATACCATTAACTTCATTTTTTCTTTTATTTCTTGTTGTAACAATTGCTAAATTTTTAAAATTAAGTTCTTTTGATATTGCATCTTTAAAAAAAGATTTGCCAGTTCCTGTTATTCCTGATAATGTTACTATCATAATTATTCCTCTCTTTGAGTATTTCCTTTGCTTTGGCTATAATAAATATTTCTAACTTTCTCAAATATATCACTATAATCAAAATTTTTAGGAAATTTTGTTCTTCCACATTTTAATAATTGAAATGTTTCTTCTAATGGTAACCAAACATATTTGTCTATTTCTTCTTTTTGAATTTCAATTTTTGATGAATTTCTTTTTAAGCAATAAAATGTTATAAAGAAATTTTTTGTTTTTTTAGAACTCTCAAAGCCAAGAGGAACACCTTGTTGTGTAACTTTTACAACATTCATTGATTCCTCTAGGTTTATTCCAAGTTCTTCTTTTAATTCTCTTATCATAGCTTGAGTTTCTGTTTCATCATTATCTAAATGTCCTGAGCATAAATCATTTTTTCCAGGTGTAAGTCCTTTATTAGCTCTTACTTCTATAAGAACTTCTCCTTTTTCATTTATAACAAAACATGTAACTCCTTTTAGCCAATCACTTTCATCTAAGTTTTTTTCATCTGTTTTATCTATTGTTCTTTTATATTTTCCGTCTTTGTCATATACTCTATATTGTGTTCCTAATACTCTAGGATTCCTTAGATTTTCCATTTTGCCTATACTGCCTTTCTCTCCTCAAACTATTTATTTCCTATTTGTCTAATAAACATTCTATTCCTGGTAATTTTTTACCTTCTATAAATTCTAATGATGCTCCTCCACCTGTTGAAACATGTGTCATTTTATCTGCAACACCTGCTTTTTGAATTGCTGCAGCTGTATCACCACCACCAATTATTGTTGTCGCATCTAATTCTGCTAATACTTGTGCTAATTTGTTTGTTCCTTCAGCAAATGCTGCAAATTCTGCTACACCTACTGTTCCATTCCATATTACTGTTTTGGCTTTTCTTAATTCTTCAGCATATAATTCAATTGTTTTTGGTCCAATGTCTAATCCTTCCCATCCATCTGGTATTGATTCTCTATCTGCATACATTGTTTCAGTATTTGCTGAAAATTCTTTTCCTAATTTGTTGTCTATTGGTAGTAACATTTTTACGCCTTTTTCTTCAGCTTTTTTCATTAATTCTTTTGCTAAATCTAATTTATCATCTTCGCAAATTGAATTTCCTATTTTATATCCTAATGCTTTATAGAATGTATAAGCCATTCCTCCACCAATTAATAATACATCTACTTTTTCTAATAAACTATCTATTACACCTATTTTATCAGATACTTTAGATCCTCCTAATATTGATACAAATGGTCTTTCTGGATTTTGTAATGCTTCTCCTAAGAATTTTAATTCTTTTTCTATTAAAAATCCTGAAACAGCTGGTAAATAATGTGCTACGCCTTCTGTTGAAGCATGTGCTCTATGTGCTGTTCCAAATGCATCATTTACAAATATATCTCCGAAGCTTGCTAATTTTTTTGCAAATTCTGGATCATTGTCTGTTTCTTCTTTATGAAATCTAACATTTTCAAGTAACATTACTTGTCCTGGTTGTAAATTTTCAGCTAATTTTTGTGCACTTTCTCCAACAACATCTTCAGCCATTAATACTTCTTGTCCTAATTGTTTTGAAAGTTCTTTTGCAACTGGTGCAAGTGAAAATTCTTTTTTGAATTCTCCCTTTGGTCTTCCTAAATGTGAAGATAATACTATTTTACATCCTTGTTCTATTAAATATTTTATTGTTGGTAATGCTGCTACAATTCTTCTATTATCTGTTATATTTTGATTTTCGTCCATAGGAACATTAAAATCACATCTAACAAATACTCTTTTTCCTTTTAAATCAATATCTTTTATTGTTTTTTTACTCATAATAAGTTTTTCCTTTCTTATATAAAAATAATTAAAATATATTTTTTAATTATATCACTTCAAAAAGGTTAGAGGTTAGACAAGCTCTAACACCCTAACCCAAGTTGAATTATTATTTATGATCTACTGTTGACATATAGCAAGCTAAATCAACTAACTTGTTTGAATATCCCCATTCATTATCATACCATGCAACTAATTTAACAAATGTATCTGTTAACATGATTCCTGCTGTTGCATCAAATATTGATGTATGCATATCACTTAAGAAATCTGAAGATACAACTGGTTCGTCTGTATATTCAACAATTCCTTTTAATTCGTTTTCAGATGCTCTTTTTACAGCTGCACATATTTCTTCATATGTTGTTGGTCTTTCTAGATTACATGTTAAGTCAACAACTGAAACATCAACTGTTGGTACTCTGAATGCCATACCTGTTAATTTTCCATTTAATGATGGTATAACTTTTCCTACTGCTTTTGCAGCTCCTGTTGATGATGGAATAATGTTTGCAGATGCAGCACGTCCACCTCTCCAATCTTTCTTTGAAGCTCCATCAACTGTTTTTTGTGTTGCTGTTGTTGAGTGAACTGTTGTCATTAATCCTTCTTTGATTCCAAAGTTATCATTTATTATTTTTGCTAAAGGTGCTAAACAGTTTGTTGTACAAGATGCATTTGATACAATGTTCATGTCTGAACTATATGTTTCATTATTTACTCCCATTACAAACATTGGAGCATCTTTTGATGGTGCACTTATAAGAACTTTTTTAGCTCCTGCATCTAAGTGTGCTTGTGCTTTTTCCATTGTTGTAAATACACCAGAACATTCTAATACATATTCAACTCCAAGTTCTCCCCAAGGAATGTTTTTTGGGTCCATTTCATTATATACTTTTATTACTCTTCCATTTACTACTAAGTTTCCGTCTTTTTCTTCAACTGTTCCGTTAAATCTTCCATGTACAGTGTCAAATTTTGTCATATATGCCATGTAATCAGCTGCTACAAATGGATCGTTTACTGCTACAACTTCAACCTCCTCTTTACCTAGTGCTGCTTGGAATGCTAGTTTTCCTATTCTTCCAAATCCGTTAATTCCTACTTTTACTGACATAAAATTTCCTCCTTTTTGAAATTAGTTTCTTCTAATTTCATTTTTATCTATTATTTACCTTTTTAGGCATTTTTATTCTATAACAAATGATAATACTTTTCAAGTATTATTTGAAAATTATTTATATTTTTCTTCTCTTATAATTCTTTATTTATAATTAAAAATTTTTTCTATAATTTCTACATCTTCAATTTTATTTATTCCAAAACATTTCTTTCCTAAATCTTTTATTGAAGCTCCTAAATGATACATTTCTCCATTGTCTATAACTATAAATCTATCATGAAATTTATTTGTCTTTGCAACCTTTAATTTTGGGTATTCTTTATTAAATTTTTGAACATCAATTTGTTGGATATTACTTTTATCTGAAGTCAATATTACAACTTCTACATTATTATTTTTCTTAGCAAGCATTTTTAAAACACTATCATCAATATAATTATCTATTATTAGAATCTTTTTATTTGCTTTTTTTATAATATCAATTATCAGACTATATGCATCATATATTTGTCCTTCAAAAAATATTTTTTGTTTTATATTTTCTTCTACTTGAAGTTGATTAAAGACTTCATTAAATTTTTTATCATGTTCTAATAATTTGTATTCTATGTTAGTTAATCTTTCAAATATTTGTCCATTTTGTATTAGAAATTTTTTATTTCTTCATTAAATATATCATCTTTAATGATTAAATTTTCATTTTTCATAAATTCACATCCTTTTATGATTGTGTATATTTTAAAACATTTATCAAGTATTTTATTGTTATTTATATATTTTTTTAGTCCATGCACTTTTATTTTTTTCTAACATATAATTTGTTATATGAGTTCTTAATAAAATTATATGGAGGTTTTTATGTTTTCCGCATTGTGTATAAGTGGTTTTTTTCACTTTTTACAGACTGCAGTTTTTGCAGTTGGATACATTTCAGGAACTTCCCTTTTTCCAGAACCTCTAAGTTCTGAAGAAGAGCGAATTTATCTTGAAAAATTAAGTACAGGAGATGAAGATGCACGTAATATTTTAATTGAAAGGAATTTAAGACTTGTTGCACATGTTTGTAAAAAATATAGTAATTCAAATGTAGACCAAGATGACTTAATTTCAATTGGTACAATTGGTCTTATCAAAGGAATTAATAGTTTTAAACCTGAAAAAGGTGCTAGACTTTCTACATATGTTTCTAGATGTATAGATAATGAAATTCTTATGCATTTTAGGGCAACCAAAAAGCAAAATGCTGAAGTATTTCTTGATGAACCAATCGGAAAAGATAAAGATGATAATGTTATTACATTACAAGAAATTTTAGAAAATGATGACAGAAGTGTTGAAGAATCTGTTGATTTAAAAATGAAAGTTAAACTTTTATATGAAAAAATGAAATCTATTTTAAAAGGAAGAGAACGTACAATTTTGGAACTTCGTTTTGGTCTTGATGGTCATAAACCTAAAACACAAATTGAAATTGCTAAAGAAATGGGAATTTCTCGTTCTTATGTATCAAGAATTGAAACTAAGGCTATTAGCAAACTTTCTAAAGAAATTAAAGAATAATTTGTATAATATTCCATTTCTTTGCTAACAATAATACAAATAGCTATTAATGGGAGGTTTTATAATGGATATTAATAAAAAAGTTTTAAATGAAGTTAGTAAAGGTGCAAAAATGGGAATGGATGCGATAAAATTTGTTTCTGATAAAGTTTCTGATAGTAGATTTCAAAGAGTTTTAAATGTTGAATATCTTAAATATAAAGAAATTTTTAATCGTGTTGGGAATATTTATCATAATTATGATTTAACAGATGATCCTCAAGAAACAAATATAATGAATAAAGCTATGACTTGGTATGGAATTCAAATGAATACAATGACTGACAAAAGTAATTCTAATATTTCTGAATTATTATTACAAGGTACTAATATGGGAATTATTGAAGGTCGCAGGTTGTTAAATAATAATCCTAGTGTTGATAAAAATGTTAGACAAATTTTAGATGATTTTGTTGTTATGCAAGAAGATAGTGTAGAGACATTAAAGAAGTATTTATAAAAGAGCTGTTACTTTTGTAACAACTCTTTATGATAATACTCCTACTCAATTACTATACTTTACACTTCTTGTTGATTTTTTTGTTTATCAAGTAACTTGTTTAAATCTGCTTGTGCTTCATCACATTCTTGTGCCGTTGCTGTGTATGAGGCTTTGCCTATGAACTGACCTGTGATTTCTTTTCCTATTTTTATTCCAAAACTTCTTATTCTTCTTACTTGTTCTTCTGTTGCTATAGTTCCTCCTGTCTTTTCTCCTCTTTGATTTTTATTATAAACTTTTTTTAAATCACTTAGTTTACTTCCAATATTATAATCTGGCTCTAATCCCATCCCTTTTATCTTTTTTATTAATATTTCTTCAGATTCTTCTATCGTTTTTCCTACCAATTTTAATATTGTATCTCTTTTAAAAATTTTTGATACATCTACCCCTATTTCTTGCAATTTTTCTAGTTTTTCTATAAATTCATCTATTGTATTCTTTTTCTCCCATACTCCCATTTTTCTTAGTATTTTTACTTGTTCTTCTGTTGCTATAGTTCCTCCTGTCTTTTCTCCTCTTTGACTTTTATTGTAAGCTACTTTTATCCCGCTTAACTTTAAACCTATATTATCATCTGTTTCCAATCCTATTTCTTTTATCTTTTTTATTAATACTTCTTCGGGTTCTTCTAGTGTTTTTCCTACCAATTTTAATATTGTATCACTTCTGACAATTTTTGATACATCTACTCCTATTTCTTGCAATTTTTCTATTTTTTCTATAAATTCATCTACTATATTACTTTTTTCTCCTTCTATTTTTATTCCCATTCCTTGAATTTTATTTAATTGTTCCTCTGTTAATGGTGTCCATCTGGAATTTCCTTCTTTTTGTCTTTTTTTATATCCCATTTTTATTCTGCATAATCTCCCTCCAATATTTTCATTAGGATCTAGTCCTATTTCTTCTATCTTTTTTATTAGTACACCATCATTTTCTTTTGGCTTCGTTTTTTTTATCAAATCCAATATTGTATCTGTTACCTGAATTTTCGATACATCTATTCCTATAATTTGCAATTTTTCTAATTTTTCTATAAATTCATCTATTGTATTCATTGGTTTTATTCTTATTCCCAGTTTTTCTAGTCGTTCTAGCTGTTTATCTGTTGGAAATATAGCATTTATCTTTTTTCCTTCTTGTGCCTTTGTATATAGATCTCTTATTGCACTAAGTTTATTTCCTATATTATCAATTGCTTCTAATCCTATTTCTTCTATTTCTCTTATTAATTTTTCATCATTTTCTTTTGTTTTGGTTCTTTTTACTAAATCCAATATCGTATCTTTTATCTTAATTTTTGATACATCTACTCCTATTTCTTGTAATTTTTCTAATTTTTCTATAAATATATCTATTGTATTTACTTTGGGGAGTCCTTCTACTTCTTTCTCTAATTCAACAAAATCATGCAAATTTCCTTTTAACTCAAAACTATCAACTTCTAGAATTTTATCACTTTCATCTTTGGTAATTCTTTCAAGCTCTCTATCCCATAACTCTATTTCTTCACCTTTTGCTATAATATTCTCTATATTATTTCTTTCATCTTCTGTAATTCCTTCATTATCAATATCAATTCCATTTCTATATTCTATATATTTCTGTTGAATTCTATATAATGTTGCAGCATATCTTTTTTCTTGATTACTTGTACTTGTTACTTGTGGCAAATTATCTCCATGTGATTTTACCCAATTTACTACTATTGTTAATAATTCCAAATCATTTTTTCGATTATTGCTTTTTATTTCTTTATCTATCTCAACTCTTTCTGTATTATTTGCAAAATCCATTACTACTGGTCTATCTTCATCTTTTGGTGGATTATCTGGATCTACTGATGTTATTACTCTTCCTATTTGTTGTTTGTACAATATTTTTGAATTTTCATCTAATGGTCTAAACCATAATATTCCATTTACTCCATCTACATGAACACCTTCGTTCAATTTATTCATTACTATCATAAATTTTGTTTTATCTGATTTTTCACTTTCAAATCCTTCTAATTGTCTCTCATTTTCCTTATCACTATAAGCCCCTAGCATTGAATAATATTCTGGTTCTATTCCTGAGTTTTTTAAATATTCACTTATTTGCTTTTCCCATTCTTTTACTTTATCTATACTGTCTTTTCCTTCTTCATTCCCTCCAACTGGTATAAATACAATATATTTTCCACCTTCTTTTAAGTTTTCTTGTAATATTTCTGGTATTCCTTTTGCTTTCTCCAGATTTTTCCTTAGCCTATCATATTGTTCTAATTTCTTCTTTCTTTCATTCTCATCTTCTATTTCATTTATTTGTTCTGCTAAATTTTCCATACTTCCATCTGTTAATAAATTATACTCACATGAAACTACCTTTGGATTTACTACCATTCCTAATTGGATTGCTTCTTTTAGTTCTATCTTTGCTGCTATATGTTTTTCTGCTCTTATTTCTTCATCTGTATATCCTAATTTTTTCGCTATTTCATCTGACATGTTTCTATCATCTACATCTCTTGTTGGTGTTGCTGTTATTCCTAATACTTTGGTTTCTTCTGGTTGATTTTCTATTAATTTATCTAATGATTTTTCCCATTTTTCTGCACCTGTTCTATGTAATTCATCAAATATCATAAAATCATATTGTTTTTTTAATGTTTCTTTTCCTGCTTTTGTTATTAAACTTTGATATGTTGCAAACTCTAAATTTGGAAATACTTCTGCTATTATTTCATCTTTACTTTTTCCTATTGTTCCTACTTTTCCACGAATATGCTCTATTATTCTATCTTTGGTCTGCTCTAATATTTCATTTGATGGTGCTAAATATAGCATTTTTTTATTATTGGTTTTATATCCTATTTTTCCTAATTCTATTTGAGTTTCTTCTATTGCTATTTCTTCTGCTGTTTTTCCATATTGTAACATTTCTGTTAATGCTACATATGTCTTTCCTCCTCCTGTTGGTAATATTATACTTGCATATCTTTTTTCTTTATATATTTCATCTGCTTTGTTTACTGCATCTTGCTGATAATCTCTTAATTCTATTCCTGTTCCTTTTACATCATAATATCCTAAATATCTTTCTATTTGTTCTATTGAAAGTCCTTGTGTTATTTCTTCTATATTTTCTTGTATTTGTTCTACATAATTTTCTGTTTGTAATATTTCATTTAATCTTCCTTTTGATGCCATATTTATAACTGCTCTTGGTATATCTTTGTTTTCTATTCCTGCTTCTTTTAATTTTTCATATATTGATACACAATTACTTTGTTTTAATTTCTGGATTAATTCATTTCTTTCTGCTACAGATATTTCTTCAATATTAAGACTTCCCCAATCATACATATCTGCTATTGCACTTGCAAAATAATCTTCTTTTTCTATTGTTTCCATTGTCTGCATTTTAGCAAAATTTGATGTCATTATTTCTTTTACATTTGAAAGTCCTCTGTCTTGTATTATTTGCATTTGTTCTTCATCTGTTAAGTTTTTTATTGAGTCTACTAATCCTATTTCATTTGGTTTTAAGTCTAAGTTTACAGATTCGCTTATTCTATATCCTTTATTACTTTTTCTTGCAGTTATTTTTGGTTCAATTTCAAATCCATTATTTTCAATGTACTCTATAATCTCCTCATATTTTGGATTATTTTCTGTTATCTTTCTTAACATTCCTGCTAATATTCTTGCATTTGCTTGTCCTTTTGATAAATAATACATATTTTTTACAATAGAACTTGCTTGTCCATATTCTACTTTTCCTTCTGTTATTTGATACATTTCTTCTATTGATATGTCTGTTCTTGGTGTTCCTTCATCTCTTAATAGGCTTTCTTCTGGTATTTCTAATTTTCCACCTTTTGTTATATATTTTACTAATTCTGTTTTTAATTCATTTACAATTTGTTTATCTTGATTTTCTGCTTGTTGTATTAATGCAAACATATCTAAAAATTCTTTTGATATATCTGTTACTCTACTTCCTTCTATATCTCCATAATATATTTGCTCTCCTGATGCAAATGCACTTCCTAGTGTTTTTATTAATTCACTATTTGTTTTTATTCTTGGAACTGCTGGTCCCATTAATCCTTTTTGTTCTAATATTGTTAATTTTGCTACTATTTTATTTTTTTCTAATGTTTGCTCATCATCTAATGCTTGAAAACTACTTACTCTAGCTAATGGTGCTTTATATATTATTCCTTTTTTCATTCCAGATTTACTTGTATCTATTCCATCTGGAGCAGTATATTTTACTTTTATTATCTCTTTTAATTCTTTTGATTCTGTAGCTTCATCTATTTTTCTAAAATCTTCTAATACTTCTTCTGGGATATTTCCTTGGGCTATTCTTTCTTGTACTTTTTTATCTATTTCTGCTAACATATATTGACCTGCATTATATACTCTTTGTCCCATTTCTTTCTTTGGAACTTTTATCATTACATATTTATCACTAAATGTTTCTCCATACGTTCTTGCTACATTTGCATTGCTTGATAATGATATACAATTTGTTTCTAAGCTATAATGCATTTTTATATGATTATACATTTCTTCTAGTGTTACTGTACTTTCTGCATTCCATCTTGGTTTTATACTATGCGTTTCTTCCCATCTTTCTCTATCTGTACGTATTCTTATATAATTTCCGTTCTCATCTTTTATGTTTCCTTCTTCTAAGTCTTTTATGTCTCCTGGCTCTAATGACCTAAAAAAGTAGTAATTTTCTTCATCACTTATTATATTGAATTTTTCTATATCAAACATTTCTTCCATAGCTTTCTCCTGTTATTTTCTCTTTCGATTTTTTTCTACTTTTATTTTAGCATATTGATTGTTTTTTGGAAAGTTTTTTTGGATAAATTCCAATGCAAAAAAACTTGCTAACTTTAGCAAGTCTTTTTTATTAAGTTATTTTTTAAGATTGCATTAGATTTTCTTAATTGAGAAATTTGTTTATCATATAAAGCACATAACATATCTACTTGCTCTTTGCTTAGTTCTTCTTCTCTTATTTTTCCGCTACGATATTGCTCCTGCAATTTTAATAATTTTGTTTCTTCATTTTCTATATTTTTTATTGATTCTAAAAAAGTATTTTTTGAATTTTCTCGTATATTGCTAACTGATTCTATGCTTTCTGCACTTTCTAAATTCTCTTTTTTTTCTTTTCCAATAAAGTTAAAAAATCTAGTAAAAAAATTTTTTACCTTATAAAAAATACTATTTTCATTAATTTTTTTCAAAGATTTTTCATTATTATTCATTTGTACATCACTACTCTCCAATATTTTGTTGTTCATCTCGTTTTTCAATAAGAAGAAGTTCATCTCTTTCCATTTCCAAATCAGATAATTCTTCTTCTCTTTGTTGTAATCGAGATTTTTTGATATTTTCTTTTTGTAGTTGTTGAGCTCTTTCATTAAATAATTTTTTTACTTCTTTTGGGTCAATATCAACTCCATATTCTTTTAATATTGCGTCCACTATAACAAAAGAAAAATCATTTTCACTTAATTTTCTTGAATAAAAATCTTCTCTTGCTGTATGCATTGGACTTGTAGTTCCATACTTGCTTAAAACATAATCTTTTATAAATTTTTCTTTAGCCATTTCATATTTTCTATTTTCATCTAAATTTGCACCTTGCATAAGAATCTGAGCTACATCTGGATTATATAATACATAGTTATGCCAGAAAGCTCCTTCTAGTCTATTTATTTTGAATTTAAAGTTACTTTTATCCAAATCTATTCTTTCATCATACACATATTGCATCAAAGCCAAAGCAAATTCACTTCTACTTAACAATCCTTCATTTTCTAAATACTTTATTGTTGGAATTAATAATTTTGAATCACATTCAGACCTCATTAATCTTCTAACATTTGATAGTATTTTACTATCTCTAATGTCATTTCTATGTTGAGTATGTAAATTCTTAAAAATCTCGTTTATACAAAAACCACTCCAACTAATAATATTTTCTAAATCTCTTTTACTAATAGAATTGATATCTGGATCATAATCAGTCTTTTCTTTTTCACCAGCATACATTCCTATTTTATTTAATGACTCTTTTGCTTTTTCAAAAATACAACCTTCTATATCTTTTTCCATATAATACCCCTCTCTATTTTTTCTCAATTATTATTAATAATAACACAAAAAATATTTTTTCAACCATTTAGGGAAAATTTTCAGGATAACGACATTAAAAATTTTTCTGCCGCCATTATTCTGTTCTTCAATTTGAATCAATTTATCAATATACTCAGCTATAAAAATTGGCACATTCAAAATTTTTCCATTCATATCCAAATTTCTTGTTGAAAATCTAACAGAAATTTTATTATCATTTTTTTCATAAAATCTTGTTAAACTAGCATTATTACTATTTTCTCTCCAATTGAAATAATTTCATTTTTTTCTTGTATAATAAAATCTATTTTATATCTCTCAAATAAATATATAATAATTAGGTCTTTCTTCATATTTAAATGTTTTATCACATTTTCGCAAGTTTTTATAAAAACAAAGCATAAAAACTGCTTATACCAGTAATTTCTATGCTTTAAATCAACTCTTAAAATTATTTTCCATAATAACTATCTAATAACATTTGTTTAATTTCTGAAACAAGAGGAACTCTAGGATTTGCAGTAGTACATTGATCCTCAAAAGCTCTATCTGCTAGTAAATCAACTTTAGCCAAGAATTCTTTTTCATCAATACCTGCATCTTTAAATGATTTTGGAATATTTAATTCTTCATTCATTTTTCTTACTTCAGCAATTAAAGAATCTACACCTTCTTCAACTGTATCTGCTTTTAATCCTATCTTTCTAGCAATTGTTGCATATTTTTCATTTGCTATATAATATTCATATTTTGGCCATGATACAAATTTGGTTGGTTCAGTTGCATTATATCTAATTACATAAGGTAATAATATTGCATTAATTCTACCATGTGGCAAATGGAATTCTGCACCTATTTTGTGAGCCATAGAGTGGCATACACCTAAAAATGCGTTTGTAAATGCCATACCCGCAATTGTACTTGCATTGTGCATCTTTTCTCTTGCAGTTTTATTATCTCCATGTTCATAAGCTTCTCTTAAATATTTTACAACTAATTCTGCTGCTTTTTCTGCTAATCCATCTGTATAATCTGATGCCATAACAGAAACATAAGCTTCTAATGCATGTGTTAATACATCCATTCCAGTATCTGCTGTGATTGATTTTGGCAAACTCATAACTAAATCTGGATCAACAATTGCTACATCTGGTGTTAATTCATAATCTGCTAATGGGTATTTTTTATTTTTTACTTTATCTGTAATTACTGCAAATGATGTTACTTCTGAACCTGTTCCAGATGTTGTTGGAATTGCAACCATTTTTGCTTTTGTTCCCATTTTTGGGAATTTATAAGTACGTTTACGAATATCCATGAATTTTAATTTTAATCCTTCTGGATCTGCATCTGGATTTTCATAGAATAACCACATTCCTTTTGCTGCATCTATTGCACTTCCTCCACCTAATGCAATTATTACATCTGGCTTAAAGTTGTTCATTGCAGATAATCCTTTGTTTACAGTTTCAAATGATGGATCTGATTCTACTTCACTAAATATCTCACAATGTACATGATTTTGTCTTTTTCTAATGTGATATAATATTTTATCAACATATCCAAATTTAACCATTCCTGGATCTGTAACTATAAATGCTCTTTCTATATTGGGCATTTTTTCTAAGTATGATATTGAACCTGCTTCAAAATATATTTTTTCAGGTACTTTGAACCATTGCATATTAACTCTCCTTTTTGCTACTCTTTTTATATTAATTAAGTTTACACTTGATACATTTGCTGTTGTTGAGTTGCTTCCATAAGATCCACATCCAAGTGTTAATGATGGCATATTTGTATTATATATGTCTCCTATTGCACCATGTGTTGATGGAGAATTTACAATAATTCTTCCTGCTTTCATTGTTTTTGAGAATTTTAATATTGTTGCTTTATCTTCTGAATGTATTACTGCTGAATGTCCTAATCCACCATATTCTAGTAATTTTTCTGCTTTTGATATTCCTTCTTCAGAATCATTTACAATATAATATGTTAATACTGGACTTAATTTTTCTTTAGAGAATGGATATCCTTCTCCAATTCCATCTTCATATACTACTAATACTTTTGTATTTTCAGGTACTTCAAATCCTGCTTCTCTTGCAATTGTCGCTGGACTTTGTCCTGGTACATGTGATTTTAATTTATATCCATTTTGTGAGTCAAACATACTATTTTTTAGTTTTTCTTTTTCTTCTGGATTTACAAAGTAACATCCTGCTTCTCTCATTAATTTTTCAAATTCTTGATATATATCTTTATCTACTAATACAGCTTGTTCTGATGCACATATCATACCATTATCAAAAGATTTTGACATTACTAAATCATTTACTGATGTTTGTAATTTGGCTGTTTTATCTATATAACATGGTACATTTCCAGGCCCTACTCCTAATGCTGGTTTTCCACATGAATATGCTGATTTTACCATTCCTGTTCCACCTGTTGCTAATATTAAACTTACATCAGGATGGTTCATTAATAATTTTGTTGCTAATATTGATGGCTCTTCTACCCATAATATACAATTTTCTGGAGCTCCAGCTTTTACTGCTGCATCTCTTAATATTGTTGCTGCTGCAACACTACATTTTTGTGCAGATGGATGGAATCCAAATACTATTACATTTCTTGTTTTTGCTGCTATTATAGATTTAAACATTGTTGTTGATGTTGGATTTGTTACTGGTGTTACACCTGCTATTATTCCAACTGGTTCTGCTATTTCTACATAACCATCTTCATCATTTTCTTTTATTATTCCTACTGTTTTTTCATGTTTTATACTATGATATACATATTCTGTTGCAAACATGTTCTTTGTTATTTTGTCTTCATATATTCCTCTTCCAGTTTCTTCAACAGCCATTTTTGCTAATTCCATGTGATGTTCTAATCCTGCCATTGACATTGCTTTTGTTATATTATCAACTGTTTCTTGATCTAATTTCATATATTCTTGTGATGCTATTTTTGCTTTTCTCATTAGTTCATCTATCATTTGCTCAACTCTTGCTTCTTCTTCTGGGTTTTGATTTTCCATTTTATCTTTTTTCCTTTCTTCGTCAGTTGCGCTCCTCTGTTCAGGAGCTCAAATTATGGTTGAAAAAGAATTAAATTTTTACAAGGCAAATTTTATTTAAAAGGCAAGGGCGCATACGTAGTGTATGTAACCGCGTTTTAAATAAAATTTAACACAGTAAAAATTATAATTATTTTTTAACCTCATGACTCTCTTTTGTTTTATCTTATCCACTATATTATATAATATGTCATTTTTTTGTCAAGAATTTTAAAAAATTTTTATATCAATTGAATTTTATTTTTCATAGTGGTATATTAAATATGTTTAAAATTTCAAAAGAAAAAACATAATAAATATGAAAGGAACGTGAGAAAATATGGCAAATGACAAAAAAGATGATGTTGACATCAATAAAATTTATGGACATCTATGTAAAATGCCAAAAGAAGAATTTTGTACAAAGTTCAAAATAAAAGAAGGTGGCCTATCTGATGATGAAATAACATTTAGAAGGCAAAAATATGGTTTGAATGAAGTTACACAAACAAAACCAAAAAAATGGTATAATTACCTGTTTCGTAGTTTATTTACACCTTTTAATAATATATTATTGGCAATATCTTGTGTATTATATTACACAGATGTTTATTTAGCTGAAGATCCTAATTATGCAAATATTATTGTAATTCTCGTTTTAGTTACAATAAGCACTTTATTAGATTTTATATCTTCATATAGATCAAACAAGGCTGCTGAAAAACTAAAACAATTAGTTTCAACTACTGCAACAGTTATAAGAAATGGTAAAAAAGAAAAAGTACCTTTTAAAGATTTAGTTTTAGGTGATACTATATTACTTTCAGCTGGTGACATGGTTCCAGCCGATTTAAGAATTATTGAATCAAAAGATTTATATGTTGGTCAATCAAGTTTAACTGGTGAATCTGATGCAATAAAAAAACTTGATACTACAGAACTTGATTTTGATACTGATATAGAAAATCTTTCAGATATTGATACAATATGTTTTATGGGAACAAATATTATTAGTGGTAGTGCTAAAGGTATTGTCGTATTAACTGCTGATGATACTTATTTTGGGAAAGTATCTCATACACTAACTTCTGGTAAACCTAAAACAGCATTTCAAAAAGGTATCGAAAATATAAGTAAATTATTAATAAAATTTATGCTAATTTTAATACCTATTGTTTTTATTCTTACAGTCCAAAAACATAGTATTATAACATCATTTACATTTGCTGTTGCTATTGCAATTGGTATTACACCTCTTCTATTACCTGTTATACTTTCATCTAGTTTATCAAAAGGTGCTTTACGAATGTCAAAAAAGAAAACAATTGTAAAAAAGCTTGATTCAATTCAAAGCTTTGGTGCAATGAATATTTTATGTACAGATAAAACTGGTACATTGACTGAAGATAAAATTGTTCTTGAAAAATATCTTGATATTAATGGAAATGAAGATATGAGAACTTTAAAACATGCTTTTTTGAATAGCTATTTTCAGACTGGATTAAAGAGTAATATTGATGAAGCTGTTATAAATCATATAAATGAACATGGTTTAAGTGAATTATCAGAAAAATATACAAAAATTGATGAAATTCCTTTTGATTTTGCAAGACGTCGTCTTTCTGTTATAGTTAGTGATGGTCAAAAAACTCAAATGATTACAAAAGGTGCTGTCGAAGAAATTTTAAGTATTTCTACAATGGTTGATTATCAATGTAATGTATCTCCTATAACAAATGCAATTAAAGAAAATATCAAAAAGATTACTAAAGATTTAAACAAACAGGGGCTTCGTGTTGTTGCTGTTTGTCAAAAAAATAATTTAGAAAAAACTTCTGAATTTACAGTATCAGATGAAAAAAATATGGTTTTAATTGGTTTTATAGGATTTCTTGATCCTCCAAAAGAAAGTGCTAAATCATCAATTGAAAAACTTAATAAAAATGGAATTAGAGTTATTGTTTTAACTGGTGATAATGTTGAAGTTACAAAATGTATTTGTGATAAAGTTGGTATTAAATCACCAAAAATTATTATTGGAAGTCAAATTGATAAATTACAAGATATTGCTATAAAAAGATTATTGAAAAAGACAAATATTTTTGCAAAACTTTCTCCTATTCAAAAAGCTCGTATTGTAAGACTTTTAAGAGATAGTGGAAATGTTGTTGGATATATGGGTGATGGTATAAATGATAGTCCTTCACTTATAAATTCTGATGTTGGTATTTCTGTTGATACAGCTGTTGATATTGCAAAAGAATCTGCAGATATTATTTTACTTGAGAAAGATTTACATGTTTTACTTGATGGTGTAAAAGAAGGTCGTCATACTTATGCAAATTTAATGAAATATATTAAACTTGCTGCAAGCTTTAACTTTGGTGAGGTTATGTCTGTAATTATTGCAAGTGTTATTCTTCCATTTTTACCAGAAACACCAATTCAACTTTTAGTTGAGGGATTATTATATGATTTCGGGCAATTGACTTTGCCTTTAGATAATGTTGATGAAGAATATTTGAGAAAACCTAAAAAGTTTGATGTAAAAAGTTTAAAACATTTTATGCTATTTATGGGTCCACTTAGTTCATGTTTTGATTTAATAGTTTTTGCTTTAGTTTGGTTTACTTATGATATTCATGAACCTGCAATTTTCCAAACTATTTGGTTTATTTATAGTATTGTTTCAAACCTTGTTGGAATGCATGTTATTAGAACTGCTAAGATTCCTTTTAAAGAGAGTCATGCTTCAAAAGCTGTTTACTTTTCATCAATTTCAATTTGTATTATTGCTATGATTATACCTTTTACTTTTATAGGTCGTGCAATTGGTCTTACTGCTCTTGCTGCTAAAGATTTCTTTGTTATTATTGGTGTTCCAATATTGTATTGTTTTGTTGCAGTTATTGCTAAAAAGATTTATATTAAGAAATATGGTGAATGGATTTAGAAAATATAAAAGGAGATGGCTAACATCTCCTTTATTGTTACATAATTTATATTTTATGCAGATTTTTTTAATTTTTCTATAATATTATTATTTCTTTCAATAATCTCATTATAATATATACTTAATTCTTTTAGCTCTTCAATAGACATTTCTTTTAATTTATTTTCGTCATTCTCTATCTTACTTAACATCTCAACTTTTCTTGCTACTTTGCTTGCTGAATTGCTTTTATCTTCAATTTTTTCTAAAAACTTTTGTCTTTGGTTATTTTCTACTACTACACTTTGTACTTCATCTGTATTACTTTTTTCTGTTCTCTTCCTTGAAAAAATGGTTTTAAAAATTTCTGTTATTCTAGTTATACTATTAGACTTATAATTTTTTAACTTGTTGTTATTCATTTTCTATCCTCGTATAATAAAAATATATTTATTATACGAATTTTTCCTTTCTTTGAAATTTACTATAATATTTATATAAACTCTGTGAATTATTTTTTTCCTTTCTCTATATAAATACTATAAAACATTTTTACTTTTGTTGGATTTGTGTTCTTAAATTTTGTATTTGTTCTTCTTGTTTTTTTATTACCTGCTGTTGTTCTAAAATTCTCTTTATTAGTTCTTCATTTGCTTTTACTCTCGCATTATTTTTATCTAATATATTTGTTAATTGTTCTAAGCTCATATTGCTTAAAGCTTCTTCCGTTTTCTCTGAATCTTGTGATTTTAGTGCTTTTTGTATATCTTTATCTGCTCTTAATTCTTCACTTGCGTAGTATAATGCTCTTCCATCTTGTTTTACTGCTTCTAATACTACTTCTTTATCTCCTTGTAATTTTTCACTTGCGTAGCATAATGCTGTTCCATGTTGTTTTACTGCTTCTATTACCACTTCTTTATCTGCTCTTAATTCTTTACTTGCATAGTCTAAGTCCATTCCATGTTGTCTTACTGCTTCCAATACTACTTCTTTATCTCCTCTTAATTCTTTACTTACATCGTATAATTGTCCACCTCGTTTTATTGCTTCTAATACTACTTCCTTATCTCCTTGTAATTTTTCACTTGCGTAGAATAATGCTGTTCCATCTTGCTTTACAGCTTCTAATACTACTTGTTTATTTCCTTTTAATCCTTTACTTGCATACTTTAATGCTCTTCCATCTTGTTTTACTGCTTTTAATGCTTCTTCTTTTGACACATATCTAATATCATCCATTTTCTTCCTCCATTCGTATACATAATTATAACATATTAATTAGCCTTTTTCAATACTTCAAATAAAATTTTCTAGCATATCTCAAAATCAATTTGTCTCATTAATTTACTAGCATTAGCAACTCTAATTTTAACCTTATCTCCAATTTGATAAATCTTTCCAGTATGTTCACCAATAGCTTGTCTCTTTTCTTCATTGTAAATAAAATATTCATCGCCTAATTTTTCGTAACGAATTAAACCTTCAACAGTATTGTCAAGTTCAACAAATATTCCAAAATTAGTAACAGATGATACAATTCCTTCATATTCTTCACCAATTTTACTTTCCATGAATTCTGCTTTCTTAATATCTTCTGCTTCTCTTTCTACTTTTGTTGCAACTCTTTCTCTTTCTGAACAATTTTCCGCTCTCTTTTCTGCTCTTTTTTCATATTTCTTAATCCAAAAATCATTTAATAAATAATCATTATCTAAATATTTTGATATTATTCTGTGTATGAATAAATCAGGATATCTTCTTATTGGTGATGTAAAATGGCAATAATATTTACTTGCAATTCCAAAATGTCCTTTATTTTCTGCTTCATATTTTGCAACTCTCAAAGTTCTTAATATTATATTTGATACTACTTTTTCTTCGTCTTTACCTTTTACATCTTCAAGAATTTTTGCAAATTCATTTGGATAAATAATTTCTTCTTTTGAAATTTTTATTTTATATCCAAAATTATATAATGATTTATTTAATTCTTTTACTTTATCAACATCTGGTGCTTCATGGTTTCTATATATAAATGGTGCTTGTAACCAATAAAATTTTTCAGCAACTGTTTCATTTGCAATTAGCATAAATTGTTCAATTATTTCATTTGCAAAATATGTTTCATATTTTTTTACATCTATTGCAACACCATTTTCATCAAGTATTATTTTACTTTCTGGAATTTCAAGATTCAAATATCCATTTTCTTTTCTTTTTGCTTTTAATATATTTGCTAATTCTGCCATTAAATCAAAATATGAAATATATTTTTCATATCTTTTTAATACTGTTTCATCAGATCTATCTAATATTTTTTGTACATCTGTATAACACATTCTTTCTGTTACACATATTACACCTTTATATATATCTGATGATACTATTTTAGCTTTTGGTGTTATTTCCATTGAACATGATAATGTATATCTATCTTCACCTGCATTTAAACTACATATTCCATTTGATAATTCTCTTGGAAGCATTGGTATTACTCTTCCTAACATATAAATACTTGTTCCTCTTAAATATGCTTCTTTATCAAGTTCTGTTTTTTCTCTTACATAATGACTTACATCTGCAATATGAACATCTAATTTATAATTGCCATTTTCCAATTTTTCTACATGTATTGCATCATCTAAATCTTTAGCATCTTCACCATCAATTGTAAATATTATGTCATTACGCAAATCTCTTCTTCTTGGCAAATCTGATGGATCAATTTTATCTCCATAAGCTTTTGCTTCTGCAACAACCTCATCTGGAAATTTATATGGAAGTTCATATTGTTTTATTAATGATAACATGTCAACACCTGCTTCATTAATTCCGCCTAATACTTCAATAACTTTTCCTTCTGCATTTTTTCCTTTTTCTGGATATTTTAAAATTTGTACTAATACTTTTTTCTTATCTCTTGCTTTTCCCCAATTAGCTTTTGATATAAATATATCTGTTCCAAAATTCTTATCATCTGGAACAACAAATGCAAAATTTCTACTTTTTTGAAAAGTTCCAACTACTGTATCTTTTTCATGTCTTACTATTTTTACTATTTTACCTTCTTGCTTTTTATCTCCTTCTTTTTCTGCTATTATTTTAATTGCTACAGTATCTCCATTTAAAGCATTTTTTGAATTTTCTCTTGATATATATATTTCATCTTCTTGATCTTCTATTTTTACAAATCCAAATCCTTTTTGATTTTTCCTATATGTTCCAATTATTTCTTCTTTGCTCATTTTTCCTCCTAAATTATGATTTAATATATAAAAGAAAGCAGTTCTACTGAACCGCTTTTGTTAATTTATGCTATGTAAATTATAGAAAGTGCTATTGTAACTATTACAAATGATATTCCTAATATAATAGTCCATTTTTTTTGCATTCCTTCTTTTGTTCTGCCTTTATTTTTCTCAAAAAAGTTATTTGTAGATGAACCTGTTATTGTTGATGATAACCCTGCATCATCTTTTGATTGTACCATGGCTAATATTGTTAATGCTAAACAAATTATTAAATCTACTACAACTAATATTATTTTTACTACTTGCATTTAGTATTCCTCCTAACGGTTTAATTATTCATATTTATAATACTAGAACATTTTAACATATATTTCCTAGAAAATCAATGCTAATAAATTAAAAACTGCAACTTTTAACATAATTTTTATAAATAAACTTGAATTTGTAGCTATTATAGCTCCTTTATTTAATTCTTCTAATCCTTTACCGATTTTTTTCACTTCTTCTTCATCAAGTATCTTTTTTTCTTTCAAATATTCTTTTGCTAAATATTCTGATTTTGTCATTGCATCATTTTCTAAAAACATTCTAATAGCATAATATAACATACTTATTATTAATAATATATTTGAAAAAACTAATTCATTTGGTAGTTTTTTTATGATTATTAATATACTTGATATTATGAAATATAATATGTATATATTTGAAAAAATAAAATTAAAAATCAAGACTTTTCTGTCCTGTATTGAATGTAGGCATTCATGTGCAATTGTTTGAATCCTTGTAAAACTTCCATGCATATTTCCTAAATATATTTTATCTTGTAGTGCAATATATAATGTTGAATCTGATTCAATATTTTCTTCTATTTGCGTTTTTTCATTTTCCATTTTTTTTAATATTTCTTTACAAATTTCTATATTATCTGGATATTTTTCTGAAATTTTATTTAATTCTTTATCTATTGCAATTTTATTTAATTTCTTAATATTAATTGGCATTAAGAGTATCATTACTACACTTGAAATAAGTGCACTTATTATAATTAGTATCATTTTTAATTATTACCTTTCTTTTATAATTAAAATTTCCTAATTACATTATAAATTCAATTCTTATTTTAATAGTTCTTGTACTACATTTCCTATTATTTTATTTACATCTGCTATTAATACATTAAATCTTATTTCAGCATCAAAATATTTACTTGCTTCTTCATTTTGGATAAGTTCTCCATATAATTCTTGAACATGTTTCATTTTTAGTTCATCATCTTTTCCTGTTTGTAATGCCACTATTTGAGCTTCATATCTTGCATTTTCAAATTCATCAATTTTTTTCTTTAATTCATAATTTAAGTTAATAGCTTCTTTTGCAGTTCTATATGTTACATATTCTTCTGATTTCTTTATTTCTTCTGCTAATTCATTTGCTAAATCATAAACTTTCATGTTCTTGATTCTCATCTCCTTGCCTTTTTTCAAAATATCATAATATTTACGAATTTTCTCAAAAATATTATTCTAATATTATGAATTAATATTCTTGTATTGTCCATTTTTCAGTATTTACTTCATACCATTTTTGAACTTGATCATTTAATCTTACAGCAATATAATAAACATTTCCTTCTTTTTGTTCTACATTATATGTAACATTTGAATCATTTTCTCCCCATTCTTTTTTGGCAAGTTCTATTGCTTTTTCTTCTTTTGTTTGTGATGTACTAGTTGTTTGACTTGCATCACTTTCTTTTTCTTCTTCTCCTACATATCCATTTGTTGAAGCTGTACTAGTACTTTCTGTCTTAGTTGTTTCTGTATTTGTTGTACTAGTAGTTTGAGTTGAATTTGTAGTTATGTTTGTATTTTCTGTTTGTTTTGTACTTTGACTATTTAATGAATTTGATTTGTTGTTTTCTATTATTTCTGGATATATTATAAAACCAACAATTAATGCAATTGCTAAAAATGCAACAATTATTATCATAGTTAATAAATTTTGTTTTTCTCTTGTTTCCATTTTCTTTTTTCCTTTCTCTATATATCTTTTTTGTAAGCTTTTTTATAAAATTTCCGCATTTTTTTCTCCATCAGAAAACTTTATTGTAATTATATCACCTTTATCTATTTGAGTAGCTCTCTTTATAATTTTTCCATCTTTTTCTGTTAAACTATATCCTCTAATTAATGTTTTTAATGGACTTATAGAATCTAATTTTGTTACTAATTCTGTATATTTATTCTTCTTTTCTGTTTTTATTTCTTTCATCGCATTTTCTAATCTTTTCATATAATCATCTAATATTATAGAATTATCCATAACTTTTCTCATTGGATCTGTAAATATTCTAGATTTCATTACTTTTTCAAATCTTAATTTCATGATTTCTATTTTTTTCTTTAATGCTAATTTGCTTCTATCTTGATAATTTATAATTTTTTGCTTAACTTCAAAAATATCTGGTACTGCTAATTCTGCTGCAGCAGATGGGGTTGGTGCTCTCAAATCTGCAACAAAGTCTGCTATTGTAAAATCTGTTTCATGTCCTACTGCTGATATTATTGGAATTTTAGAATCATAAATCGCTCTTGCCACAATTTCTTCATTAAATGGCCATAAATCTTCTAATGATCCTCCTCCTCTTCCAATTATTAAAACATCTGCTAATTTTTTTTCATTCATTATTCTAATTTTATCAGCTATTTGTTCTGCAGCACCAGGACCTTGTACTGGCACTGGTAATAGTCTTATATATACATTTGGATTTCTTCTTGTTGAAACATTTATTATATCTCTTATAACAGCTCCTGTTTGAGATGTTAAAACTCCTATTACATTTGGATATAATGGTATTATCTTTTTATGAGATTGCTCAAAAAGGCCTTCTTTTTCAAGCTTAGCCTTTAATTGTTCAAATTGTTCATGCAAATCTCCTATACCATCTTCCATCATTGATTTTGCATATATTTGATATACTCCATCTCTTTCAAATACAGATACAGTTCCAAATACCATAACTTTCATTCCATCTTTAGGTTTAAATGTTAATTTTTCTGCATAACTTTTAAACATTATACATTTTATTAAGGAGTTCTCATCTTTTAAAGTAAAATATAAATGTCCTGTATAATGATTTTTAAAATTTGATATTTCTCCTTTTACTAGTATTGCATTTAAGTTCTCATCTTCATCAAATCTATCTTTTAAATATTTATTTAATTGTGTTACCGTTACTGCATTATATTTCATTTGTTATCTCCTTACCCTTATTCGGCAATTTGCTCCTTAACAACACTTGCAAGTATTCCATTTATAAAGTTTCTTGATGTTTCTTCTCCATATTTTTTGGAAATCTCTAATGCTTCATTTATTGCAACTTTATATGGTAATTCTTTATATTTTATTTCATAAATAGCAAGCTTTAATATACTAAAATCTACTTTTGAAATTCTTTCTAGTGTCCAATCAGCTTTTAGATTCTTTTTTATTAAATTATTTATTTCATCTGTATGTTGTTTTATTCCATTAATTGCGTCTATAATATATTCTTTTGCTTCTTTATCTGTTATTTCTTCACATTCTAAATATAAATCAATTTGTTCTTCTAAATTTTCTGGTTCCTGAATTTCAAAACTATATATTAGTTTAAATGCTGCTTCTCTAATTGCTGATCTTTTCATAATTTTAATGCTAGACTTTTCTTCTAGCATTCTCCCTTCTAAATTTTTATATTTTAAAGTCTATCTATAAAGTTTTTTAATTTTTCTTTTACAATGTCTTTATTTTTTTGTACATAACTTCCAACCATTGCTCCTAATATTATTACAACACAGCCTATTATTAGGTCATATAATTTTGTACAAAGTATTAATATAGCAACAACTATTCCTATAATTGCCCCTTTATATTGGTTCCAAAAGTTTTTAAATCCTTCCATGTTATACCTCCATTTTTATTTGTTATTGCTTATTCTTTTGTTTCTTCTTGTTTTTTACTCATATTTATAATTTTTATATTTACATTTTTTACATCTAAATCTGATGTTTTTTTCATTTCTTCTTTTACTTTTGTTTGTAATCTATTTGCCAAATCTTTTATTATAACATCATCTTTTACTACAACTTGTAATGTTATTGATATTTCATTTTGTTCATCTATTGATATTCTAGGTGTACAATTTTCAATATTGTCAAATTTATAAACTACTGATTTTATCATATTATCTAATGTTTCTTTTGTTATTAAAAGTTGTCCATTTTCATTTTTTAATAATATTCCTTGTGATTCTTTTATTTTTTCTTCTGTATCTGAATCAAAGAATATACATTTTATTGATAATAATATAAATATTGCACTTATTACTAATGTTATTTTTGATGAAATATCTCCTTGTGCAATTGTTGTTACTGTTTTTGTTACTGTTCCAATATCAATCCAATTAAAAACTAACAAACACATTATTACTGCTAAAACTAATACTATGTATGAATACACTGTTAGTGCAAATTTTTCTAAAAATTTCATTTTTCTTCACATTCCTTCCTCAAAATAGTTTTTACAACTATTTTCTCTTTTATCTTAAATGAAAAAGGCATGATTAAATTAATTTGATATTTTTTTATTCATGCCTTTTTTACTTTATTGTTGTTCTTCTATTACTTCTTCATTTTCTTCTTTTTCTTCAACTTCTTTTTCTGTCTTTACTCCTTGTACATGTACATTAACTTCTGAAACTTTTAATCCTGTCATGTTTTCAACTGATTTTTTTACTCTTGTTTGTATTTCATAAGCTACATCTGGAATTCTTGAACCATATTCCACAATGATGTTTACATCTATTCTTACTTCTTTTTCATCAGCATCAACTTTTATTCCTTTGCTAAGGTTTTTCTTTCCACTTAATACTTCTGTAATTCCTCCTGCAAATCCTCCTGCCATGCTTGCAACTCCTGGTACTTCTGATACTGCCACACCAGCAATTACTGATATTACGTCATTTGCTATTTTTATGCCATTATTTCCTTCTTCAATTTCTTTTACTTCTTCATTTTCAACATTGTTTTCTTCCATATTCTCAACATTCCTTTCTTGTTTTTTTAGATATATTTTATATCCTTTCTCTATTAGTATATCAATTTTTATTTTTTTTTACAACTATTTTTAGTGAATTATTATATTAATATTGTCTACCCCATATAACCATTTTTGTTGCTGGTTTTCCACAACATACACATATATCTCCAATATGTTCTTGTTCAAATGGCATACATCTTGATTTTGCTGCTGTTAATTCTTTTATTTTTGCCTCACATTCTTCATTTCCACACCACATTGCTTTTATAAAACCTTGTTCTTTGTTCATATTTGCTTGAAATTCTTCTAAATTATGTGCAATAGTTGTTTTTGCTTCCATTCTTTTTTTACATGTATCAAACATATTTTGTTGAATTAGTTCTAGTATTTCGCCTATTTTTGAAGATAATTCATCTAATTTTACTTCTATTTTTTCATTTGTATCTCTTCTAACTAAAATACAAATTCCATTTTCTATGTCTCTTGGTCCCATTTCTATTCTTAATGGAACTCCTCTCATTTCCCAATCATTAAATTTATACCCTGGTGATACTTTTTCTCTGTCATCTAATTCAATTCTATATTTATTTTTTAACTCTTCAAATATTTCTTGAGCTTTTTCTTTTACTCCTTCTTTATGCATTGCTACTGGTACTAAAACTACTTGTATTGGTGCTACTCTTGGTGGTAATTTTAGTCCTCTATTATCACCATGTGCCATTATTAATGCTCCTATAAGTCTTGTTGATATTCCCCAAGATGTTTGATATGCATATTCTTGTTTTCCTTCTCTATTTTGAAATACTACATTAAATGGTTTTGTGAAATTTTGTCCAAAATAATGTGATGTCCCTGATTGTAATGCCTTTCCATCATATGTCATTGCTTCTATTGTATATGTTTCGTCAGCTCCAGCAAATTTTTCTGATTCTGTTTTTATTCCTTTTATAACTGGTATTGCTAAAAGATTTTCAGCTATATCTGCATATATATTTAACATTTGTAATGTTCTTTCTTGTGCTTCTTTTGCTGTTTCATGTATTGTATGTCCTTCCTGCCACAAAAATTCTCTTGAGCGCAAAAATGGTCTTGTTTCTTTTTCCCATCTTAATACACTACACCATTGATTATATACAAATGGTAAGTCTCTCCATGATTTTAACCATTTTGAATACATTGTTGTAAATATTGTTTCTGATGTTGGTCTTACACATAATTTTTCGTCTAACTTCTCTCCTCCTGCTTCTGTTACCCAAGCAACTTCTGGTGCAAATCCTTCTACATGGTCTTTTTCTTTTTGTAATAAACTTTCTGGTATTAATACTGGAAAATATGTATTTTTTACTCCTGTTTCTTTAAATTTTCTATCTGCATAATTTTGGATATTTTCCCAAATCGCATATCCATATGGTCTTATTGCTATACAACCTTTTGTATCTGTATAATCTGCAAGTTCTGCTTTTAATACTATGTCTGTATACCATTGAGCAAAGTTTTCATCTATATTTGTTATTTCTTTTACAAAGTTTTTATTATCTTCCATTAATATTTTCTCCTTTTTATTCTTGATTTTCTTTCACTTCTTCTCTTTCACTCGGCATTGGAACCTCCGTCTCAATTAAGTCATCTATTACAATTTGTCTATTTGAGTCTAATTTATATCTTGGAAGTTCTGGTAATTTATTTAGATCTGTATAGCCGAACATTTTTAAAAATTCTTGAGTTGTTTTATATGTTGTTGGTCTTCCTGGTAAATCTGCTTTTCCAGCTTCTTCTATTAATCCATATTCTAATAACTTATAAATTGTCCCATCTGAGTTTACACCTCTTATTGCTTCAATTTCTGGTCTTGTAGCTCTTGGATTATATGCTATTATTGCTAATGTTTCCAATGCTGCATTTGATAAATTTGGTTTCGTTCTTTTATCTATTATTGGATATATATATTCATAATATTTAGGGTTACTACACATTTGATAACCTTTTTCTACTTTTATAATTTGTATTCCACTTTTCTCATATCTTATTTGCATTTTATTTATTATATTTTCTATTTTTTCTTGGCTCATTTCTAATGCTATCATTAATTCTTGTTCTGCTACAACTCGCCCTGCTGCAAATAGTATTGCTTCAATTATTTGTTCATAATTATTATTTTCATTTTGATTATCTGCCATTTGCATTTCCTCTCTTTCATATGGTACTATTTTACTATATTATACCTGAAATTGCAAGAATAAATTAGTATTTTATGTATATATCATTTTTAAATTTTTCTTGCTTTATTTATTTTTTTATGGTAAGATAAAAAAAAAATAAGTAAATTGTAATATGAAAGGATATATTATGTCAGAAGAAAATAAAAAAATAAAAATAGTTGATGGTGATGGATCTACTTTAGATATTTCACCTGTTTATAATCATATTAAAGATGTAATTCCAAAGAAAAAAAATACTAAAAAAGATATTATTGTTCCTAGTGAAAAAAAGATTGAAAAAAAATAGAAAAAAGATTTATAGTAATGAATTTTATTTTCATCTACTATAAATCTTTTTTTTATTTTCCTGAATTATATGATTTTAAATTTATTCCATATGTCTTATATACCCAGTCATAATAATCCCATACATCTAATGTTTTTGGTTTTCCATAATCAACTCCATATGTTTCAACTGTAACATTTGATATTATTACATCATTTACTGGTGTACTTACTTCTGTATTTGAACCTGAATCGGAGTCTGAATTTGTTGATTTTGATGATGCTTTTACTTCAACATTTTCAATTGCATGCACTACATCTAATCCTTCTATTACTTTTCCAAATGTGGCATAGCTTCCATCTAATGATGTATTTGATGCTGTATTTATAAAGAATTGTGAACCTGCTGAATTATAACTTTCTGTTGTTAATTGTGATGAATATGATGTATAATCTGCTCTTGCCATTGAAATTACACCATCAGTATTTTTTATTTTGTTTTCATATCCGTTTGCAAGGAATTCACCTGTTATACAATATTTTTTATCTGAATCTGTTCCAGCTTCTGCTAATCCTATATCACTTAATTCTGGAGAACCTGTACCATCTCCATTGCTATCTCCACCTTGAATCATAAATCCTTTTACAACTCTATGGAATTTTAATCCATCATAAAATCCATGATTTGCTAATGCTATAAAATTAGCAACTGTATCTGGAGCCATTTCTGGATATAATTCTAATTTTATTGTTCCAAAGTCTTTTACTTCCATTGTTACTATTGGATTTTTTACTTCCATTGTTACTTTTTTGTAATATCCAAATGATATTGTTCCTATTAATACTACAATAACAATTAATGCTATTATTGTTAAAATGTTTGTTAATTTTTTCATTTTTATAATCCTTCCTTTTGTATTTTACGAAGCTAATTATACATTTTATTTTTTTAAATTGCAACATTTTTCAAAAACATTTCACATTTTTCTTTTAAACTAAATTATCAAAAGCAAATTGTTCTTGCATTTTTCTTAAATATTGCTTTATTGCTTCTGCTCTTACTTCTCCAATTCCATCTACTTTATCTAAATCATTTATATCTGCAACCAATATATGTTGAAATGATTTAAATGATTTTACTAAATTATCAACAATTGAACTTGGCATTCTTGGGACTTTGTTTAATATTCTATATCCTTTTGGATATACTGCTAAATCTTCATAATTTTCAAAACTTTCATATCCAAGCAATTTGGCTATTGTACTTTGTTTCATTAATTCTTCATGTCCTAAATTTTCTAAATGTTCTATTATTTCTTCTGATGTCGATTCTGCAACTAAATAATCTTTAACTAATTGCATTTCTTCTTTTTCTAATCCCCCAATTAGTTCCTCTAATTGCATACTTACAAGTCTTCCATCTTCTCCTAATTCATATATTTTCTTTTTTATTTCTTCTACAATTCTCTTTACCATTTCTGCTCTTTGAATTACAGATATTACATTATCTAATGTTACAATATCATTAAATTCATATTCATTTAATATACTTAATTTACTATCATATACTTTTCTGTATTTTTCTAATGTTTGAATTGCTTGATTTGCTTTGTTTAATACCACATCTGTATCTTCCAATATATATCTATAGTTGTCTTTAAAAATTGTTATTATATTTCTTCTTTGAGATATACTTATAACTAATTCTCCTGTTTGTTTTGCTGTTCTTTCTGCAGTTCTATGTCTCGTTCCTGTTTCAACTGTTGGTATTTGATATGATGGTATTAATTGTGCATTTGCAAATAATATTTTTTTCATATCTCCACTTAATATTATTGCACCATCCATTTTTGCTAATTCATATAATTTTGATGATGTATAATCTTCATTTATATTAAATCCACCATCAACAATTTCATCAATTACTTCCTGCTTATCTGTTATTAATAATAATGCTCCTGTTCTTGCTTTTAATATATTGTCTAGTCCTTCTCTTATAGGTGTTCCTGGTGCTATTTTCTTTAAAATTTCTGCAATTGGATCTTCTTTTATTGCCTTCATTGAAAAACCTTCCTCTCTACTATAAAGCCTATTTTTCTAATCTTTTGTTTTTATTTTATTCCTAATTTTCTTAGTGCTTCTCCAATATTTTTCACACCTATTATATCTAATTTATATTCATCTTTCAAGCTTTTTTTGTTATTTTCTGGAATTATACATGTTTTAAATCCTAACTTTTCTGCTTCTTTTAATCTTTTTTCAATTAAATTAATTCTTCTTACTTCTCCTGTCAAACCTACTTCTCCCATAACAACTGTACTTTGCGGAATTGGTATATTTTTATATGCAGATGCAACTGTTGCTATTATTCCTAAATCGACTGCTGGTTCATTTAATTTCATTCCACCTGCTATATTTAAATAAATATCTTGCCCTCCCAATGCTAATCCTGCTCTTTTTTCTAGAACTGCAATTAATACTGCTAATCTGTTATAATCAAATCCATTTGCAGTTCTTTTTGGTATTCCAAATACTGATTGTGATGTTAATGCTTGCATTTCTACTAGTATTGGTCTCGTTCCTTCTATGCTTGCTATAATACATGAGCCAGATGGATTGTCTTCTCTTTCTGTTATTAAAATGTCTGATGGATTTGTTACTTCACACATTCCTTCTTGTCTCATTTCAAACATTCCTATTTCATTTGTTGATCCAAATCTATTTTTTACTGCTCTTAATATTCTATATGTATTATATCTTTCTCCTTCTAAATAAAGTACCGTATCTACCATATGTTCCAAAACTCTTGGACCTGCTATGTTTCCTTCTTTTGTTACATGTCCTATTATTATTGTTGTTATTTGTTGTGCTTTACATACTCTCATTATTTGTGCTGTTATTTCTCTTACTTGACTTACACTTCCTGCTGCTGCAGTTATTTCGTCTGAATACATTGTTTGTATTGAGTCTATTATTACTAGTTTTGGTTGCATTTCTGATATTGCTTCTTTTACTATATCTATATCTGTTTCTCCTAAAAACATTAATTCTTCACTTTTTACCTCTAATCTATCTGCTCTTAATTTTATTTGTTCTGCTGATTCTTCTCCAGATACATATAATACTTTTCCTTCTCCTTGTACTTTTTCACATAATTGTAATATTAATGTTGATTTTCCTATCCCAGGTTCTCCTCCTAATAATATCAATGAGCCTTTTACTAATCCACCTCCTAGAACTCTATCTAATTCTGAATATCCTGTTGAGGTTCTATTTGCTTCTTGTCCTATATATGTGTTTAATGGTTTTGGGGTATTATTTATCTTTTTTTCTATTTTGTTTTCTTCTGTGTATTTCTCTATTTTTTGTTCATAAAATGTATTCCAACTATTACATGCTGGACATTTTCCTAACCATTTTGGTGATTCATTTCCACATTCACTACATACAAATATTGTTTTTGCTTTTGCCATTTTTCCATCATTCCTATCTTATTTTTTCTTTTTGAATTATATATTTTTTGTTTTTATTAGTCAATATATTTTCGAAAAAATGTTTGCAATTATTTGTAATTTATTTCCTTTGATTTCGACAAATTTTGATGTTATTATTAATTATAAGAACTAATTTTATTTTGCCTTTATTTTAAGACAGAAAGGACTGAGATTTATTATGAATAAAATTATTATAGGATTAAAAAATTTAGATAAGGATACTTATAAAATTATAAAATATGGTATATTATTCTCAATATTTCTTGCGATTATTGCATCTACAATACTAATTTCTTACATATTACTTGGAATTAACTTATTTTATCATATTGGTGAACTTTTAATTAAATCTAGTTTTACTTTTGCTACACAATTTGTCATTTGTGGTATTATTGTTGATTCTATAAAAAAACAAATTATATAGATATAATATAAAAGAAAGCCCCTTAGGGGCTTTAATAATATTTATATATTATTCTGCTGATTCTTCTGTTTCAGGAGCGTTATAAGCTTCTAAAATAGCTTTTTGAATTTTTTCTCTTGTCTCAGCATTGATTGGATGAGCTATGTCTTTGAATTCTCCGTTTGGAGTTTTTCTGCTTGGCATAGCAATGAATAATCCATCTTGACTTTCGATAACTTTGATATCATGGATAACAAATTCATTATCGAATGTTACAGAAGCAACAGCTTTCATTCTGTTCTCTGAATTTACTTTTCTTAAACGTACGTCTGTTATTTGCATTGTGTGCACCTCCACTGTTAAATTTTTTGTACTAATAAGTTTTATATCTTATGTACTAGTCTATTATTCTCCAATATTTTCTTTTTTCCCTCTTTTTTTTCAAAAAAATTTTTTATTTTATTTTTTTTAGATTTATTGTCTCAAAAAACTTGAAATTTGCATTATATAAGTATATAATGTGAACTAATAATTTAGACATATATTTTGAAAATACAAGGAGAGATTTTATAATGCCAAATATTGAAAATATTAAAAAATATCAAAAAATACATATGATAGGAATTGGTGGAATTAGCATGAGTGGAATTGCTGAAATCCTTGCCAATTGGGGGTTTTCTGTTTCTGGAAGCAATAATGTTGATTCAGAAATTTTACATACTTTAGAAAATGCAGGAATTAAAGTATTTGTTGGTCATGATGCAAAAAATGTAATTGGAGCTGATTGTGTTGTTTATACAGCTGCAATTCATCAAGACAATCCAGAACTTGTACATGCAAAAGAACTTGGAATTCCTACTATAGAAAGATCTGATTTTTTAGGTGAACTTACAAGATGTTATAAAAATACTATTGCAATTTCAGGAACACATGGAAAAACAACTACAACATCACTTGTTTCTTTATGTTTCTTAGAAGCATTAAGAGATCCAAGTATACAAGTTGGTGCAATAATAAAAGAACTTGATGGAAATTATAGAGTTGGAAATAGTGAAAATTTTATAATAGAAGCTTGTGAATATGTTGAGAGTTTTTTAAAATTTAGTCCAAAATCTGAAATAATTTTAAACATTGATAATGATCATCTAGATTATTATAAAAATTTAGAAAATATAAAGAATGCTTTTATAAAATATGTAAAATTACTACCTGAAGATGGACATTTAATAATAAATGCTGATGATAATAATTGTTTAGACCTACCTGTTTATTCAAAAGCTCAAGCAATTAAATATGGTATCGAAAATGATGATGTTGATTTTCAAGCGAAAAATATTAAATTTGATGATGAAGGAATGGCTGAATTTGATGTTTATAAATATAATGAATTTTATGAACATATTTCACTTTCTATTCCAGGAAAACATAATATTTTAAATGCTTTAGCTTGTATTGCTTTATGTGATACTTATGGAATTTCAAAAGCTGATATAAAAAATGCTATTCATAAATTTAAAGGTGCTGATAGAAGATTTGAATTTAAAGGTATGTTAAATGGTGCTAGAGTTTATGATGATTATGGTCATCATCCAACAGAAGTTAAAGCTACTGCAAAAGCTTTAAAAAACAAAAAATATAATAAATCTTGGGTTGTATTCCAACCACATACATATAGTAGAACATTTAATCTTTTAGATGATTTCGCAAATGCTTTACTTGAATTTGATAATATTATTGTTACAGATATTTATGCAGCAAGAGAAACTAATACTTATAATATTTCTTCAAAAGATTTAGTTAATAAAATAATTGATTTAGGAAAAAATGCTATATATCTTCCTTCTCTTGAAGAATGTGCTTCTTATCTAAAAGAAAATGTAAAAAAAGATGATATTGTTCTTACTTTAGGTGCTGGAACTGTTACAAATATAGGACCTATGATTGTTGAAAAGAGATAGTTATAAAACTATCTCTTTATTCTTCTCCAAAAACTTCTCCATCTGATTCAATTATTTCAATATTCATCTTATTTTCTTTTTGAGAATTAACTTCATTTTGAACAATTTTTTCATCTTGTTTTTTCACTTCTTCACCTTTTTTCTCTTGATTCTTATTACAATCCGATTTTTTACAATTCTTCTTTTTTATATCTTCTAAAATTCTTTTTGTTCTTTCATCTTTTTGACAAATAGATTTATTAAACATTTCATTAATTTTCTGCATTAAATCTGGAACATAATCTATAAGTCTATCAATACAAGATTGATGGTCAACAGGCATTAATTTTACATTATCTCCTTGCACAACTAAAAAAGCAACTGGATTTATTGAAACACCTGCCCCTGCTCCACCTCCAAATGGTAATTTGTATTCAATTTCTTCATCTTTGTCTTTCATTCTATATTGTTTTATAGTTTCACCTGTAAATTCACTTCCACCTGCTGCAAATCCAAAAGATACTTTAGAAATTGGAATAATTGTAATTCCATTCATTGATTGAATTGGCTCACCTACTATAGTATTCACATCTACCATGTTTTGAATACTATTCATTGCTGTAATCATTAAATTTTCAATAGGATGTTCTCCCATAATATCACTTACCTTACTTTAAAATTTAGATTTTTATTTAAGGCTTTATCCATAAACCTTTCCTTTATATTGTTTTTTATAAATTTATATATATAATGCATCAAATATATTGTAAATATACCATTTAGATTAATTTTTAATAAATTTCTATTTGCATAAATTGGCAAAATCTGATATTTCGGCTTTTTTATAATTATTCCCAATATTCCAGCCAAAATTCCCACTAATATTGCAGTTATTCCTGCATCTTCTGTTCCAATATTGACATTCAAATCTATATTTTTTATATCTATATTAATATTTTGAATCAATTCCAAATAATTTATTTTTATATCTTTATTTTTAAAAATCTTTATATCAAAATCACTTGTTTCAAATTTCACATCTTTCATTGGTATATTTCTTACATTTTTTCTAAATAATTTAATTTTATTAAATAATAATAAATAAACATATATTTTTCCATCTTCATTTATTTTTTCTTCTGCATCTGTATCAATTATAAGATTTTCTATATCTATACCAATTTTACTTGTATGTATTGCAATTATCAAAATCGTAAATATTACTAATATAAAAAGAAAAAACAATATTATCAACTCTTTTCTTAAAAGTTATAATATTATTTTTTCCTATTTTTTCTTTTTTAATCTTCAATTTGTTTTGGGTGAAATTTTGACTTTTCTACCTCTATGTCTCCAAATAATTCATCTTGTTCTGTTACAACTTTATTTCTACGTGACATTTCTAAAAGTCCTGTAAATGCTGTAACAACTTCATTTTTACTATGTTTTTTTAATGTAAATAATTTATTAAATGTAAATTTCTTATATTTTATTAATGCTCTATACATATCTTTTACTTTATCTCCAACAGAAAATGTTTCTGTTATTGCTATTTTTTCAATATTTGCAGCATTTTCATTTATTTTTTCAGCATTTGTTTGCAACAATTTTTGATAAACTTCTGGTATTATATTTGGAGTATAATCTTTTTGTATTTTTTGTTTTGGTAATTCAATTTCTTCTGGCATTTTAAATAATCTATTTGAATTTACTAAAAATGCTTCTTTTAATTTTTTGGTTATTTCTTTATATTTTTTATATTCAATTATTCTTCTAATAAGTTCTTCTTCTGTAATTTCTTCCTCTTCATTTTCTACTTTTGGTAATAAATGTTTTGATTTTAAATATAATAATGTTGATGACATAACTAAAAATTCACTTGTTATATCTAAATTCATTTTTTCCATTTGATTTATATAATCTATATATTGATCTGCTATTTCACTTATATTTATGTCATAAATATCCATTTTATTTTTGTCTATTAAGTGACATAATAAATCTAATGGTCCTTCAAAATTTTCTAATTTTATAGAATATATTCTTCCACTTGTAATTAAATTTTGCATTTGTTTTTCCTTCCTTTAAGCTACAACTCTGTCCAAAATTAATTTATTCATATTTGCTTATTGGATATCCTTTTCTAAACAAATATTGATTAATTTTTTCTTCTTCTATATTTCCTGCTTTTTTTCTTCTTATTTTTTCTATACATTTCTTTTCATATTCTTCAAGTTCTTCTCTATTATCTTCTATATATTTTTCGACTAATTTTTTGTCTAATCCTTTTTCTAGAAGTTTGTATTTTAATTCTCTTATTGATAATGTTTTTAACATCATATATTCATTTACTTGTTTTTGAATAAATTGATAATCATCTAAATAGTTAGCTTCTTTTAGATATTCAATTATTTCATCAAGTAATTGTTCATCTATTTCATTTTTAAACTTTTTTCTTACTTCTTGCTCTGTTCTTTTTTTATATGTAATATATTTCATTATTCTTGTTTTTGCTTCATCTTTTCTCTTTAAATCATCAATTTTTGTAGTTTTAATATCTTCTAATTCTATTGATTTTAGTGATTTAAAATCGTCAACATTGTTTATTATTTTCATTATGTTTGCTCCTTTTGATTAATTTTATATGATTTTTTATTTTTTTGCAAGATTTTTCAAGTATATTTTGGCTTAATAAATAAATACTATAAATAAGGTTTTTTTGAAACCTTTAATTGTAATTTTTAGAAAGGAATGTTGACATTATGAGTAAAAAATTGTTTCTTGCAATTGGTTTGGCTATAGCAATAATATTCTCTTTTTCTGTTACTTTAAGTTTTGCTACTGAAAATACTATGCAAAATGCTGGTAATGATGTTGTTAATGGTGTAAGAGATGTTGTTGGTGGAGCTGAAAATGCTGTTGAAGACGCCGTAAAAGGTGTTGCAAATGGTATAAATGATATGACTAATATGAATAATAACAACAATAATGCAAATACTAATACTACAAATAATACTAATAATAATGATATTATGACTGGTATTGGTAATGATGCTAATACAGCAGTTAGAAATACTACAGGTTATAATGCTACTAGAACAGCAACAGATGCAAACACAGGTAATTTCTTAGGTATGAATTCTACTATGTGGACTTGGATTATAATTGCTGTTGCAACTGCTGTTATTATTGCTTTAATTTGGTATTATGCTTCTTCTAATAATAGAAGAACTAACTACTATGATGATGACAATAATCATTAATCTTTAAATACAAGAAAAAGGCCTCATAACATTAGTTATGAAGTCTTTTTTTGTGTTTTTAAAAGTTTTTCATATTCTTCAGTTTTTTGGGCAATTCTTCTATCATTTATTTTTATTTCTTCATTAAGCATCTGCAAGATTTTTGATATTGTTTTAGGCTCTAAAGTTTTAATATTTATTTCTTCTTTTTTTACTTTTTGATATATTTCAAAAAATTGCTTTTTATCTTCCATTATCATCTTCTCCTTTAGATTGATTTTCCAATTTTTCTCCTACTTTTTTTTGTTTCTTAAGATAAAGAATATTTGCATCTAATTCTTGCATTTTTTCTTGTTGTATTCTTAATTTTGATAATGCTATTTTTATTGTTTCTTCATTTTCATCTTTATAAATTGTAATTCCATTTTCAGCCAGTTTTTCTATTATTTCATTAGCTGTTTTTTCTCCAATCCATCTTAATTGCAACAAATCATCCTTACTTCTTATTCTCTCTACTAATTGTTCGACTGTATATATTTCATTTCTTGCCAACAACATATATGTTCTATGTGATAAGTTTAAGCTTTTTATCTCTAGTCCTATTTTTTCTCTCGTTTTTACTCCATTATAAACTGTAATTCCAAATTCTGATAATTTTTCTATTATTTCTTCTGCTTCTTTATTGCCAATATATGCCATAGTTAATAAATCTTTTTTACTTCTTGCTCTTTCTAATAAATCTCCAACTGTATTTATCCCATTATATTTCATTGCCTTATATAATAGTTGGGTTGAAAAATTTATGTTTTCAATTGCCATTTCTTCTATTGTATCTTCATCTATTACTCCAATATTTTCATTTTCCACATCTATCATATTTAATAGTTCCTGTTTATCTTCATCTGATAACTGTTCACTATCTTTTTCAAAAACATCCCTTTTACTAAAATATGCTCTAATAAATTCTTCAGATGGTTTATAAAGATGATTTAAAAAAACATCTTTTATTTCTTTTTTACGAATTTTTCGTACTACTTGATAACACATTATTTGATACATACTTTGTTGTTTCATATTCCTTACTTCTTTTGGTATTTCTTCTTCTCTTTTTAAGCCAAATTTAAATTCCACAATATATCTTTCTCTATCTGTTAACATTTCTCTTAAGATTTTTTCTAAAATCACATCAACTTCTGGTCCTAATATTATATTAGTAGCATATTTTTCTCCGTACATATATGAGATAAAATTCAATAAAGCTTTCTGTTTTTCTAAACTTTGAGAGCCTAAATAGAAATTTCTTACTAATGGCATTTTTGGATTTTCCATAGCTGACTCTCTATTTTCAATTTTTATTCTATGTATCTCATTATAATTTTTAGCATTAGCAAGTTTTATCATATATTTTATATAAGATTTTTTTAATTTTTCCATATTTCCAAATTCATTTATTATTTGTCTTTTTTCTTTATCACCAATTTCATATTCCTCATAAAATTCTTCAATATCCTCATTTTTAAATACTCCTCCAATTTGACTATTATTTAATTCTTCTTCTAATTTTTTTGGCAATTTTCCTCTAGATTTTCTTTCCCTTATATAAGTATAATCTTTAAAAACTTTTTCAAATTCCATTTTTTCTTTCTTATTTAAATTTTCACGTAATCTATAAAGATTAGAAAATGCATAAGGATGTTTTTCACAAAACTGTTTTAAACGTTTAATTTTGTCATATATTGTTTCTTTAGTGTTTTCTAATAATCCTAAATTTTCCATTCTTTTAAGTTCTTCAGAGTTATATTTTATCAAATTATTTTTCATTAAATATCTAAGTTGTATAAGAATTCTTCCTATATTATATCCTTCAAAAATAGTATTAGAATGAATTGATTCATTTGAATTTTCTTTCAAATATCTTTCAAATAAATCGATTTTTTCTGAAACTGATAACCCATCACAATTGGTTGATTTGGTTCTATTCTGTAATAGATTATTATCTGTATTTATTTCTATATTCATATAAATTCTCCTTTTTACACTATTTATCAGTATATCACATTATGTAAATCACGTCAATCTTTATAAGATTATTATTTGTTTTCGCCCGATTTGAGTTTATGAGCAAAGCGATGAAATATCAAAATGCTAGCGATTGTAACTTTCCTACTATATAAAAAAATAGCTTTAAGAATTACTATTATATAGAAATTCTTAAAGCTTTATATCTATCTTTTATTAAATTCTTTCATGAATTGTTCTGTTAATTACATCTAATTGTTGTTCTCTTGTTAATTTTGTAAAGTTTACAGCATATCCTGAGACTCTAATTGTAAGTTGAGGATATTTTTCTGGATGTTCCATAGCATCTTCAAGTAAAGCTCTATCAAATACATTAACATTAATATGATGTCCTGTTTCTGCAAAATATCCATCTAACATACTTACAAGATTTGTTTCTTTTGTCCACATATCTTGACCTAATGTTGAAGGTGTAATTGCAAATGTGAATGAAATACCATCTTCTGATTCTTCAAATGGTAATTTTGCAATTGAGTTCATTACAGCTAATGCACCATTTGTATCTCTTCCATGTAATGGATTTGCACCTGGTCCAAATGGAGCTCCTGCTCTTCTTCCATCAGGTGTATTTCCTGTTGCTTTTCCATATACAACATTTGATGTTATTGTTAATATTGATAATGTTTGTTTTGCACCTCTATATGCAGGATGTTTCTTTAATTTTCTTAAAAATTGTGTTACAACATCAACAGCTATTTGATCAACTCTGTCATCATCATTTCCGAATTTTGGATAATCTCCTTCAATTTCATAGTCAACTGCTAATCCGTTTTCATCTCTTATAACTTTTACTTTTGCATATTTGATTGCTGATAATGAGTCTGCAACTACTGAAAGTCCTGCTATACCACATGCCATTGTTCTTATTACATCTTTATCGTGTAAAGCCATTTCTATTGCTTCATAAGAATATTTATCATGCATATAGTGTATTGCATTTAATGCTTTTATATAAATTTTTGCTACATAATCCATCATTTGATCAAATTTTACCATAACTTCATCATAATCTAGATATTCAGATGTTATTGGTTCAAATCTTGGAGCTACTTGTTTTCCAGATTTTTCGTCTTTTCCACCATTTATTGCATATAATAATGTTTTTGCTAAGTTTGCTCTTGCACCAAAGAATTGCATTTGTTTTCCTATCTTCATTGGTGATACACAACAAGCTATTCCATAATCATCACCTAATGTTGTTCTCATTACATCATCATTTTCATATTGGATTGAAGATGTTTTGATTGATAAGTTTGCTGTATAACGTTTAAATCCTTCTGGTAATCTTGTTGACCATAATACTGTTAAATTTGGTTCTGGTGCAGGTCCTAAATTTTCTAGTGTGTGTAAAATTCTGAATGAGTTCTTTGTTACTAATGTTCTTCCATCAACTCCCATACCACCAATACTTTCTGTTACCCAAACTGGATCTCCACTAAATAATTCATTGTATTCTGGTGTTCTTAAGAATCTTACTAATCTTAATTTCATTACAAAATGATCCATTAATTCTTGTGCTTGTTCTTCTGTTAATGTTCCATTTTTGAAATCTCTTTCTATATATATATCTAAAAATGTTGATGTTCTACCAATACTCATTGCAGCACCATTTTGGTCTTTTATTGCTCCTAAATATCCAAAATATAACCATTGTATTGCTTCTTTTGCATTTCCAGCTGGTCTTGATATATCAAATCCATATTTTGCAGCCATTGCTTTTAATTCGTTTAATGCTTTTATTTGTTCATAGATTTCTTCTCTTTCTCTTATTACATCTTCTGTAAATTCATCTACATCTAATTCTTCTAAATCTAATTGTTTTTCTCTAATTAATTCATCAACACCATATAGTGCTACTCTTCTGTAATCTCCAATTATTCTTCCTCTTCCATATCCATCTGGAAGTCCTGTAATTAAATGTGCACTTCTTGCAGCTCTTATATCTGGTGTATATACGCTAAATACTCCATCATTGTGTGTTTTTCTTACTGTATGGAATATTTTATCAACTTCTGGGTCTACTTCTCTTCCATAAGCTTCACATGATTTTTCTACTATTTTGATTCCACCATAAGGCATTATTGCTCTTTTTAATGGTGCATCTGTTTGTAATCCTACTATTTCTTCTAAGTCTTTATCTATATATCCAGCTTCATGTGCTGATACTGTTGATATTGTTTTTGTATCTATATCTAATACTGAACCATTTGAGTTTCTTTCTTTTTCATATAATTTTAATACTTCATCCCATAATTTTTTTGTTTTTTCTGTTGTTCCTGTTAAAAATGTTGCATTTCCTTCATATGGTGTGTAGTTTTTTTGAATGAAATTTCTTACATCAATTTTTCTTTTCCATTCGCCTTTTTCAAAGCCTTTCCATTGTTCAAAATCCATTTTTTATTACCTCCATTTTTATTTTTTCCATATTTGTTTATTGTATTACATTTTTATTCTTTTGCCATACTAATTATAAGGATAATAATTTGAATTGTCAATGAAATTTATGTGATTTTTTGTTTATATTTGTAACTACAAGAAAAGTAGCTTTGCCACACTTTTCTTCGCCCGATTTGAGCTTTCGACTATAAGGAGAAAATTTCAAAGGGCTAGCTATTGTAGCTTTTTATTTAATAGGAAAAATCAATTTTTCCTATTAAATAAAAAAACAAATAAGGACCCGAGCATTGCTCGAGTCCCCGCCAGGGATATTAGCTTGCACTGAGTGCTCTCAACTTGAGAAGATTCTTATTCATTTCACATACAATCTTGTTCCACTTAAAGAATTCCTCAATAGAAGCTGAGGTGTTCACACAATAAAAGCCTGATTTCTTATCATATACAATCATGAATTTTACCTCCTTGGCTTTTGCCATCATGATAGAACTATTATACCATATTTTTACTTTTTTTGCAAGTTATGTATACATACAAGTCATTTTTTTATATAAAAAGCAACAAAATTAATTTTGTTGCTTTTTTCGACACTTTTGTATAATGTTTTATTAATACATTCCGTTCATTCCATTGTCCATTTCATGATTATTTCCACATCCACATGTTTTTGGCTCTGGAGCATCTGTTACTAAACTTTCCGTTGTAAGTACCATTGCTGCTACTGATGCTGCATTTTGTAGTGCACTTCTTGTTACTTTTGTTGGATCGACTATTCCAGCTTTTTTCATATCTACATATTGTTCTTTGTCTGCATCAAATCCAAATCCTATAGCTGATTTCTTTACATTGTCTAATATAACAGCTGGTTCTAATCCTGCATTTCTTGCAATTTGTTTAACTGGTTCTTCTAATGCTTTTAATACTATTTCAGCACCTAGTTTTTCTCCACCATCAAGTGATTTTGCAACTTTTTCTACTGCTGGTATAATATTTACATATGCTGTTCCACCACCAGCTACAATTCCTTCTTCAACTGCTGCTTTTGTTGCTGATAATGCATCTTCTATTCTTAATTTTTTATCTTTCATTTCAATTTCTGTTGCTGCTCCAACTCCAATTACTGCAACTCCTCCAGCAATCTTTGCTAATCTTTCATGTAAGTTTTCTTTATCAAATTCACTCTTTGTTTCTTCGATTTGAGCTTTTATTTGTCTTACTCTTTCGGCAATCTTTTCTTTATCTCCTGCACCATCAACAATTATTGTATTTTCTTTTTGTACTTTTACTTGTTTTGCTCTACCTAATTGTGTAATTTGTGTATCTTTTAATTCCATTCCTAAATCTTGTGATATTACTTCACCACCTGTTAGAATTGCCATGTCTTCTAACATTGCTTTTCTCTTATCTCCAAATCCAGGTGCTTTTACTGCAACAACATTTAATACTCCTCTTAATTTATTTAGTATTAATGTTGATAATGCTTCACTTTCAATATCATCACATACTATAACTAGTTTTCCTGATGATTGCATTAAGTTTTCTAGTAATGGTAATATTTCTTGAATATTGCTTATTTTTCTATCTGTTATTAAAATATATGGATTATCTACAATTGCTTCCATTTTTTCTGTATCTGTTACCATATATGGTGATACATATCCCTTGTCAAATTGCATTCCTTCTACTACATTTAATTCTGTTTGTGATGTTTTTGATTCTTCAATTGTTATTACACCATCTTTTGATACTTTTTCCATTGCATCAGCTATTAATTCACCAACTTCTGTATTATTTGCTGATATACTTGCAACTCTTGCTATATCTTCTTTTCCATTAACTGGTGATGTAATTTCTTTTAATTCTGCTACAGCTCCATCAACGGCTTTTTCTATACCTCTTTTTATTGCCATTGGGTCTGCTCCAGCTGCTACATTTTTAACTCCTTCTTTAATCATTGATTGTGCTAAAACTGTTGCTGTTGTTGTTCCATCTCCTGCAACATCATTTGTTTTTGTAGATACTTCTTTTACAAGACGTGCGCCCATATTTTCAAATTTGTCTTCTAATTCAATTTCTTTAGCTATTGTTACACCATCATTTGTAATTAATGGTGCTCCAAAACTTTTATCTAACACAACATTTCTTCCTTTTGGTCCTAATGTTACTTTTACTGTATCTGCTAATTTATTAACTCCTTCTAATAATGATTTTCTTGCATCTTCTCCAAATTTAATTTGTTTTGCCATAATTAATCAACCTCCTAAAATTATTTGTTAATATAATTTTTTTATTTTACTATTGCTAATATGTCTTCTTCTCTTAATATGATGTATTCTTCTCCTTCATATTTCACTTTTGTTCCACCATATTGGCTTACTACTACATTATCACCTTTTTTTACTTCTAATTCTTCTCTTTTTCCGTCAACCATTCTTCCTGGTCCAACTTCTATAACTTCTGCAATTTGTGGTTTTTCTTGTGCTTGACTTGACAATATTATTCCACTCTTTGTTGTTTCTTCCTTTTCTTTCATTTTTATTAATACTCTATCTGATAATGGTTTTATCATAATATTACCTCCTCTATTAGTGCTATGTTTTAATAGCTTTTTTGTATTAGCACTCTTTTTGCTTGACTGCTAATAATATATACCCTATTTTTTCCTTTGTCAATAGTTTTATTTATTTTTCACAAAATCTTCACATTCATAATAATTATATGTTCATTATATAAAAAATAGACCCATAATTTGAGTATTTTCAAACTATAAGTCTATTTTTATTAAATTGTTATTTCTTTACATTCAATCTGTTTATATTTAACTTTACATGTGTCAAATAATCTTTTTGATGCAATATTTTCATCTGTTCCATTATACTTATCTGACAAATATATTACTTCTTTTATTCCTGATTGAATTATTAATTTTGCACATTCATTACATGGAAATAAGTCTACATATATTTTTGCATTTTCAAATTCTTTTTTTGTTCCTCTATAATTTAAAATTGCATTCATTTCTGCATGACATACATATGGATATTTTGTATAAATTTTTTCTCCATCTCTTGCCCATGGAAAATTTTCATCTTCAAATCCATTTGGTGCTCCATTATATCCTATTGATAATATTCTATTATCATTACTTACAATACATGCTCCAACTTGTGTATTAGGATCTTTACTTCTTTTTGATGATAGTTTTGCAATTGCCATAAAGTATTCGTCCCAAGTCAAATAATCATTTCTTTTATTTCCTGATTCTTTACACTTTTCTTGCCATTTTTCAAATTCATTATTCATAAAAATTTATTCCTTTCTTATATTAGAATAATTTATTTTACATTTTTTGCTGCTCTAACTAATCCTATAAATAATGGTGCTGGTCTATTAGGTCTTGATTTTAATTCTGGATGGAATTGTCCTGCAATAAAATATGGATGTTCTTTATATTCTACTATTTCAACTAATTTTCCATCTGGTGATGTTCCAGAACATATTAAACCTGCTTTTTCTAATCTTTCTTTATACTCATTATTATATTCATATCTATGTCTGTGTCTTTCTGAAATTTGCTCTTTTCCATATAATTCTTTTGCTAATGTTCCTTCTTTTAATATACATGGATATGCTCCTAAACGCATTGTTCCACCTTTTTTATCTATTCCTATTTGATCATCCATTATATGTATAACTGGATTTGTTGTTTTTTCATTAAATTCTGCTGAATTAGCATCTTTTAATCCTAATACATTTCTTGCAAATTCTACAACTGCCATTTGCATACCTAAACATATTCCTAAGAATGGAATTTTATTTTCTCTAGCATATCTAATTGTTTCTATTTTTCCTTCTATTCCTCTATTTCCAAATCCACCTGGAACTATTATTCCTTGTAATCCTTTTAATTTTTCTTGTGCTGTTTCTTTATTTATTGTTTCACAATCTATTAATTTGATATTAACTTTTACTTTATTAGCAAATCCTGCATGATGTAAACTTTCTATTACTGACAAATATGAATCTTCTAGTTGAATATATTTTCCTACTATTCCTATATTTACAGATTCATCTCCTATGCTTCTTATATTATCTATCATTTTTTGCCATTCTGTATTATCTGGAACATATCTATCTAATCTCATATGATTACATACTTCTCTTGCTAATCCTTCTTCTTCAAGCATTAGTGGTACTGCATATAAATTGTCTGCTGTTTTATTTTGTATTACACTACTTTTTCTTACATTACAAAATAGTGCTAGTTTTTCTCTTATTGTGTCTGGAATATCTTGTTCTGTTCTACATACTAAAATATTTGGTTGTATTCCTAAGCTTTGTAATTCTTTTACAGAGTGTTGGGTTGGCTTTGATTTTATTTCATTTGAACCAAATATGTATGGTAATAATGTTACAT